>Ga0182030_10002740_pt1 | contig 37553 bp, 35 predicted proteins | sample 812S3MmetaG_FD_121299 | JGI IMG/M metagenome (GOLD analysis project Ga0182030, IMG submission 121299) | Permafrost microbial communities from Stordalen Mire, Sweden - 812S3M metaG (Illumina Assembly) | ecosystem: Environmental > Terrestrial > Soil > Wetlands > Permafrost | place: Sweden...
TGCAACCACCACCACGCGCTTTGCGCCCCCGCGCGGCATCTCCTCCCTCTCCTCCACATACTTGTGGAGGAGAGGGCCGGGGAGAGGAGGCTCTTATGGTGGTTGTGTCAAGATGCGCCCCATCCCCGCAGTCCGACGCTCCAGCGCCCCCATTCCCCCAAGCCAACCTCTTCCATCCACCCCATGCGTCTCACAGGCCCCATTTCCCCCATTTCCCCCATTCCTCCGGTTTCAGTGTTTCAGCGTTTCAGCATTTCAGCGTTTGTCATTTGGCAGCCAAACCGCCCTTCCGGCCAAACTATTTTCATTTCTGTACATGCGTAAAATCTGTACTCACCCCTCCTAACCCACGTATTCACAACGGTTTAGCCGGGTTCGAAACCGCGATTTTTGACCAAAAAATCGTCCGTACCGTACGGAGACGCTTTTTTCAGAACCATGCTATTCTGCTCCCATGAAAGCTGAATTATCAGTCAACAGTGATGAGATGGGCAGCCCGGCCACCGGCGGCCCGGTGTCTGCTCCCACCGCCAGCCCTGCCGCAGGACCGCTCCGCGTGGGCCTCACGCGTTCCCGAAGGGAGGCCGCCCCTGAATCGTGCCTAATCGCGCCTAATCGTGTTATTCTCCAATTCTTCCACATGGCAACTGACCCAAAACCGCGAAATTTCGCAATTCACAACTGCCGAGATCGGTCCTATCCGACCGATCCGACCGATCAGGCAATCCGCAATCCGCAATTCGCAATCTGCAATTACCCCACTACCCCTTGTGGTCCGCCTTTCATGAGACCACTAGAATTCCACTTAATTCCACTTAGTTCCACCTAATTCCACCTGGTTCCACATGGTTCCACTTAATTCCAGTTCCCGCCAAGACAGGGGCGAAACGCTAATATGGAGTTCTCTTCATTTCGCCAATGATTGCGGGCCGAAAGCGACTTTGGGCTTCCAACGTCCGCAGGTGCGCTGCGTATGCCCCAATCCGCCGCGAAGAAAGAATGCTTCCCATCCGCCTTCATGCCGGGTATTGGTGTGGCCGGAACCATTGATGACGACAAGGACGAGCCAAATTGTGCGGTTGACGCTCCTGCTCCTCGCGGGGTGCGCCAACTCGTCCCCGCGCGTCACCGAACTGCCGGAACCCACCGGGTCCCCCCGCGCCGTGCCTGTCGCCGCGTTTTCTGCCCTGCCGCCCGCTCCTGACCGGGAATTCCGCGGCCTGTGGGTGGCGAGTTTCCAGAATCTGGATTGGCCCTCCAGTCCGGGCCTGCCCCCCAGCCGGCAAAAGGCCGAACTGGTTGCCATCCTCGACCGCGCCGTCCAATTGCACTTGAACGCCGTCATCCTCCAGGTCCGCCCCGGCTGCGACGCGCTGTACGATTCCAAACTGGAGCCGTGGTCGGCATTTTTGACGGGCAAGATGGGCGTCGCGCCCCAGCCTTACTACGATCCCCTGGCGTTCGCTGTCGCCGAATGCCACAGTCGCGGCCTGGAACTCCACGCGTGGTTCAATCCCTTCCGCGTTCGCCTGCGCGATGACAAGACGCCCGCTTCCAGGAATTACGTGGCAAACACCCGCCCGGAACTGGTCCGCTCCGCCGGCGATGTGCTGATGCTGGACCCCGCCGACCCGCGCTCGCGGGCCTACACCGTAAATGTGATTATGGATGTAGTCAAACGTTACGACATAGACGGCGTTCACATGGACGATTACTTTTATCCCTATCCCGGGAAGGGCTACAAGCCGGCCGATTTCCCCGACGACGCCCTGTGGCAGCGGTACGAGAAGGATGGCGGGAAATTGTCGCGCAGCGATTGGCGCCGCCAGAACATCAACACCTTTGTCGAGCTGGTCTATCGTTCGATCAAGAAGGAAAAGCCGTGGGTCAAATTCGGCATCAGCCCGTTTGGCATCTGGCGCCCCGGCCATCCCCCCGAAGTGACCGCCGCGCTGGATTCCTACGAGGCCCTTTTCGCCGATTCCCAGGCGTGGCTGGCCAATGGATGGGTGGATTATTTGTCGCCGCAACTTTACTGGCCGAGCGAAGACAGGGAGCACAGCTTTTCCGCGCTGCTCCAATGGTGGAGCCGGCAAAACACCCGCCAGATTCACTTGTGGCCGGGGATGCAGACCGATGAATGGCCCGGCTTCAAAGGCAATCCAGGGGCGGAAACCGCCAAAGAAATTGCTTTGACACGCCGCCAGCCCGGCGCGACCGGGGATGTTCTGTGGCGGGCCGCGTTCCTTATGCGGAGCGACAACGGTGTTGCCGCCGCGCTGGCCCGGAGCTATCCCGCTCCCGCCCTGGTTCCCGCTTCTCCCTGGCTGGACAAACTGGCCCCTGCCAAGCCCTTGCTGACCGTTCGCAAAACAGCGCGCGAAATCTCAATCGCCTGGAAACCCGCCGCCGGCGAACCGGTCTGGCAATGGCTCGTCCAGGAACAAGTCGGCGACAATTGGAGAGCGGAAATTCTGCCCGCCTCCCAAACCAGCCGTCACATCAGCGTTGGCGCCGGTGCTGCCCTGCCGCAGACCGTCGCTGTCACCGCCGTCAACCGTGTTGGCAACCTCGGGCCCCCGGCCGTTTCCAAACTGGAAAACCGCTGAGGCGAAGGGCGAATTGGAAATGCAGAATGGCGAATTAAGAATCAGCCATCGAAGACCCGTTATTGGCCTTCCATCTGGACCCGCTGCAACAAATCAAATCCCCATGTTCGCGAGCAGGGTGGCGATGCGGTTGACCACGGCGACCAGTTGGGGATGGGACCCCTCCAAATTATGCACCGACGATTCCAACCCCAGAGTAGAATGCTTGAGCGACTTGGCGTTCTTCTCCTCTCGCGTGGCCTCATGCGCCGACACTTCGGTGAAGCCCGCGATGCTTTGCGCCTGCTCTCGATTCGTCTCCGAAAGCGTGCCGATCTGCGACTTCAACTCGCCCAGCAATTGCAGCAACTCCGCGCGGTTCTCCTCGTTCAGCGCCCCGGCGCCGCGGATCCGCTCTTCGATTTTCGAAATCGTGTCTTTCATAATCAACGGTTTCTTCGCTTACAACTTAGCCAAATACGCCGGAAAGAAAAGCGCCGATTTCCGGTGAACCCCGCCGAGTCAGGCCCGGGGCGGAAACAGCGGCGATGCCACCAAACTCCACTTGGCGAGGCGGAAGCGCAGCCCGGTTTCCAGGCAGCCAAAACCATACGTCACGCTCCGGCGGAAATTGATGGACGAAGCCCCGTCAAAATACCGCGTCGGGCAGCTAATCTCCGCAATCGTGAACCCCGCCCACAATATCTGCGCCAGCATTTGGTTGTCAAATACAAAATCGTTCGAATTCGCGGACAGCGGCAGGCTTTCCAGAATCTCCCGCGAAAATGCCCGGTATCCCGTGTGGTATTCCGACAGCTTGGCCCCCAGGAGCACATTCTCCGCCGCTGTTAAAAACCGGTTCGCCGCGTACTTCCACAATGGCATCCCTCCGCGCAGCGCCTGCCCGCCCAAAATCCGGCTCCCCAGCACGCACGGATAAAGTCCGCCCGCGATGAGCGACGCCATTGCCGGAATGAGTTTGGGTGTGTACTGCGAATCGGGATGAACCATGATCACAACATCCGCCCCCTCCTCCAGCGCCAGCCGGTAGCATGTCTTTTGATTTCCGCCGTATCCCAAATTCTTGGGATGCGAGAACAGTACCGCGTTGGGCAGTCCTTTCGCCACCCCCATCGTATTGTCCCGGCTGGCGTCATCCACAATGATCACGCGGTCCACCACCTGCTGCTCCATCACCTCCTGGTAAGTCTGCACAAGCGTTTTCGCCGCATTGTAAGCAGGCATCACGACCACCACTTTTTTGTCTCGAACCATATTGAAAAACGCGCGCCCGCCGGGCGGAAGCTGGAGCCAGTTGTCGGAATCGAACCGACGACCGACGGTTTACAAAACCGTTGCTCTACCGCTGAGCTAAACTGGCTGCCAACCGGCTGTGTATCGTCTCGCTTCATTGGCATTTCGTCAAGACCAACGTTTCCAATCGCTCCCCCAGAGGCCGCCGTTTCCAGCCGCCCGCCCCTCCCGCATTTCCGCGCCGTACATTTTGTTCATTTTTACTTGAACAAATTGGATTGTCTGTTATAATAACCCCTGTGGAATCTGTTGTTGCAGAAAAAAACTGGGAAGCAGCCCGGTCAAGTCCGCCCGTCTCGGAACTCAAACCGGTCGAGGTGGATGTCATCCAGTTTTTCGTCCAATTTGCCGGCGCGGCCGGCCAGCCCCGTTCCGTCGCCGAAATCTACGGCCTGCTTTTCCTCTCGGAGAAACCGCTCGCCATGGACACCGTCATCGAGCGCCTCAATTTGAGCAAAGGCTCTGCCAGCCAGGGCTTGAAATACCTTCAGGACCTCGGCGCCGTGCGCACGGTCTATGTCGCTTCGGATCGCCGCACGCATTACGAAGCCGTTGCCGAGTTGCGCAAACTCGCCGGCCGATTCCTGCGCCAGCAGATCCTCTCTCATTTTGAAGACAGCGCCATCCGCCTCGAGAACATCGCTGCCCAGACGCAGAAGCTCCCGGCGGAACAGCGCAAACATGTTGCTGAACGAATCAAGTTGCTGCGCCGATGGGAACGTAGTGGCCGGCGCATGCTGTTCTATGTGGTCAAAATGCTGGACGGCGACTGAACCGCCCGCCCGGCTGAGGCTCACTGTGCCTCGACGGACATCCATCTTATTCGCGCCAGGGGCTTGCCGCAAAAACTTTGCGGAAAGTCCAAGTGCGGCAGCTTGACTTGATATGGCCGCAGCCCAAAAACTCATCCTCGAACCCGGACGCGCCGCGAAAAACTACTGGCGCGACCTGCTTCATTACCGCGAGCTTTTTCTCATCCTCGCCTGGCGCGACGTCATCGTGCGTTACAAACAGACCGTCGCCGGCCTGGCTTGGGCGCTGATTCAACCGCTGATGAGCATCGTTATTTTAACTGTTATCTTTGGCAAGGTCGCCGGGTTGCAATCAGAAGACGCCACGGTCCCTTACGCAATCACCGTCTGCGCCGCGATGCTCCCGTGGCAGTTCTTCGCCAATGCCCTCTCGCTGGCCAGCCAAAGCGTTGTCAACAACGCCAATTTGATCTCAAAAATCTACTTCCCGCGCATGATCGTTCCGGCCAGCTCAACCGTCGTTTCTTTCGTGGACTTCCTGGTCACCTGTACCATCCTCGCCGGGTTGATGGCGTGGTACCACTTCTGGCCAACCTGGCGGTTGCTCGCCCTGCCGGCCCTCGTCGTGCTCGCCATTGCCGCGGCGCTCGGACCGGGCTTGATCGTCACCGCCCTGACCGTCCGTTATCGCGACTTCCGCATGATCATTCCTTTCATCGTTCAATTTGGATTGTATGTCTGCCCGGTCGCCTACAGCAGCAAAGTGATGCACGACAAGATCATTCACAAGCTCGGCCCGGTGATTGGCGAAAGGTGCTTTCTTCTTTACTCGCTCAATCCCATGGTCGGAGTCATAGATGGATTTCGCTGGGCAATCCTCGGAAGCTCCACCGCTTTCTATTGGCCGGCCTTTGTCATCTCCGTTGCCCTGACCGGCGCCCTTTTGTTTTTCGGCATCCTCTACTTCCGCAAAACCGAGCGCGCCTTTGCCGACATCATCTAAGCATGTCCGACCCCGTCATCCGCGTCAGTAATCTCGCCAAGCAGTACGTGCTGGGCAATCGCGCCACCACCGACGGCCTTCGGCATGTCATTCAGAATTTTGCCACGGCCCCGCTGCGCTGGCTCAAAAATCCGCCCGCAGTCCGGCAATCGGAACCCGGCGATGGCAAGGGCGCCTTTTGGGCGCTCAAGGACGTTTCCTTCGAGGTGCAGCAGGGCGAAGTCTTGGGCATCATTGGTCGCAATGGCGCCGGCAAAAGCACCCTCTTGAAAATCCTCAGCCGGATTACCGAACCTACCGAGGGCCGCGTGGAAATCACCGGCCGGGTGGCGAGCCTGTTGGAAGTGGGCACCGGTTTCCATCCCGAACTGACTGGACGCGAAAATGTCTTCCTCAATGGCGCGATTTTGGGCATGGGCCGGGGGGAGATCAAAAAGAAGTTTGATGAAATTGTGGCTTTTGCCGAAGTGGAAAAGTTTCTGGATACGCCAGTCAAGCGTTACAGCAGCGGCATGTATGTCCGCCTTGCCTTTGCGGTCGCCGCGCATTTGGAACCGGACATCCTGGTCGTGGATGAGGTATTGGCCGTGGGTGACGCGCAGTTTCAAAAAAAGTGCATGGAAAAGATGGATCAAGTGGCAAAGCTGGGGCGGACGATTTTGCTCGTGACTCATCAATTGGGGGTTGCGGCCAAGATGTGCAACCGGTGTCTTCTTTTTAACAAAGGGAGGTTGAGCATGAATGGCGCTCCATCGGCTGTGATCAATGAGTATTACGCCAGTTCCGAGGCTCATCCCAATGAGTCGGAGAGCCGCCAACAGCAGAGCATTTTGAAGTCGGCAAAGACCCTGGATTTGACAGGCTGCCCCAAGAACACCTTCCGGCATGATGAAGCGATCAACGTCCGCTTTTCCCTTCGCTCGTCAAAACTCCAGCCGGGCATGTTCCTCGGAATTTCGGTCAAGGATTATCTCGAACGGCGGGTCTTCAGCGACCAAGTCTGCTTGGAGCCGCAATCCGCCTCCGGCGAAACCTGGGAATTCACATTCGCCATCCCAAAGTTGTTCCTGGCCCCCGGCAGCTATGGATTCCTCCTTGTCATTCATACCCCGCGCCTGCGTGTCCACGAAATCTACGAAATGGCCTCCAGATTCAAGGTCGTGGATGGCGGCAGCAGCCTGGCCGAATTCGAGGGCACCGATTACGGTTGCGTCCAAAGCCCGGGCGTTTGGAATGTAGCATCATGAAGACGGGAAACCTCATCGCAAAATTGCGCAACCGCGCCCTCGGCGGCCCCAAGGCAAGTGAATGGAAAGAAATCGAGTACTTCGACCCCACCTGGGAGAATAGAGTCTCCTTCATGGCGGCCATGATCAAGGGCCGGGGGAGATTGGTTGATTTCGGTTGCGGGCAGCAGCACCTCCGCAAACACCTTCCTCCGGGAACGGAATACGTTCCCGTGGATTATGCCAGCCGCAGTCCTGATACCATTGTCGCGGATTTCAACGTGCTTCCCTATCAGAGAATTGACGGCCAAATAGCCTTTATCAGCGGATTCCTCGAATACGTTCAGGACGCTCCGTCTTTCATCCGCCACATCAAGGGGCTGTCCTATCAGGAAATTGTCATGTCTTACTGCGCTTTGGATTCTGTGGCCTCTTTGGAGGAAAGGAACAAGTTGGGCTGGAAGAATCACTTCGAGTTGCGACCCCTGTTGGCTGAATTCCTCGACTCTTTCAACCTGCGTCAAGTCGGCTTTGTCACCAAAAACACTATCCTTGCTTTTGAAAGAAAGAAATGATGGCCGTTCTGCTTTTCAACCCGACGCTTAAGGACAATGACGGCACGCTGAATTCGAATCTCGGAGACATCATCATTACTCAGGCCGTCATGCGCGAATTGAACCGCCTCTTTCCGGGAGAGGAGATCATGTCCATCTCCTCCCATGCCCAGCCTGACGATGCCTCGAAATTCAAGATCAGGCACGCGCGCCACCGCATCGTCGGCGGCACGAATGTCCTCGGTTCCGACATGCGCCATTGCAGACAATGGAGCATTCCCGGCAGACTGATGGCAGTGCATCCGGCCATTCTCTGCGGCGTGGGCTGGCAACATTACCAGCCGCCGGTGAAGTTGTTCACAAGGGTTCTGTTGTTCTCTGCTCTCTCCCGAACCCATGTTCATTCAGTGCGCGACAGCTATACAAAAAAGAAGCTCGCCTCCTGCGGCGTATGGAACGTCGTCAATACCTCGTGTCCCACCCTCTGGGGATTCGCCGGACAAAAGAAAGTGGTGAACGATCAAAAGCCGGCCAAGAACGTCCTCCTTATGCTGACGGATTATCGGAAGGACGAAGAAGCCGACGCGCTGCTCGTGTCCTGCCTGGGCGGCCGATACCGGACAATTTACTTTTGGCCCCAGGGTGAGATGGATTTGAGCTATTTGCACAGCCTTATTGCTGACAAAGGTCTTAACCTTGTCGTTCTGGAGCGCACTCTTGATGCTCTGGACGCCTGCCTGTCCACCGTCCCGGATTTGGACTATGTTGGAACCCGGCTCCATGGAGGCATCAGATGTCTGATCGCCGGCAAGAGGTCCTTGATTTTGCAGGTGGATAACAGGGCAACCGAGATAGCCAGTGAAACCGGGTTGCCCGCACTTCCCCGCACCGACCTGCCGAACATCAAGAAGTGGGTCGAAGTCGGATGGAAAAGCGAGATCTGCGTTGACGAAAAACCGATCAACAAATGGCGCTCCCAATTCGCGAACTGATTGTAGCCTTTAGCCTTTAGCCTTTCCCATGCGCATCGCCATGGTCAGCTACGAGTACCCTCCCGACAATGCCTGCGGAGGCATCGGCACCTACGCAAAAGAGGCCGCCGAATTGCTCGTTCATCGCGGCCACTCGGTTGAGGTCTTTGCGGCAAGCAACCGTCGCGCCGGCCATTTCGAGCAGGGCGGGATGGGCGTGAACCTCGTAGGAGAGATGAATCGCTGGCGGTTCGCGGGAGCCATCGCACCGGTCTTCTCGCAGCGCAATGCTATTTCCAACTTTGATGCCGTCGAAAGCCCTGAGTACTTTGCCGATGGCCGCGACATACTCAAATCACATCCAACCACGCCGCATGTCGTCAAACTGCACACCCCCAACCAACTCATTCGCAGCAGCAGTTCCCGCCCCAGTTTTATGGGCTGGGCACAGTATCATCTGGGCCAGATGCGTGTCGTGGCCGGGGCGCTGCGCAGGGGAAAAATTCCGCAACGCTGCGATCCGTATCAAAAACTCAAACCCGCCGACCTCGAACTGGATTCCCTCGAACGAAACTACGTCAAGCAATGCACCTTGGTGGTTTCTCCATCCAAATCCCTGGCCGACTGGGCAGTCCGAGAGTGGAATATTGACTCGCGGAAAACCCTCGTCGTTCCAAACCCATACAGTCCGTCCAGCGACTTGCTCGGCATTTCGCCCGAATCCCATGGCAAAGTCGTCGGCTACTTTGGAAGGCTCGAATTTAGAAAGGGAATCTGCGACCTGGTTGAAGCCGTCCCCGCCATTCTCAAAGCCGAACCCGATGCCACGTTTCGATTCGTTGGCAGTCCCCTGATCCACCCCGTCACAAACGAACCGTTCGACCAGTTTGTCTTGAGAAAACTCCACAAGTTCGCCCGCAACATCACGCTCACCGGCCCTGTGAATTTGCGCGCCATGCCCGCCGAGTACGCCAAGGTTGACGTTTGTGTCTTCCCAAGCGTCTGGGAGAATTTTCCCTATGTTTGCCTTGAAGCCATGTCGGCGGCCCGCGCCATCGTCGCGAGCAATGCGGGCGGCATGTCGGAGATGCTCGAGGCCGACTGCGGCCTGCTAATCCCCCCCAATAATCCGCACGCAATAGCCGATTCAGTAATCAAGCTCCTGCATTCGGATAACTTGCGGATGAAAATGGGAGTCCGGTCCAGGCAAAGAGTTCTCGAACGATACTCCGTTGAGAGCGTCGGCCCGCAAATCGAAAACAGCTACGCGCAAGCCATCTCAATGGCCCGCCAAAACCTATGCGAACAGGTATCGCGTTAAAAGGTGTGAGCCAAGATTCATGTCGCCGTCAGGCCGCCTTGGGGCGCGGCGCGCCAGCGCCGCTTTCCAATCCCGAAGGGATTGTATCAATCAGCCCAGGGTTGACCCGATTCCGAGAGGGCCTACCCTGGGTAACTACAGCCAATCCCTACAACCCTGAAAGGGTTGAATCCTTAAGCAACTGAAAAGGAGTAAGCTATGGCCAAACTAAAGACAAGAGACGGAGTCCAGGAACACAAAGTCGTTTCACAAAAAGAATGGCTCGCCGCCCGAAAACGGCTGCTCGCCAAAGAAAAGAAATTCTTGCGCCTGCGCGACCAACTAAACAAGCTGCGCCGGGATCTGCCGTGGGTAAAAGTGGAAAAGGAGTATGTTTTCAACGGGCCGGGTGGCAAAGAATCATTGTCCGATTTGTTCGGCGGCAAGAGCCAGCTTGTCATTTATCATTTCATGTTTGGGCCGGGTTGGGGTGAGGGGTGTCCGCATTGCTCGTTTTGGGCGGATCATTTCGACAGCGTCAATCTGCATATTGGCAGGCGCGATACCGCGCTCGCTGTCATTTCACGGGCGCCTCTGAAGGAAATTGATCCCTTCAAAAAGCGAATGGGATGGCAGTTCAAATGGCTGTCCTCGAACGGAACGGATTTTAATTTCGACTTTAACGTGTCATTTAATCCGGAACAAATCCGCGCCAAAACGGCGATTTATAACTACGCTGCCCTGGATATGGATATAGACGAACGCGAAGGCGCCAGCGCGTTCTACAAGGACAGAAAAGGAGACATCTATCACACGTATTCAACTTACGCGCGAGGCATAGACCTCTTGAACACGACTTACAATTTCATTGATTTGACCGCCAAGGGCCGCGATGAAAACCCGGAGCGAAACCAGGACTGGGTGCGTTATCACGACAGATATAAAAGTTAGCCGGGATATTTCATATCCCTGGGCGAACACGGAACACCTTAAACGGTAGGGCGGTGCTGCCGCACCGCCCTGAATCGGGGCGAAGCAGCAGCTTCTCCCTGCCAAACTATTAAATATGCAGGTTAGGCTTGCAGGAATCAGCGACCATGCTTGAGTTATCGGTCATCATCTGCACCCACAATCCGCAAGCGGCCTGTTTGCGCAGGGTTTTGGATGCTCTCAAAGCCCAGTCGCTTCCAAATAATAAATGGGAACTGCTGTTGATTGATAACGCTTCCAATGAACCGGTGGCTCCAAATTGGAATCTCTCATGGCATCCGCTTGCCCGCCACATTCGCGAGGATGAACTGGGTCTCACTCCCGCGCGCCTGCGCGGAATCCGGGAATCAAATGGGGGGCTGCTGGTCTTTGTGGACGATGACAATGTGTTGCAGTGGGATTTTCTTGCGATCACCCTTCAAATCTCAAGAGACTTTCCATTCCTCGGCGCCTGGGGCGGGAATGTCGAAGGGGATTTTGAAGGAGAAATTCCCGATTGGCTTAGACCGCATCTCCACGCCTTGGCGGTCCGCGAGGTGGATCGGGATTACTGGTCCAACTATTACGCCGACAATCGCAGCATGCCGTTCGGCGCGGGTTTTTGCATTCGGAAAGTCATCGCGACCGCTTATGCCCAGGCCCTTGAAACCCGCCCCGCATCAAAGAACCTCGGGCGCAAAGGAGCCTCTCTCGTGTCCGGCGAAGATATAGACATGGCCCTCACAGCCTACGACTCCGGGTTTGGAACCGGTCTGTTTCGCAAATTGCGCACCACGCACATTATCCCGAAGGGGCGCATGACTTTGGAGTATCTGTGCCGCCTCTTGGAGGGCATCGAATACTCGACTCACCTGCTCAGGAAGCAGAGGAATTCCAAATACTTTCCACCGCAAGAGCCGACGCTGACACGATGGGTGAAGGCATACCAGGTTTGGAGATTGCCCGACCCAATCCGTTCCATAGCAAAAGCCCAAAACCGCGGCCAAGCCCGGGCAATGGCCGAATTCTCCGCCGGCTCATGATTGCCTCGCTCATTCGCCACTTTGAGGAGCGCGAATGTCTCTCCTCAATCCCAAAGGGATTGAATCATTCAGCCCAGGGTTGGCCGATTCAGAGAGGCCTACCCTGGGTAGAGACAATCGAGTTCATAAACACTGAAAGGGTTTAATCTCAGTGCCTTATGAATCTCCATTCCATTCCACCCGAAACATCTGGATACCATTAAACTAGGGTGCCATGACAAAGAGCGAAACGAACCCCAAGATTGATGTATTCCTGGGTGAATCCGCACAGTGGCGAAAAGAATTTGAGAAATTGCGAAAGATCATCCTCGAATTTCCGCTGACCGAAGAATTGAAATGGGGAAAGCCTTGTTACATGTTTCAGAATGGAAACATAGTTTTAATACATGGCTTTAAGGAATACTGTGCTCTCCTCTTCATGAAAGGCGCGTTGCTGCGTGATCCCAATCATATCCTCATCCAGCAAACAGAGAATGTGCAGGCGGGGCGCCAGATTCGGTTTACCAATGTCAGGCAAATAGTTGAGTTGGAGCCGGTCTTGAAAGTCTATATCCAGGAAGCCATTGAAGTGGAAAAGGCCGGTTTGAAAGTGCCCCTTAAGAAGAGTTCGGAATTCACAATGCCCGAGGAATTGCAAAAGAAATTGGATGCGATCCCCGCCCTGAATATTGCCTTCCACGCCTTGACGCCGGGCCGCCAAAGAGGCTACATCCTCTATTTTTCCGCCGCCAAGCAATCGAAAACCCGCGAGTCGAGGATTGAAAGGTGCATGCCCCAAATCCTCAAGGGACAGGGGTTGAATGATTAGGAGCGATAACGCGCTATACAACCCAAATCTGTAGCGCAGAGAGAAGACAAGTAATGACGCGACAAAATTTAGGGGCCAAGAGTACCACCACGAAAACCGCGATGAAGTCTGCCGCGCGCCCCGGCCTCTGCGCGGACAAAGCAGACGGGGATAGCGCCGTGCTCGCGAAGCTCGCAGTGATGGCCGGACCGGATCGCGCCATTGGCGAGCGACTCCATGCGATCATCAAGGCCACCGCACCAGGCCTCTCGCCAAAACTCTGGTATGGGATGCCCGCGTATGCCAAGGATGGCAAGGTTGTCTGCTTCTTTCAAAGCGCTCAAAAGTTCAAGACCAGATATTCGACGTTCGGCTTCATGCATGAGGCGAACCTCGACGAAGGTGCCATGTGGCCGACCGCATTCGCTCTGAAGGAGTTGACCGCCGCCGAAGAAACACGGATCAGCGCGCTCGTGAAGAAAGCGGTGAGCTGATGACGAAATAATCCATGGTTCAACTCCTTTGCTTGCTGCGGGATCATCCGGTACCATCCCCCTAACGATCCTGGTCATTAGTTCTGATTCCTGTCAATATGCCCCACATCAGTGTCGCCATTTGCACGCACAACCCGCGCCTTGAGTACCTGTCCCGCGCCTTGGAAGGGCTGAAATCCCAGTCGCTTCCCGTCTCCCAGTGGGAATTCCTGCTCATTGACAACGCCTCCGATGTTCCCGTTTCACGTAGCGTTGACCTGGCATGGCCTCCCAATGCTCGCGTCGTGGTCGAACCAAAACTGGGCATTACCAGCGCCCGCATCCGGGCCATGCGCGAATTCGCGGGCGATCTCCTTGTCTTTTTGGACGACGACAATGTGATGGCCCCTGATTACCTCCAATGCTGCTCGGAGTTGTTCGCCGAGCGCCCGGACCTGGGCGCTGCAAGCGGCTGCATTATGCCGGAATATGAGGCCGCGCCGCCGGAGTGGTTCGGCCCCTACGAGAGTTGGATCGCCGTCCGCAGAATCACCAAGAGCGCGTGGTCCAACTTCAATGATCCCCGTTCCGAGCCGGTGACAGCCGGCATGTGCCTGCGCAGGACTGTGGCTGAGGCTCATGTTAATGAGTCGGTCAACAACCCCACCCAGTACATCCTCGGCAGCCGCGGCTCCAGCCTGTTGCGCGGGGAAGATGTTGCATTGTCGAAAATAGCTCTCAAACACGGTTACACCGTCGGCCAGTTCGCCCATCTTCACCTGCTGCATCTTATCCCAAAGCGCCGGGTCGAGCCAAAATACCTTTTTGATTTATACTGCCATCTCTGCGCTTCCGGTCACTTGATCAGTTGGGTGGATGACGCGGGGCGCCAGCCAATCCGCCTCGGTTGGCGCGCTCTGTTGCGGGCTGCATACCGCTTCGTCAAAGGCAATAACATTCAACGCCGTCTAGTCATCGAGGAGCTTCGCGGATTCCGCCTGGCACGCTCCATGGTCAAGGACTGGTGTGAGGATCAACCGGCTGTCCCAGTCCCGCAAAGCACGTAATGCACAATGTCTTTTGCACACTGGCCATCGGCGCGGAGCACGCGGGCTTTGCCCAGTACCTTGCGGCGGACTTGAAGGCTTACAGGGCGCCCCTGGTGGTCGTTACCGATGCCCCGGAAGCCTTTCGTTCATTCTCAAATGTTCATGTCGTCGAGCACCGGCCCGCGCAGTTTTCATACCATGACAAGCGGCTCTCTCTGCGCGAGGCATTGAAACTTGGAGAAACGGCCATTTTCATTGATGCCGACACCACCATCTGGTTTGGCGCCGATCGGCGGGTTGTTCGCAAAGCTCTTGCGTATTCATTTCCACCCGGCCTGCACGCGGGAAAATTGACCCCCGAAGATGTCTATTCATTTCCCGAGATAGAAAAGCTGGGGAGGGAATGGGGATTGCATTTCAACCGCAACGTCATTTGCTATTGGGAAGGTCTCTTTGCCCTCACGCGCCACGAAAAGGCCGAACAGTTCTTCGCGATCTGGGATCGTTTTGCCGAAGAGGCGCGCCAGCGCGGATACAGCGGCGCCGGCGAAGGGGCCTGTTTCGGGATCGCGGCGGAAGCCTGCGGCCTTCCGAGGCACTATACGACCCATATGATGCAGAGCATGTTGCCCTATGTTCTGTGGCACACACGGCTCGGTTTCAATAAACGCAGCTTGCATCACTGGAAATTCGGGATCAAAGAAGTGTTCAAGGGGAACGTCAACATCCACCAGCACTGCTGGGCCTGGTCATTTTGAGCAAGCGCCATTAACCTATGAAACGTGTTTATATTCAGGATACCTGGCCGGATTCATGGAAGTACTCCTATCCCTACGATCTGGAGGAGGTGTACGGAGAAATCTCCTGCCGTGGCTATGCCTATGCCTACGACAACCGCAGGCGCCAAACCCTCCGCCTCCTCGATGAAGTCCTCCCTCCGGGCGCGCGCATACTCGATATCGCCGCCGCTCAAGGCAACTTCTCCCTCGCCCTGGCCGAAAAGGGTTACGACGTCACCTGGAACGATCTTCGCGCCGACCTCGCGGATTACGTCCGCCTCAAATACGAACGAGGCAACATCCAGTACGCCCCGGGCAACGCCTTCGAGCTGAAGTTCCCATCTCCATTCGACGCCGTCGTGATTACCGAAATCATCGAGCACGTCGCCCATCCCGACGATTTCCTTCTCAAGACCGCCCAGCTCGTGCGACCGGGCGGCTATATCGTGATGACCACCCCCAACGGCGCCTACTGGCAAAACCCGCTGCCAAAGTTTTCGGAATGTTCGGACCCCAGCGTTTACGAGAAGGTCCAATTCAAGCCCAATTCAGACGGTCACATCTTCCTTTTGCATCCGGACGAGATCCCGTCATTGGCTTCCCACGCCGGCCTTGAAATTGACAAACTGGCCCTGTTTAACAACCCCCTCACGCATGGTTACTTGAAAATGGAAATGATGCTTCGTATCCTGCCGAGGGGGCTAGTCAACAGAATTGAAGTCGCGACCCAGCACCTCCCCGCTCCCCTTTGCCGCAAGCTGCTGCTCCAAATGGGGGCCAGGTTCCGAAAACCCTCCAAAACCCTCCAAAACCCGGAAAATTCCTGAGTTTCATGAGCTTCATTTCGACCCTTCCACGAAAGTTGTACAACGCCATGTTCACGCCGATGGGAAGGAAGAACCTGCGCAACCGGGTGAAGGTATGCCGTGCCAGCCTTAACCCCGGTTTTCGGAAAAATGGCACTCTGGTTTATCCGTTGAAGAACAGGAACCGCTTCGTTTTCCACCGGGACAACCATCTTTCGGAGTTGATTTATTTTGAAGGAGCATACGAACCATTGGAGTCACTTATCATCACCCATGCGGTCCATAAGGGCGACACAGTTCTGGATATAGGCGCCAATGTGGGATATTACACCGCGCTTCTTGACGGTCTCGTAAGCCCGGATGGTCAGGTTCATTCCTTCGAACCCGGTCGTGGCACATTCGCAAGACTTCAAGAAACCAAGGATCTCTTGAAACTGGATCGCACATTTCTCCACGCAAAAGCGATCAGCGATCATGTCGGCCAGATTGACTTTTGGGTCTCCACATCCGGCTCGGATGCGCAGCAGAGCACTGTGAAGGTTGCGGCTTTGGGGGAACAAACACGCCGCAACAGCGTGGAGGCCACAACGCTGGACGCGTTCGTGGCCGGCTTGAATTCCAAGGGCGGGGCCTGCATTGCGTTCGTGAAGTGCGACATTGAAGGCGCCGAACTGTTTATGATCAGAGGCGCCCGGAGTCTCATTCATTCAGAAAGCCCGCCGATATGGTTGATTGAGCACAACCGTGAAGCGTTGACGGATCACGGGAGCAGTTCCTGCGACTTGGTGTCGCCCTTTGGCGACTTTGAGATATACTTCGTGCCATTGAGTTGGCCGCCCTCGAAAATGGCGATTCAGCAGGCTGATAAATGGAGCGGCGTCCCGGCTGAACTGCCGGATGAGTGTAACTTGATTATTGTCCCCAAGTGGGGAGCGCATGCGATTCGTGCCGTGACGCTGCGACAGGCCGGACTTATTGCATGAGGCAATCGGGCAATTTTGCATGAGTGTGATTGTTCCCGCAGGAAACGCGGGGCAGCGTGGAGCGTTGTGAAGATTCTTCATTTATGGGAGCAGATCGAGTGGTTTGGAGGACACACCGGATACGGACTGCTTAGCCGCCACATGCCCGCTACAGAACAGGTGTGGACCGTGAAGATTCGCCGGGGGAAAGCAGCCCGTTACGCCGGCAGCGCTTATGCAAGGCTGCAAGGGCGGTCAGGCCGGGGCGTGGCGAGCTTGAGCGAGCTGGAGTTTCGATTGCAACGCAAGTTGCGGCGGCCTGACGTTTGCCACATGTTAAATGTGGATAATAATATTGACCTTTTGATTGTCTGGCGCAAGGCGGACAAAGACATCATCGGTACGATTCATCTACCAGCGTCCGTATGGAAACCGGAGCAACTCGAATTACTGTCGCACCTCAATTCGGCGATCGTCCTGTATCAACGGGATATTCCGTTCTTTGAGCGATATGTTGGGAAAGGTCGTGTCCGCTTTATTCATCACGGGGTTGACACCAATTTTTTCAAACCCGATGCGACGAAGGTCAAAACTCCCGCGAGGGTTCTTTATAGCGGGGTTTATCTGCGAAATGAGCCGATGCTGGTTCGAGTAGTGAAACGGTTGAGCGAAAAAATGCCGGATTTGCGGTTTGATCTGCTCGTGCCACAGCATCATCGGAGAAGCGCGGCGCTGTTGCCATTGGCGGATCATCCGGCGGTAACCTGGCATGCTGGACTTGGCGACGAGCAGCTTCGTGAACTCTATCAAATAAGCCACCTTTTGCTCCTGCCCATGAATGACAGCGGTGCAAACACCGCCGTGGTGGAGGCACTGAGCAGCGGCCTGCCAATTGTAACGACTGATGTTGGCGGGATCCGCGATTATGCGGGAGGAGATATTCTGCCGGTTGTGGACAACAATGACGACGACGCGATGATTGCCCTGGTTGAACAGTATCTTTCCAAACCAACTTGGCGCGCCGAAAGGGCGCAACGCTGCCGACGATTCGCGGAGGAAAGCCTTGCGTGGCCATTAGTGGCAGGAAAACACCTGGAAGCATACCGCGAATTGTTTGCATGAATTCAGCCGTCTGCACCTTATTTGAGGGGGACTACCATTACGGTGTTGGCGCGCTGGCTAATTCACTTTATGAGCATGGCTATCGCGGCACGATTTACGCAGGGTATCGCGGCGAACTGCCGCCATGGGCTGCCGGTGCCAGAACAATTGACGGCTACAATGAATTTGTCCCGGCGCAAGGCTTGGTGTTGCGATTTGTACCGCTGGGCGTCAAGATCCATCTGACCAATTACAAACCGGATTTCATGCTGTCTCTGTGGCAGGATCATTGCCCCCAGGCGCAGTCGTTTTTCTACTTTGATCCGGATATTACCATTATGTGTGCCTGGTCCTTTTTTGAGGAATGGGTGCGGGGCGGAGTGGCCCTATGCGCGGATGTTAATCCATCCATGCCGGCAAATCATCCCATTCGTTGCGCGTGGAAGCAGTTTTATTTGCCGCATGGAATTGCATTTCGCCGCGAGCCGGACATCTACTTCAATGGTGGATTTTTCGGGCTGAGGATGGAACAGATGGAATTTCTGCATTGCTGGCAACGGCTGCAGGAAATGATGGCCCCTGAAATTGGAGGATTGCAGAACGTGAACGTGCGGGACCGAACTTATCTTTTTCACAAGACTGACCAGGACGCATTGAACGTTGCTGCGATGACGAGTGAATCACCGGTCAGCCCGATGGGGCAGGACGGCATGGATTTCCAATACGGCGGGGGCGGTTATGTGATGAGCCATGCTTTGGGCGCACAGAAACCGTGGGACAAGCAGTTTATGCGGAGTTTGCTTCGTCGCGGCAATCCGCCATCCCGCGCCGACCGTTTGTTTTTCAAATGCGTGAAGTCGCCAATCCGTCTGTACCCATCTGCCACACTGTCCTATAAGCGGTTATTTCTATTGACGGCAAGTTTTCTTGGACGGTTTATGAGTGGTATATGATACCGGCTGCTTGGAACACTGTCAATAGCGACTGAATAATGACCGCCAATGCGACGACCATGGTGTTGAGTGTTGAATGTTGCCTGCCATGAATTTTATTGATCCTTCAACCGGCCTGCGATCCAATTCTATGGTCGTTCGCTCCCGCGCTCCATTGCGTCTGGGACTTGCTGGCGGCGCATCCGATGTTTCTCCGTTCTCCGACCGTTATGGCGGCTACGTTCTAAATGCCACAATTGATGCCTACGCCTACTGCCATCTTGTGCCCACAACCGGGAATTGCGTTCGCTTTGCGGCGGTGGATCGCGAGGAGTCTTTTGAGGCGGCGGCGGGCGCTCCATTGAGCCAGGAGGGACCGCTTCCGCTTCACCGTGCGGTTCACAAGCGGATTATCCGGGACTTCAACCGGGGTGAACCATTGTCGTTGAACCTCACTACCACGTCGGATGCCCCGGCTGGCTCTGGCTTGGGATCTTCCTCCACCCTTGTCGTCGCCATCATACAGGCCTATGCTGAATGGCTCAAGCTGCCCTTGGGCGAATACGACGTGGCCCAACTGGCGTTTAGCATTGAGCGGGAGGACGCGGGGATGCCCGGGGGCCGGCAAGACCAGTATGCGGCGACGTTTGGCGGATTTAATTTCATGGAGTTCTACTCAGAGAACCGCGTCATAGTGAATCCATTGCGTATCCGGGATAATACCCTCCATGAGCTTGAAAGCTCCATGGTATTGTATTACTCCGGTGTCTCCCGTGTTTCCGCCGACGTAATCAAAGATCAGGCCCGTCGGGTCACCGAGTTGAATCCTGAAGCGATCACTGCCACACAGGAACTCAAGCAGGATGCTTTGTCCATGAAAGAAGCTCTCTTGAAGGGCAACATTCGCGAAATGGCGCGGGTTCTCGGTCGCTCTTGGGAAGCCAAGAAGAAGATTGCCGCCAGCATCAGCAACAGCGCCATTGAGCAAGCGTATAAGGCAGCAATGGAGGCCGGAGCCAATTCGGGCCGCATATCGGGAGCCGGCGGAGGCGGCTTTATCATTTTCATGACCGACCCGCTGCAGAAATACGCAGTGATTCGCGCGCTCAAGTCATGCGGGGGCTACGTGTTCCCTTTCCATTTTAGTGATCGTGGCGCCCACGCTTGGGGGGCGTAAAGTTGCGGTCTTTTGTTTTGAACTGCGAATAGCACATGCCAATCACTCAGGCAGTAATTTTAGCCGGTGGCCGCGGCACCCGCCTTGGACAGATTACCGAAACGGTGCCGAAGCCTATGCTCTCCGTTGGAGGCCGGCCATTCCTGGACTATCAACTTTGGCTTCTTCGCGAGTCCGGCGTCAGCGATGTTGTTTTGTGTGTGGGGTATCTTTCAGAGTTGGTGGAGGCGAAGTACGGAGTTGCGCCACCCTTTGGTCTGCGCATCGTTATTAGCCATGAGCCGGCACCCGCTGGGACGGGCGGGGCATTGATGTTCGCCCGCCCGCATCTTGACGAGACGTTCTTTGTGCTCAATGGGGACACTATACTAGACTTGGAACTGGGTGCTTTGGGAGCAATTGTGGCTGAGCAACCGTTTGCGCTTGGTGTGCTCGCGCTGCGTTCTGTGCCCGATGCCGGGCGCTATGGCACGGTCTCAATGGACACCGACAGGATTACCAGCTTCGCCGAGAAATCCCTTGGTGGAGCGGGTTTGATCAATGGCGGCGTTTATTGTCTGAGGCGCCCCGCTGTTGAATTGCTTCCTTCCCCGCCATGCTCGTTGGAAAAGGATCTGTTTCCGCGCCTGGCCAACGAAGGGCGCCTTTTTGGCAAGTGTTGCGATGGTTACTTTATTGACATCGGTCTGCCGGAGACACTCGCGCGCGCCGACAGGGAATTGCCAGGGTGGATGAATGCGCGTGGCCACGGTGGAAATGCGCAATGATGCCAGCGAATGAAAACAGCCTTCATGTGCGGCAGTTTGGCTCCTGGACGGGATGGGGTTGGGGATTATACCCGTCGTCTGGCCGGCGAATTGATCCGGCAAGGGCAGTCCACCATTGTAATCGCATTGAACGATTCACACATTTCTTCAACGGTGTTAGAAACGCAAGAAGCCGAAGGCACATCCGTCTCCGTGATGCGCCTTCCCAGCGTCGCGGCGTGGAGCAAACGCGTTATTGAGTGCCGTGACTGGTTGGACCATTTCAAGGCTGATTGGATGAGCTTGCAGTTTGTGCCATTCGGATTTCACCCAAAAGGGCTTCCTTTCGGGCTGGGGAGAAGACTCGCAGCAATGAATGCAAGCGCTTCATGGCACGTAATGTTCCATGAACTCTGGTTGGGCTTGGGTGAGAAGGCTCCGTTCAAACATCATGTCTTGGGCGCCTTGCAGCGGCTCATTGTGATGGATTTCATGGACCGCCTGCGCCCGCGCATCGTGCATACTCAATCCGACCCCTACCTCGTGGTGCTCAAGCGGGAGAAAATCATGGCATCCATTTTGCCGCTGTTCAGCAATATCCCTCATGTCCAAAGTGATGGATGGGATGGGATCCTAGAACCATTGGTGACCGAGGCGCTGGGAAAACATCATGACAGAAGTGAACTCTATCTGGCAGGCGTTCTGGGTATGGTCGCTCCAGAGTGGAATGCCGAGCGAGCGGTAAATACGCTGCTTCCTCTCGCGACCCGCTTCCAAAAGCGGCTGGTAGTGGTGTTTCATGGAATCAGCAATATGACACCCGAAAGGGCTGAAGGGTTGAAGCTCGAGTTGCGACATCGCGCGGATATCGTTGTAACCGGCGAAAGGTCAAGCAAGGAAATATCTAGAATTCTGCAAACCCTTGACATAGGCATTGCCACCACTCCCCGCCAGGTCATTCAGAAGAGCGGCTCCGTGGCCGCCATGTTGGAACATGGATTAAAAGTGTTGGTGATTCGAGATGACTGGCACTTGCGCGGCGCTTATGCGCCGTCGGATCAAAAATCCTCCCAACTGCTTTCCCCGAGTGAATTTGCTCTCCTGAAAACGTTGCCTGTGCGGAGTGTTCAACCGTCTGGAGAGAATACCGTGAAACGAGTAGCTATGCGATTGCTGGCAGAAATGAGTTCGAGTTTGAAAACCACTTCAAGTTTTATGGAGGCCTCGGGAGTTTTGGAATCATGAAATTACTCATCGTCACTCCCACTCAGGGTCATTATGGTGGAATGGAAGGCTTTGTGATTGGGCTTGCTGCCACAGTCAGAGCGTGGCCGGAATTTGATGTTCAAGTATGTTTCAAGTTGGTGGGAGGACGGGAATTGAAGAATGACCTGAAAGAGATGGCCTCCGGGTTGAATTGTCCCGTTAATTACGTGTATAGCTGCGATTTCAAACTGCTAAAATTGATCCAGTGGGCAGATATTGTGCATGGCCAAAATGCGTCTCCTGACATCATTTTCCCGGCCTTGTTTTTGGGGAAGAAAGTGGTACTGACCATTCATAATTGGCGTCGGCGAGATTTCGGGTTACATTCGATCCTGTGGGGGGTTGGCGCCAAGCTGGTGCATCGGCGTTGGTATATTTCGAAGTTTGTTTGGAATACTTGGGAATCAGGACAAAAAGCCGCAGGTAGCGAGTGTGTGCCCTCGGTCCATCATTTGCCTGGTGTTTGGTACCCGCCTGCTGAACGCAAGGGGTTTCTTTTTCTGGGCAGATGGATTGAGAACAAGGGCATCGAGGACTTGGTTATTGCCTATTCGCGTGCACATTTGGATCCGGTGCTATGGCCTCTAACCTTGCTGGGCCATGGACCACTGCGACCGGCGGTTCAGTCATTGATAGAGAAATTAGATGTCAAGGGGGTGGAACTTCCGGGGTTTATTGATGAGGAAAGCAAAGCTAAACGGCTGGCGTCATGCCGCTGGCTCGTGGCCCCATCGAACACACGGGAAGATATGGGAGTGACTCCCATTGAAGCTCGAAGCGCAGGGGTTCCGACCATTGTCACGCGCGATGGCGGGCTCCCGGAAGCCGGTGGAGATTCCTCCTTGATAGTCGAACCTGGGAACATTCAACAATTGACTGAGGCTCTCAAACGGGCAGCTTTCATGAGCAATGACGAATATTGTGAACGGGGTGAACGGGGCCGGATGACACTGAAAGATTATTTGCGTCCCGTGGAATTCTATCGCGAATCTTATGCCGCGGTTTTGAATGGGAGGCCTCAACAGAACGCCACGGTCGCTTGATTTGACGTTGTTGTTTGCCGAGACTTTTCATCGCCCGGCAAGCGTCTGTATTGCGACACGACAGGCCAGACGCAACAACTCCAGTCGTAAAATGCCAAGCGGATTGCTTTTTTCTCACCCAACAGGCAACGCCAATGTCCGAGCGGCTTTGATTGGCTTGTTCGAGGCTGGAATTCTTGGAGAATTTCATACGACTATTGCGTCCTATCCTGGTAACTTGTGGGATTTGCTTGGGAGAAGCCATTGGGGATGTGAATTGAAGCGAAGGAGGTATGCCGAGTGTTTGCGGCCTCTGACTATCCAGCGCCCGCTTCGGGAATTGGGGCGTATGATGGCAGGCCGCCTTAAGCTGCATCGGCTCGTCCGGCACGAGACAGGAGTCTTCTGCATTGATGCAGTTTATCAGGCTCAAGATAGAATGGCAGCCAGGTGCTTGCGCAAACGCCCCAAATCCTACAGTGGTGTTTATGCGTATGAAGATGGGGCGTTGGAAACTCTAACGGCGGCGAGGGAGTCAGGCATCAAGCGGATTTATGACCTTCCTATCGCCTACTGGAAAACCGTGCGACAGTTGCTCGATGAAGAGACAGATCGCCTTCCCGCTTGGGGGATAACCTTGGGTGGTGGGATAAACGATTCTGAATGCAAGTTAATTCGGAAGACCAAGGAACTCGAATTGGCCGAAATGGTGATTTGTCCGAGTCAGTTCGTCGCTAAGTCGCTTCCAGAAACTGCGCGATCACAAAAGAAAATTGTCGTCGCCCCGTTTGGCTCACCACCGGCGGCCCCGGGCAAGAGGCGTGTTTTTGCCGGCACCGGCGAGAAGTTGAGGGTATTGTTCGCCGGCTCCATGAGCCAACGAAAAGGGCTTGGGGATCTGCTTGCGGCGATGTGTTTGTTGCGCCGGCGGGATGTTGAGTTGGTGATCTTGGGGTCATTGCAGGCTCCGATGGAATTTTATCGCAAGGAGTTCTCTGGATTCAGATATGAAACCAATCGGCCCCATGCGGCAGTGCTGGATTTGATGGAAAGTTGCGATGTGTTTTGTCTGCCATCCATTGTCGAGGGAAGGGCGCTGGTCATGCAGGAGGCTATGAGTCGGGGGCTTCCACTTATCATCACTCCCAATACCGGCGGCGAGGACTTGATAGAAGCGGGGGTTACAGGCTTTCTGATTCCGATTCGCCGTGCAGATGAAATCGCCGGCAGGATTGCGTGGTTTGCGGATAATCGTGCGGCACTGGCTGATATGTCACATGCGGCTCAAGCTAAGGCTGCCCGACTCACGTGGGAGAGGTATGGCGGGATCATTGCCAATGCGATCCTTGATTCGGATCAATCGTGAAAATGAGGACAATTGCCTCCGGGGAATTGCCATGCCTCCCGGCGAATGACACTTTTAGGGCGGCGCCCGCGGAAGCGGTTGTTCAACGACAGACGCGGTTGATTCGGAATCTGATCTGGCTTTATATCATCCTCTGGCTGGTTGAAGGCGGGCTGCGAAGGTGGTTTCTGCCCGGATTAGCCTCACCCTTGTTGCTGGTCCGTGATCCATTGGTTATCGCCATCTATTGCATTTCGGTTTCCAGTGGTGTGTTTCCTGTGAATGGCTTTGTTATCTGGGGCGCACTGCTCGCATCGCTATCATTTTTGAACGCAATGGTAATGGGACATGGGAATGTTCTTGTCGCGCTTTATGGAGTGCGTAGTGATTTCGTCCATGTTCCTCTCATATTTGTCATGGGGAAAGTGTTGCGTGAGAGTGACATCATGGCCCTGGCGAGGGTGGCGGTTTGGGTGGCAGTCCCCTATACTGCACTGCTGGTTGCCCAGTTTAACATGGACCAGAATGCGTGGGTCAACCGCGGGGTGGGAGGCACCGAGGCAGACGTTATGAGCGGGGCATTGGGTCATTTTCGTCCTCCCGGGACTTTTAGTTTTATCACCGGCCCGTCTCAATTATATCCGTTATTCGCCGCGTGCTGGTTTGCGCTGTTGCAGGCGCGCAAGCTTCCGATATGGACGATGATTGCTTCGGGCGCCGCCATTCTCGTCGCCATTCCAACATCCATCAGCCGGACATTATTCTTAAGCGTGGCAATAGTGGCGCTGGCCGGCGTCAGCGCATTGTTTGTTACCCGACGTATTTCATTTGGGTTAATTATTCAATTTGTGTTAGGCGCGGCAATTATTACGGCGTTAGCAAGCCAATCGCGGATATTTAAGGATGGCATGGAGGCGTTCAGCGTACGTTGGGAACTGGCGACAACGGAGCAGGGAGGGTTCAAGGAGGCGATTGTGGATCGGGTTTTGAATGACCTGTTCGGATCATTTGAACGGGTTAAATCTTCCGGCCTAGGCACGGGTTATTCGACGAATGTTGGACAAAAGGCATTGACTGAGGAAGTTGGATTTGGCGCTTCTGAGGCTGAATGGGGTCGGCTGCTTTATGATAACGGGTTTGCTTTGGGAAGCCTCTTGATTGCCTACCGTGTTGCCATCGCCTGTGCTATCGTGTTTGCTGCCTATGGGGCATGGCGACGCGATTCCACTACCAGCCTGCTCTTTGCATCCGCCTGCTTTGTAATTGTGCTCAATGGGCAATGGGGCCAAACCACCACCCTTGGTTCGGGCGTGATTGGCGGGGGGCTTGCGCTTGCTGCTGCATCCAATCGGGGCCGGCGCAGCTCGCATTTCCGAGCGGCACGTTGATTTGGAAAGTTGATCTTCCGAATGCAGCCAGCAAGCAAGATCATGATCTATCGCCTGGGAAGCCTCGGCGACACTATTGTTGCGTTGCCCTGCTTGCATCTTATTCGGCGTTTGTACCCTCACGCAACAATTAGTATCCTCACGAATCAACCGGTGACAGGAAAAGCCGCTCCGGCGATGGCCATTTTAGAGAATAGCGGATTGTGCGATGAGGCGGTCAGCTATCCGGTCGGGACACGAAGTGTTTTCGAACTTGCCAAAGTCCGGAAGAGAATACGGGAAATTCAACCACAGATACTTATTAATCTGGCTGCTGCGCGGGGTTTACTTAAGAGTCTGCGTGACTATCTGTTTTTCCGATCATGCGGAATCAGACAAATTCTCGGCACTCCTGTGCGGCAGCAGGATCTGCACGTGCAGTTAGCCAATGAGGGAGAGTTTGAACGCGAATCAGAACGGCTGGCTTTGCGATTGGCTTCGCTTGGAGTTATCAACCTGTCGGATCGGCGTCTTTGGCAGTTGGAGCTTACCCAAAAGGAAAGAATTCAAGCATCGGAATTATTGCCTTCAAACCAGAGAGATTTTATCGCGGTGAGCGTTGGAACCAAACTTGCAGTAAAGGACTGGGGCGCGGAGAATTGGGAAAAGTTGCTCGCGTTGCTTTCAACGAGAATTCAGGATGTTACTCTCATCCTGTTGGGATCGGCCGAGGAATGCGCACGCAGCGAGAAATTGAGCCGGGTTTGGAAGAGCGACCATGTGAATTTGTGTGGCAGGACCGCACCACGCATCTCGGCGGCGATTTTGGAACGTTGCCGTCTTTTCATCGGCCATGATTCGGGACCCATGCATATGGCGAGTGTTGTTGGGGTGCCGACGGTAGGGCTTTTTTCATGGTTTAACCCACCGGGACAGTGGTTTCCCGGCCACAAAAGCTGGAGATTCGTAAGAGTGCTCTATCCGCCCTTGCCCGCCGGTGGCTGGAAAGCCGGGTTGCAAATGAAGCATGGGGTTTTAGAGGGGATTCTCCTGCTGCAACCTCAGGAGGTTCTTAAGACGGCTATGGAATTGTGGGATTACAATTCAAATCACACGTCAACCTTGCTTCACCCTATCGCGACTAAGAGCACATATTAATGAGGTTGCTTCATGTCATTGGAAGCATGAATCCACATACCGGCGGGCCCTGTCAAACGATTCGCAATTTTGCTCCCTGGTTTGCAGAACAAGGCAACTCGCTCGATATTGTTTGTCTCGATGATCCCAAGTCGGACTATCTTGCCCGGGAGAAGTGTCATGTTTACGCCTTGGGACGGGGACTGGGATCGTGGAATTATCATCCCGCACTGGCTCCCTGGTTGAACGAGCATTTGGCGGATTATGACGCAGTCATCCTGAACGGCCTGTGGCAGTTTCAGGGATATGCTCTGTGGAGGGCGGCAAATCGCGCCAACGCGCCCCCCTATTATATATTTCCTCACGGGATGCTGGATCCGTGGTTTCAAAGGATATCGGTTCGTCCATTGAAGGCATTGCGCAACTGGGTTTTATGGAAGATTATTCAGCACCGGGTGGTTCACCAAGCTGCGGGACTGCTGTTTACCTGTGAGGAGGAACGCCGCTTGGCGCGTCAGCCGTTTCGTCCATATTTCCCAAAACGCGAGGTTGTGGTTGGACTTGGTTTGCCTGAGCCGGCAGCATATCACCATGGCATGATGGCGGCATTCAGTGAAAAATGTCCAAAAATCGATGGAAAGCGATATTTTCTATTTCTTGGCCGCATTCACCCGAAGAAGGGTGTTGATCTCCTGGTGAAAGGCTATGCCGCGCTCTGCCGGTCAATGGGTAATTCATTGCCTCCGAATCTGGTCATCGCTGGACCCGGTTTGGAAACCACGTACGGTCAAAAGATGCGCAAACTTGCATCCGAATTCTGTCCTCCTAACTCCATTTTCTGGCCGGGTATGCTGACTGGCGACGCCAAATGGGGAGCCTTGTATAATTGTGAAGCTTCTATTTTGCCCAGTTCTCAGGAGAACTTTGGGATTGCCGTAGTGGAGACTCTCTCCTGCGGGAGGCCGGTGTTGATTTCAAATCAAGTCAACATCTGGCGGGAGATTAAGGATGATGGTGCTGCGTTAGTGCAAGAAGACTCGGTAGTGGGGACCACACGGCTGCTTCAGGATTGGATCGGCCTGTCTAGCGAAACCAAGTCCAACATGGCAGGACGCGCAAAGCCCTGTTTTAAGCGCTATTTCAGCATCGAAAGTGCAACTCGCAAGTTGCTGGCAGCTATAAGGCCCGGAAAAGAATGACAATGGTATCCGCTTTTCCACATGGCAATGAGACCTCCTTCCAACGGATTCTTGGAGTACGCTTCTTTGTGGGCAGCGCGGACGAGGCGGTGGAAATTGGCTTGCGCGGCGGCTTGGTTGTTGTGCCGGCGGCTCCAGCTCTGGTGGAATTGCAATTCAATGAACATTATCGCGAGGCCCTCCTGAACGCTGACCTGGCGCTCACAGACAGCGGATTGATGGTGTTGCTGTGGCGAATTCTCTCGGGGAGGAGAATTACGCGTGTCTCGGGTTTGAAATATCTAAAACTTCTGCTCGAAAGGAGGGCCCTGCAACCCCGCAAATCGGTCTTGTGGATTATGCCAAATGCAGTGGCACGCGACCAGAATCTGGCATGGTTGCGCACGCAAGGCTACGATTTCGACGAGAGCGACTGCTACATTGCCCCGCAATATTCCGAGGCCCGCGTCAGGGACGATGATCTTGTCGGACTTGCAGCCAAACGAAAGCCGAGGCACATCGTCGTCTGTCTTGGTGGAGGAACGCAAGAGCGAGTCGGATTGATGCTGAAGCGGGCGTGTGATTTCAGTCCCTGCATTCACTGTATCGGTGCTGCCATTGGATTTCTTACAGGCAATCAGGTTCGAATTCCCACATGGGCCGACAGATATTTTCTCGGCTGGCTGTTTCGATGTGTCTCAGAACCGGGAAAGTTCGTGCCGCGTTACTGGAAAGCCTGCCAACTGGTGCCAATGATGATCCGTTATCGGGAGAATCCTCCGAAAATTTGTGCGCCGGGAGGCGCATGGTGAACGATCAATAAACAACTTACACAGCCTCATCAACCAATGGGTTTATTCAGCGCACATTCTTCTGATAGTGACGACCCGCTTTTGCGTCCGATATATGGATGGCGAGCCAGAGCCAGGCGTCTTGTCTGGATACTGGTTTGGATGTTCTTGTTTCGTCCCACACCCCCTCCGTTACACAACTGGAGGTGCTTTTTGCTTCGACTTTTTGGCGCGAAGCTGGGCGCGATAAATTTCGTTTATCCGAGCGCGCGGATTTGGGCTCCCTGGCTGCTGGAAACCGGCGATCTTGTCACCATTGGCAGGGGAGCTGAAATTTACAACCCGGGAGGAGTGTCGCTGGGCAGTCGCACCATCATCTCGCAAGACGCTTACGTCTGCGGCGCAACACACGATTATCAATCGCCTGATTTTACCTACATAACCAAGCTGGTCCGAACCGATCCCCAGGTTTGGGTATGCGCGCGGGCGATCGTGCTGCCCGGAGTTCATTGCAAAGAGGGCAGTGTGTTGGGCGCGGGATCGGTAGCCACCAGGAATTTAGAGGCATGGACAGTTTACGCCGGCAATCCAGCTGTCGCGGTGCGCCCGCGGACTCACATTGAAATGCAATGGTCAACAGGCAGAAAGCAAAAAGACGGATCTCGGTGAAGTTATGAGAATTGATGCGGAGAAAGCTCAGCAGGAGACATACGACCTCTGTATCGCAGGTGCCGGTCCAGCAGGCATTATCGTCGCATTGGAGTATCAAAAGCGGAAGCCGAATGATCGCGTTCTGCTGATTGAGTACGGTGACCGCAATGGCGGAACCCACAATCGTTTGGACGATTCCATTAAAATCATGCAGACAACAAATCACCATCTGCCGTACGAATGCACAAACAAGGGATTGGGCGGGAGCACCGCAACTTGGGGCGGGCGTTGCGTGATGTATGATGAGATTGACTTCATGCCGCGGAAGATACTGGATAAACAATGCACCTGGAACGTCTCTCTATTAAATGAATGTCGGAAGCATGTAAACCGGGCCGCCGAGTATTTTGAATGTGGCGATGGCAGATTCAGCCTGAAGGATATTCCAGCCTTTGCAGGCTCCCGTATCGCTGAGAATTTCAGGAGCGGCGATGTAAGTGATACGACTATAGAACGATGGAGCATGCCTACGCGATTTGGAGAGAGCTATAGGTCCCAAATATGTTCATCCACAACACTGCATTTACTAATAGGTTGGGAAGTGTTTTCATTTGGTGTTTCTTCAACGAATGGAGCAGTTTCAGAAGTTGTGATACGGGATTTTGCGCGGCAGAATCGCGCGAAGATTATAGCCCGAAAGGTCGTAATCGCTGCCGGAACGCAGGAAACTACGAGGCTGCTGCTTCGAAACAGGCAGGTTTTTGGTCAGCGAGGCGGCCAACCGTTTTCGCTTGGCAGGTATTATCAGGGCCACGTTTCCGGAAAGATCGCGAGCGTCCGATTTTACGGGGATCCGAAAAGGACTGAATATGGCTTTTTGCGCATGTCCGACGGCGTCTATTTGCGCCGGAGATTTCAGTTATCCACAGAGGCATTGCTTACCAACAACCTGCTCAATACGGCTCTTTGGCTTGATAATCCCCTCTATGTTGATCCGAAGCATCGCAGCGGGGCAATGTCATTTATGTATTTGGCAATGATTACACCGTTTTTGGGAAAGAGACTGGCTCCGCCCGCAATCGCACATTCCATCACACAGGGAAGAATCACTGGAATCCCGCGGCACCTGGGCAATATCGTCAAAGATCTTCCAAAATCGCTGGCCATTCCAGCGCGAATATTTTACTCCCGGTATTGCATCAAACGCAAACTGCCAGGCGTATTCCTCTATAGTGCGAGAAATGTATATGCTTTGCATTTTCATGCGGAGCAAGTGCCCATTCCTGAAAACCGTATGGATTTGGCCGAAGACCAGGAAACGCTGAACATTCACTACAAACTCACGGATCAAGATGTTGATTCGGTTATTCGGACGCACGAAATATTGGACGAATGGTTGCGCAATTGCAAGTGCGGGGAGTTGGAATACTGGTTTCCTAAGAGCGACCTTGCCACGGCGGTTCGCTCCATGTCGGTAGATGGCCTTCATCAGGTCGGCACTACGCGCATATCACAGACTCCTGATGATGGCGTAGTGGATCAAAATCTCAAGGTGTGGGGCGTCCCTAATCTCTACGTGTGCAGCAGTTCGGTTTTTCCGACGTCTGGACAAGCGAATCCCACTTTTCTTTTGGGCGCATTTGCCGTGAGACTCGCACAGCATCTTTCTTCCACCGAATCGCGTTAAAGTTTCGCCGGGTCGTCAGTCCTTTCATCATGATATCTGTTATTATTCTCACTCAGAACGAGGAAAAAGATCTGCCCAGATGCCTGGAGTCCCTGCGTTGGTGTGACGACGTGCATCTGGTTGATTCAGGAAGTACAGACCAGACCCTTAATATAGCGCGGAAATATGGCGCGCAAATTAGTCAACATCCATTTGCATCATTTGGAGATCAGCGCAACTGGGCTTTGGATCATTGCGCAATCAAACACGCATGGATCCTTTTTCTCGACGCCGACGAGGTTGCCAATGGCGAGTTTGTGAAGTCCATGACCAAAGCGGTCGCTGAAGCTGCTCCTTCCACCGCGGGATTCTATTGCTGCTGGAAACAAATCTATGGAAATCGCTGGCTGAAGCGGTGCGATTCATTCCCGAAGTGGCAGTTTCGCCTCCTACGAAAGGGTTTTGCCCGGTTCACCGACTTTGGCCACGGCCAAAAGGAGGCGGAGGTAAGGGGCTCAATTCAATATCTTCGTGTTCCTTATGATCACCATGGATTGAGCAAGGGCATCGGCCATTGGCTGGACCGGCATAACCGCTATTCGACGCTTGAGGCTGCAGCGCGTTTGGATGCGCCAATAGACTGGCGCAATGTGTTCTCGACTCACGGTTCCAAGCGTAATAAGGCATTAAAGCCGTTGGTGAGCCGTCTGCCGGGATGGCCAATGATGCGCTTTTTCATCACTTATATTCTGTGTCTCGGTTTTCTGGAGGGGCGGCCTGGCTTTGTCTATTGCGCCAGTTTGGCCTATTATGAATTTTTGATCCGAATCAAGATGCGTGAAAAGAAGGACTCTGATAAGCAGCTCCAGTTATGACAGAATGTGTCATTTTGGGAGGAAGCGGTTATGTGGGATTCAACTGGGCGAAGCGTCTGGCCTGCCGCGAACGCTTTGGCCGGGTAGTTTTAGCCGATATCCGCCCCCCGCCACAGCCGCTTCCCAGTCATTGTGAGTTTGTCGAATGCGATGTGCGGCAACCGCTTCAATTCGATGGTTTGAAGCCGGAATGGTTGTTCAATTTCGCCGCAGTGCATCGGGAACCCGGGCACGCCCCGGAGGAGTATTTTGAGACGAACATATCGGACGCGGAGAACGCCTGTGCATTCGCGGAAAAGGTTGGTTGCAGAAACATCCTTTTCACCAGCACCATTGCTGTTTACGGTCCTCTTAACAAGCCGACGTCCGAACGCTGCCTGCCTTGCCCTGCGACTCCATACGGAATCAGCAAGTTTTGCTCCGAACTGATTCACAAGTCGTGGTTGGGACGCGGTGAAGGCAGGCGACTTTATGTCTGCCGCCCCGGAGTAATTTATGGCCCGGGTGATCCTGGCAATGTATTGCGAATGATCAAGGCTGTTCGGAGAGGTTACTTCGTCTTTCCCGGGAGCAGGAATGTGCGGAAGAGTTATGCTTATATCGAAGGCCTGCTGGACAGCTTCGAGTTTGTTATGGCAAGGGAGGAAAAGCAATTGACATATAATTACGTTGAACGCGACACGGAACCTCTGGGAACGCTTGTAAAGATGGTCAGGGCACAAGTCGGCGCGAGAATTCCAAGTCTTACAGCCCCCCTGCCGGTTTTGTTGGCAATTGCCGCAATGGCCCAATTGGCGACCGGGGGACGCAGCCCGCTGCATCCCATTCGAGTGCGCAAGACCACGTCGTCCACACACATCATCCCCGAACTGCTATCAGACATAGGATTCCGCTTTCGTTATGATTTTGCCGCATCTCTCAAAGACTGGGCGGTAAAATCTCCGCAGGATTTCTGTTAGCCATCGCGCGGTGTCACTCCCCGGTGTTCTGCATGTTGCTGTGCGAGCACGACATTGACGGCCTATGGGCCGGACGGGCTGGCGGTAAGCGTTATGTTGTCAAAATTTACCTCGCCAGTTCCGTCCTGGCCCAACCTGATTTGCAGCGGTCCAGCCGGGACTCCCGACGCCGGCGACGTGTAACTAATGGTCCACGGCAGAAAGCCGCCCGGTCCCGGATGCGGCAGGTTGGTGTTCTGCGCGATGATCGTGGTGCCCGCCAGCAGATTCCCATACTCCCGATCGGTTGGCAACATGCCATATCCATCGCCACGGTTGCCTATGGCGCCGCTCAAGGTGTAAGTCTGGCTGGCGGCCAGGGTATTGGTCAAGAACTGCGCCAGGTAATTGCCCGCATTGATCCACAGCACCTGGGAACCCTGGGCCGGGGAGGGCAGAATATCATTGACTTCATTGGTATAGACTCCGGGGGCGGGATTATAGACTCCATAGGGGTCCTGATTGGATGCGACCCAGCCGTCCGGTTTTCCCGCCACCGTTCCCTGTACCCCGGCCGGGCTTTCAAAACTGGGGTTCACCAGAACTATAGGAACAGTGGTGCCGAGATTGGAGTTGGTGTTAGTGCTGGCATTGGCGTTGGTGATGACCTGAGAGAGGACACTGGAGGTGCTGCCAGCAAAGGTGGAGTCGCCACTATAAACGGCGGTGATGGAATGGGGTGATGCGGCGGACGAAAGGGAGGAGGTACCCAATGCCGCGAGGGCCGAACTGTTCAAGGTTTCGATACCCAGGTTGCTGCCGGCGTCATAGAAAGTCACTATTCCCGTGGGTACGCCCCCGCTGCCGCTGACTGTGGCGGTGAATGTTACCAGACTACCAGCAACCGCCGGGTTTTGGGAGGAGGTAACCGTTGTCGTGCTGGGAATGGTCGCGGCGGTGCCGGCCGCGCTGACGGTGAGCGAGATGTTGTCGAAATTCACCTCGCCGACTCCGGCCTGACCGAGGCGGATTTGGAGGGGGCCGGAAGGAAAGCCTGACGCCGGAGATGTGTAGCTGACGGACCAGGGGAGGAAACCACCCGGACCGGGATGGGGCAGATTTGTATTTTGGGCGATGATAGTGCTGCCGGCCAACAGAGCCACATACTCCTGATCGGCCGGCAACATGCCGTATCCGTCGCCACGGTTGCCAATGGCCCCGCTCAAAGTGTAGGTCTGGTTGGCGGCCAGGGTGTTGGTCAAGAACTGCGCTAGGTAGTTGCCGGCATTCATCCACAGCACTTGTGATCCTTGGGCGGGGGAGGGGAGGATGTCATTAATTTCGCTGATATAGACCCCGGGGGCGGGATTGTAAACACCATAGGGGTCCTGATTGGACGCGACCCAGCCGTCCGGTTTTCCCGCGACCGATCCCTGCGCCCCGGCAGGGCTTTCAAAACTGGGGTTCGCCAGAGCGATACTTACAGCGGCGCCAGGATTGGAGTTGGTGTTGGTGCTGACGCCGGCGTTGGTGGTAACTTGATAGAGCACACTGGAGGTGCTGCCAGCAAAGGCGGAGTCTCCACTGTAAACCGCCGTGATGGAATGGGGTGAAGCGGCGGAGGAAAGCGCGGAAGTGCCCAAGGCCGCGATGCCCGAAGCGTTCACGGTTTCGAATCCGAGGCTGTTGCCGCCATCATAGAAAGCAACAGTTCCCGTGGGAACGCCGCCGCTGCTGCTGATGGTGGCTGTGAAAGTTACGAGGGTAGAGTCTGGGGCGGGATTTTGAGAAGAGGCGAGTGTGGTGGTGCTGGAGGTGTTTGTGGCGGGGGCGCCGGCAGGGGCGACGGTGAGTGAGATATTGTCGAAATTCACCTGGCCAGCCCCGACTTGGCCGAGCAGGATTTGCAGCGGTCCGGACGGGAACCCTGACGCCGGGGTTGTGTAACTGATGGTCCAGGGCAGAAAACCGCCAGGTCCCGGGTGGGGGAGGTTCGCGTTCTGGGAGATGATTGCGCCGCCGGCCATAAGATTCACATACTCCTGATCAGTCGGCAAGATGCTGTATCCATCGGCCCGGTTGCCTATAGCCCCGCTCAAGGTGTAGGTCTGGTTGGCTGCCAGGGTGTTAGTCAAGAGTTGCGAGACGCGGTTGCCCGCATTCATCCACAGCACCTGGGAACCCTGAGCCGGGGAGGGAAGGATGTCGTTAACCTGATTGGTGTAGCCTCCAGCTCCGGGATTGTACACTCCGTAGGTATCGTGATTGGTGGCGACCCAGCCGTCCGGTTTGCCCGCGACCGATGCTTGCGACCCGGCGGGACTTTCAAAGCTGGGGTTCACCAAAGCAATGGCAACAGCACCTGAAGTCGAGTTGGTATTGGTGTTAGTAGTGGTGATGCTATTGGTGATCACTTGGGAGAGTGTGCTGGAAGTGCTGGTTGGAAAAGTGCTGTCTCCGCTATAGACCGCCGTGATGGAGTGGGGTGAAGCGGCGGTCGAAAGGACGGTCGTGGTCACGGTGGCCACGTCCAAGCTGTTCAAAGTTCCAGTGCCCAGGCTGCTGCTGCCGTCAAAGAAGGCAACTGTTCCCGTGGGGACGACGCCGCCACTTTCACCCGAAACCGGCCAGGGATAACCTTGGGATTGCATGAAGTACAGATTGGCGACAGCGGTTGGGGGCAGAGCTTCGCCCCAAATCTGGGGCAGCCAAATATCGCCATCGAGATAATGAGCGCCGGCCCTGTCCGCTCCAATAATCAGGCTGTCCGTGCTCGATGCGGGGCTTGTAATGCTTCCGGAGGTGGCGGTCTGGATGCCGTTAATATAAATCAATGCATCGGTTGGCCCTGTTCGCACAATCGTCACCATGGTCCAGGCATTAACCTGCGCTGCGCCCGGAGATGTCACAATCCCGAAGTCCGACCCGTTGGTTTCCGTTCCAAAATAGACTTCATAAGAGCCGCCGACATGGACGTACCATCCGTTTTGGTCCGGAATTCCGTTTTCCATCAAATTGCCATTTGCCGTCATGGGGCGCGCCCAGAAGTTGACGGTGAACAGGTTGGTTGTGAAATTGAAAAGAACCGAGTTGCTTGTGTCTATGTAGGTGCCGACCCCGTTGAAATGAATGGCGGTGTCAGGAATGGAGGCCGTGTTTGTAACCCAGGCAATCACATATCCGGAATGCACCGTTCCAGTGGTGCCGCCGTGGGTGGAACTGTCAGCCAAATAGACGGGAGGCTGGGTCTGAGCGGATTCGGTCATTTTGTAATAAAGCAAATCCGGGACGCCGACATTGGGGGTGAATTCGGAACTGAGATAGTTGCTTCTGACCTCGTCTGCCGACAAGGCGCGATTATAGATGCCAACATCGTGCATGGAGCCGTCAAAGGCGTACGTACCCCCTTGCAAATTGTTGCCGAGATTGCCGACTTCGAGGGGCGCGGCTGCGCTTGGATATTGAATGACGGCACCGCTTTGCACACTGGAGTCCAAAACTCCATTTACGTAAAAATCGGCCCGGCGGGCGGCGTAGTGCCAGACGACCGTGACGAATGTCCATTGTCCCAAAGGGATTGACGCGCCGCCGTTATCCTGGAAATAGGAGGCATTACCGACCCACCAAAAGAGGTAATCATTTTGCAGGATCTGAAAAGACCATCCGCCATAGGCTCCGTTGGAGTAAAGAAAGCTCTTGTCTGCAATTCCCTTTTGAGAACTTCCCGTTTTGTTAATCCACGCGCAAATAGTCATGTCGTGCAGGTCCAGGGAGGCCAATTGGTTGCTTGCGGCGTTACCATACTGGCCGGCACCGTTGAGGGTCAGATAGTTGGCTCCCCAAGCCGGAGAACCAATTAAGGGGAGAGTGTTGCCGTTGCCGCTGGAATCGGCAGCAACCGTTCCGGCGCTGTCATTGAGCTTGTTCCATTGAACCAGTCCATTGGGGATGTAACTGGATGCGAAGCCAGTGCCGCCGCTTCCGCCGCTTCCGTTGACGGTGGCGATGAAGGACACCGGGCTGCCTGCCAGCGCCGGGTTTTGTGATGATGAGAGGGTTGTCGTGCTCGTGTATGCACTGGGGCTTGTGCTTGCGACGGTCTCGGAGAGGGCACCGGAAGTGCTAGCGGCAAAGGCAGAGTCCCCGCTGTAAGCCGCCGTGATAGGATGGGGTGAACCGGAGGCGGAAAGCGCGGCTGTGCTAAAAGTGGCCACGCCTGAAGTATTCAAAGTTCCGGCACCCAGGCTGCTAGCGCCGTCAAAGAAGGACACGGTTCCCGTGGGCATGCCGCCACTGCCACTCACGGTGGCCGTGAATGTGACAAGGCTGCCGGCCGACGCCGGGTTTTGCGACGGAGTGACCGTGGTTGTGCTTGGGGTGGGAGCCGCAAGGATGTTGGTGACGATCTCGGAGAGAGCGAAGGAAGCGCTCGCGGCAAAGGTGGCGTCCCCGCCGTAACTTGCGGTGATGGAATGGGGTGAACCGGCGACTGAGAGCGAGGCGGTGCTCAAGGCGGCCATGCCCGAAATGTTCAAAGTTCCGGCGCCCAGGCTGCTGCCGCCGTCAAAGAACCCCACCGTTCCCGTGGGTATGCCGCCGCTGCCACCGACGGTGGCATTAAAGGTAACCAAAGCGCCTGCCGGGGCGGGGTTCTGCGAGGAGGTCACCGTGGTGCTGCTGGAATTGAGAGACGGAGTTTGAGCGCCTGCTGATGTGAGATATGTGACCGGGGCATTATCCAGGAAAAGGGCCTGGATGATGGCATCGCTCCCACCGGAGACGGAA
>Ga0182030_10002742_pt1 | contig 37538 bp, 29 predicted proteins | sample 812S3MmetaG_FD_121299 | JGI IMG/M metagenome (GOLD analysis project Ga0182030, IMG submission 121299) | Permafrost microbial communities from Stordalen Mire, Sweden - 812S3M metaG (Illumina Assembly) | ecosystem: Environmental > Terrestrial > Soil > Wetlands > Permafrost | place: Sweden...
CTGGCGGGGCGCAACCTTGGGTGGTGGATCATCGGGGCCTCCATATTCGCCTCGAACATCGGCTCGGAGCACATCGTCGGGCTGGCGGGATCGGGAGCGACGGATGGCGTGGCTCTGGCGCACTACGAGCTCCACGCGTGGTGCCTTCTCGTGCTCGCTTGGGTGTTCGTGCCATTTTACTCGCGCTCGCTCGTCTTCACCATGCCCGAGTTTCTCGAGCGGCGCTTCAGCCCTCCCTCGCGCTACGTCCTTTCAATCGTTTCACTGGTAACATTCATAGTTTCCAAAATCGCGGTTGGCATTTTCGCAGGCGGCGTCGTGTTCGCGACGCTCCTTCCGGAAATCCATTTCACCGTGGCAGGCGCCACGATCAACAGCTTCTGGATCGGATCGGTGGCAGTCATCGTCCTCACCGGCCTTTACACAATGCTAGGGGGAATGCGGGCGGTCGCCTACAATGACGCCGTGCAGGTGACGGTGCTTATAAGCGGCTCGGCGCTGCTGACCTTCTACGGGCTCCATGTCCTGGGCGGCTGGTCCGAGGTGCGCAAATACTGCGGGTCCGAGATGCTCAATCTTTGGAGACCCATTACCCCGGCTGGAGTCCAGTCGACATGGGCCCCTGTCCTCGAGACCGACACATCCGGATCGGTCGTCAGGCAGGCCTGGTATTTCAACGGGAACTTCCCGTGGCCTGGCATGCTTATCTGCGCGCCGATCATCGGCCTCTGGTACTGGTGCACGGACCAGTACATCGTGCAGCGGGCCCTCGCGGCCCCGGACGAAAGGACTGCACGCCGCGGGAGCATCTTCGCGGCATTCCTCAAGCTCTTTCCGGTCTACCTTTTCATCATCCCCGGCCTGATCTGCTTCGCGCTGGCGAAGAGCGGGAAGATAGCCGAGCTAGGAGCCATGGTCGGCCCCGACGGCAAGCCCGTGCCGGCCGTGGCCCAGGCGGCGTTTCCCCTGATGGTGAAGTACCTGCTCCCCCCCGGCCTCCGGGGAATCGTCGTGGCGGGCCTGCTCTCGGCGCTCATGGGCTCGCTCGCCGGCGTCTTCAACGCGTGCTCGACACTCTTCACCGTGGACCTCTACCAGAAGATCCGCCCCGAAGCCTCGCAGCACGAGCTGGTCCGGATGGGGCGCATCGCCACGGCCGCGATGGTCCTCGTTGCTCTGGCATGGATTCCGGTGATCCAGGGCGCCCATGGCCTTTATGGATACCTGCAGACGGTCCAGGGCTACCTTGCGCCGCCCATCTTCGTCGTGTTCTTCTTTGGCGTATTCTGGAAGCGCCTGAACTCTCACGGCTGCCTGTGGGCGATGGTGGTGGGATTCGTGATCGGCATCTTCAGGATGCTTGTCGACACGCCCGTGACGATGAAGCTCGCCGGATTCGAGCAGGGCTATCATCCGGGCTCGTTCCTGTGGGTCATCAACAACATCAACTTCCAGTATTTCAGCGTCCTGATCACGGTGGTGTCCGCGGTCGTGATGGTTGCCGTGAGCTACGCGACACGGGCTCCGGACTACGGCCGAATCAAGAGCCTGACCTTCGCCACGGAGTCGGATGACGATCGCTCGAACACCCGCGCCAGCTGGGACAAGAGGGAGGTCCTGGCCTCGGCGTTCATACTCGCCTGCATCCTAGGGGCCTACATCTATTTCTCGGGCTGACCGGAGCGGGAGGCGGAATCGCCGGCGTTGCCGTGATCTCAATGACGAACGCACGCTGCAAGGGTCGTTCGAGGACCCACGCCCTGAATCGCTGCACCTTGTGAAACACTCGACACAGGGGCTCGAAGAGGGCTAGTCCTGCCAGGGAGCCCATGGCGACGTCCCTTGCACAGCGCATCGAGCAGAGAACCGTCCCTTCCGGCCATGTTAGCGCATGGTGGCTGGGGGGTTCGGGATTTGTCTTCAAGACTCCCTCGGGTCGCCAAATCTGGATCGATCCGTACCTTTCCGACATCGTCGCCGAGATCTTCGCGCAGAAGCGCGCCTTTCCCGCGCCGATCACCGTCGAGGAAGCGAGGCCCGATTTTGTCATCAGCACGCACCTGCACGAGGATCATCTCGACCCCGTCTTTATCCCTGCGCTGGCCCGGGCTAGACGGGAGACGATGTTTGTGATGCCGCCCACCGCGATGGGGCGGGCGCGAACATGGGGGGTGCCCCACTCGCGGATCATTCCGATGACTTATGGGCAAACCGAAAAATTGGGCGGCGTGAGCGTGACTTCGGTTCCGGCCAGGCATGTCGCCGGACCCGGATTCGAGGCGCCCGATGCCATGGGCGTGATCGTGAACGTTGACGGCGTCACCATCTATCACACAGGGGACACGGAATACGACGTGCGAATCCGCGACATGAGGGAGCAGAGATTCACAATGGCCACATTCTGCATCAACGGCATCAGCGGAAACATGAATGCCCGTGAGGCGGCGCTGCTGGCCTGGCACCTAGACGTTAAGACCATCGTTCCCCATCACCACCTGCTTTGGGCCAAGGAGAGGCCGGAGCGATGGGAGACGCTCGACCCAAGACTGTTCGAGGAGACCTACCGGCGCCTCGGCGGCCGGGCCGAGGTCGTGCTGCCAGAAGTCGGGAAGGAAATCGACCTGTCCGATCAACGGGAAACGGGGTAGTTGCCCAGGCCGAAGCCGAATGCTGCCGGATCACGCTGATCCGCACCCGCCCCGCAAAGCCTTGAACGGGGCGCCCCGCCGCTCACCAGAGGGTGCGCCGCGGTCAATGTTTAGGATGGCACCGGTGGCAAATGACGGCGCGCCCGAGGCTAGGAAAACCGTCGCGCCATTGAGCCCGTCGATTCTCGCGTACCGCTTCATGAGGATATTGGCCACGTTGCGCTCGTAGACCTCTGCAATCGCCGCAGTCTGGGGCATGTGGATGAAACCGGACGTAACGACGTTGACCCGTATGTTGCATGGCGCCCACTCGGACGCCGTGCCACGCGCAATGTGCGCAACGCCTGTCCTGGCGAAGCAATGGGTTACGTTATTTCGGGGGAAGATGTTGCCAACACCTGGGTGCTGCGGAATCTTGGAAGACTTTGGCCCAGGAAAATGATATTAGAGCCTCCCGGGATGCGGGCACGCGCCGGAATGCGAACACATAAATGAACCCAGCAGAAGCAATTGAAGCCGACGGGGTGGTCGTCATCATTCGTCTGGACGACCACGAACTGATCGTCGAGCTCGCCTCGGCCCTTAATAGGGGCGGGATCCGTTGCATCGAAATTCCACTCACGACGCCGAACGCCATCGCGCTCTTCGACAGGCTTCGCGAGCAGCTTGGCGCAGGAGCCGTCTTCGGAGCCGGGACCGTGCTGGACAAGGAGTCCGCCGCCGCCGTGATCTCAGCGGGCGCCAGGTTTGTCGTCAGTCCCCATTTCATTGCGGACGTCGTGTCCACCTGCCGGACAAGGGGCGTTGCGACCATTCCCGGGGCGTTTTCACCCGCGGAAATCTTCGGCGCATGGAGTGCCGGCGCGGACATTGTGAAGGTATTCCCCATCAGGGCCCTCGGCCCCGCTTACCTGGCGGATATTCTGGGCCCCTATCCCCGGGTCAAGCTGATGCCCACGGGAGGTGTGAGTCTGGCGAATGCGGCGAGCTTCATCAAGGCGGGGGCGTGCGCCGTCACCGTCGGCCGCGATGTTCTGGGTCAGGCTCCCTGGGACGATAAGGCTCTCGCCGCGGTTACGGACCGCGCGCGCATCCTGCTCGATTCAGTGAGGGCGGAGAAAAAGGCGCTTCTGGCGGCCGGCGGAGGGAGATAGGATGGCGGATTCTCGCAAAGGGATCGTGTTGTTTGGCGAGTTGATGATTCGCCTCAATGCCATGAATTTTGAACGGCTTATCCAGGCGGAAGAGCTCAGGGTCTTCTATACTGGCGCGGAGGCTAACGTCGGCGCTTCACTCGCAAACTGGGGTTATGAAGCGATCGTGGTTTCGCGGGTTCCCGCGCACGAGATCGGGCAGGCCTGCGTCAATTATCTGCGCCGGTTCGGGATTGATACGCGCCACATTCAAAGGGCGGGCGACCGCCTGGGCATCCTTTACGTCGAAACTGGGGCGAGCCAGCGCCCGTCAAAGGTGATCTATGACCGGAAGGGTTCGGCGTTCACTGAATTTGATGACAGTCAGATAGACTGGGATGCCTTGTTCAAGGGAAAGAGATGGTTCCACTTTGCCGGAACGGCACCCGCTGTGTCGGAGAGCTTGGTCCCGATCCTTGAACGCGCCTGTGCCGCGGCGAAAAGGCAGGCTGTGTCCGTCAGTTGCGACCTCAATTACCGTCGCAAGCTGTGGAGCCAGAAGCAGGCGCAGGAGACCATGACGCGGTTGATGGAATTCGTTGACGTGCTGATTTGCAACGAGGAGGACGCGGCGATGGTATTCTCAATTCACGCCAAAGACACCGACATCACTCTCGGGACACTGAGCCGCGACGGCTATCATGACGTGGCCAGCCAGCTGGTTGCGCGTTTCGGCTTCTCCCATGTTGCGATCACCCTGCGTGAGAGCCTATCCGCCAGCATCAATAATTGGGGAGCCCTGCTCCATCACGATGGACGGTCCTTCTTCAGCAGGACGTACAAGATGCATGTCGTCGATCGCATCGGAGGGGGCGATTCTTTCGCCGCGGGTTTGATTTATGGACTTTGCGAGGGAATGACGGCGCAGGACACTGTGGAATTCGCGGTTGCGGCCTCCTGCCTGAAGCATTCGATACCCGGCGACTTCAACCTGGTCAGCCTTGAGGAAGTCCGCTCCCTCCTCGCTGGCGGCGGTTCCGGCAGGATTCAGAGATAGTCGGATGTTCGTCGATGCCCCATGATCATGACGATATCTCGATTCACCGATATTGAGGGAATATCCCAGCATGGAGACCGTATGGCGCTTGGCGAAGAAGTCCTTGCCAAGCCCGTGCCAACGAAACGGGCGCGGGCGGTATCGGTGTTTTGGGCTGTCTGATATGATGGGAGGGCGTTGCTTTGGATTGAAGAGGTAGGTCGAGCGCGGGACATTGAGGCGAATGGCGGGTTTTCACGGTTGTGGAGAATTTGTTCGCGCCTGAAACTGGCGGCATGGAGTTTGCCAATTGAATTTCCACGCATGGCAATGGTTTCTCGCTGCGCTCGGAGCCCTCCTTGTCGGGCTGGCGAAAACGGGAATCTCCGGACTGAGCCTCCTTTTTGTGGGCATCTTTGCGTCCATAATGCCCGCGAGGCGCTCCACTGGCGTAGTCCTGCCCCTCCTCCTCTTGGGGGACGTCATCGCATTTCTATCCTTCCGCAGGTTTGTGAAATGGGTGCATGTTTTGCGCCTCTTCCCGTGGGCGGCGGCGGGCGTGATCGCCGGATACTTCTCAATGGGACGGATGAACGACCGCCAGGCGGGCGTCGCGATCGGGAGCATCGTGGCCGGCCTCGCTTTACTATATTTGGCGCTGCGCGCGCATCCGGAACCTCCCAGCGAGGCACGCGTCCGATTGTTCGTCCCCCTGCTGGGCATGCTGGTGGGCTTTACGACGATAGTCTCCAATGCTGGTGGCCCCATCATGGTCATATACCTGCTCGCGATGCGGCTCTCCAAAATGGAGTACATGGGCACCATGGCCGCGTTCTTCTTCGTCCTCGATCTATTCAAGCTCCCGTTCATGATCAAACTCGGCCTGATCACACCGGTAGGCCTCACGCTAAATCTCGCTCTTGCACCGCTTGTAATCGCCGGGACGATCCTTGGGCGGTGGCTTCTAGGCCGGATTAACCAGCGCGTGTTTGAGAACATCGTTCTGGCGCTCGCTCTGGCTGCGGCGGCGAAGATGTTCTTCTGACGGTGCGGCCCGGGCGTCGTGCAATTTCACGATGGACGTGAATTGCCGGAATGGGGGCCGCCCCCGGTTCACGCCTCTGTTGCAAGGATCGCGCGGGCCGATGGCGCAGAAAGGGCCGTTCTCAATATCCCAACTCCCCCCTTAATTGAGACCGATGATCGCCTTCCTTCTGGTATTTCCCGCCCGGTTTTGCAGATTCAGGTCACCCATTGGGTTCGCCGGGCCGGCGGCTGATCCAGCCCCCAACCCGCGATGCCTTGAAAGCAACGAAATTCAGCCTGCTCTTGAGTGAGACCGGGCATCACCGAAACCGGCGCCAGATCGGGGCGCTGCGCGATCAGTTGAAGCAAACCGACATTCGTTGATTCACAACTTCACCCATGAAACTGAATGCCCAACCAACTTGTCGCGCCGGATACCGGCGGGAGGCCTCGAGAATTGCATCGGTCGCGGTCCTGCTCGCGGCGGCGATGATCAACGTCTTTGCGGGGCCGCCAAGCGTCGAATTCAGGCCACAGACCGGCAAAGTTGTGATGACCAGCGGCTCCCTGGAGCTGGTTGTCGAGACCAATTCGGGTCTGAATGCGTGTTCGTTGCGGGATCTAAAATCCGGGCGAGCCTATGCGGATACGGACTATGTCTGGCCAAACGGGCAATTTCCAAAACTCGAAGGCGCCGCTGCCATCGTCAGCGAAAAGGATGGTTCCTGCTCTGTGACGTTCACCGCCACGGTCGGGCCGCTGGAGATCATGCAGACCTTTTCTGCGTCGGGCGACGAGCCCAACGTCATCACGGAGGTAATCGGGCTTCGCAATCCAACGAAGGATGCGCTCGATACGTCTTCATTCGGGTGCGGCCTAGGGAAGAGACTCTGGGAGGGAACGTCATTGGCCGGCGACTTTGCTGAATCCCGATTCTGCAACGTGCCATACCGGCGGCACACGGAGACCGGCGAGCTCTGCGATTACACGACTCAGGATCTCTTGAAGAAACAGAGCTGGTACAGCACGGCACGAAGCCCAATGTACGATCGCAGAACGAGCGCGGTATGGGGCGCCGAGGGCTGGGCATGGTACCAAGGGAATAGGACGCTGCTGATCAGCAAATACAACTCGGACGAGATGGAGTGGTCTTTGCTGTCTCCCGAGCGAAGGGGAAACGCGGAGATACTGCGCTTCGGGGGTGCCGGGAGGTGGAAGCTGGGCGACCCCGAGGGCGCCGCAAGGCTGGCGCCACTCTCCCGCTTCACGTTTGGACCGACGCGTTACGAGGTTCTCGATGGTGACTGGAGGGCGGGATACGCGGCGTTTCGTCGGTTCACGGAAAGCAAGGGTAACCGCCTGCCTCCCAACTTTGATCCTCCGGTGCATTGGAACGAGTTGTACGACAACCCCCTCTGGGATGTGAAGGGGGACACCCTTGCCAACCGGCAGGCTTACTACCGGCGGAATGACATGAAGCTTGAGGCCGACAAGGGTCGCGAACTGGGCTGCCAATGCCTGTACCTCGATCCCGGCTGGGATACGGAATTCGGTTCGACCATCTGGGCTGACGACCGGCTGGGGACCGAGGAAAACTTCGTCAGCTGGCTCAAGAACGACTACGGCATGCGCCTGGCTCTCCACACTCCCCTGGCTCCCTGGAACTCGGCTGGCACCTATCCACCCTCAGCCCGGATGATGAACAAGGACGGCGGCCGTGCTCCCGATCAGCACGGAAGCATTTCGGACTTATGCACGGCGAGCAGCGCCTACATCGAGACGAAGGCCGCCCGGCTGAAGGAGCTTTGCAGGAACGGCGCCTATTTCCTGATGTTCGACGGCTCCTGGTATCCCGGGCCGTGCTGGGATCCCGCTCACGGGCACTCGGTCCCAATGACGCACCAGGATCATCTCAATGCCGTCCTGAAGATTGAACAGATGGTCCATGAGGCCTACCCCAACGTCCTGATTGAACAGCATGACCCGATGCTCGGGCCGGGCACGCCGCGCTATGTTCCCACCTATTTCCTGCACGATAAGCCCGGAGCCTTCGATGAACTTTGGGGATTCGAATACATGGCCGAACCGATGGAGGACATTCTTACCCGCCGCGCATTCTCACTATATTACTATAACCTGGCGTATAGCATCCCGATATACCTGCACATAAGGCTGAACAGGGATAACGCCAATGCGATGATGCTGTGGTGGTATGCCAGCACCTGCCGCCACCTCGGCGTCGGGGCGAAACCGAGCGATCCCGCGGTCTGGGAGGCGCAGAAGCGGGCGATGAAGACGTATTTGTCCCTGAAGCGATTCTACACGCAGGGCGTGTTCTACGGCCTCGATGAGACGATTCATGCCCACACGCTTCCCGAAATAAATGAATGCGTCATCGACTGCTTCAACCTCAACACGAAGCAAGACATCCGCCACGTGAAATTCCGTCTCTCGGAAGTCGGCCTGACCCTCCGGAAGATCTCGATGGAAGGCGGTTCGTTCACCGCGGACGGGGACGAGATCGAGATGGCTGTCGCAATTCCCCCGATGGGCCACCAATTGGTCAGGATTCGTCCTGCGGAGCCAACAAATCTGCCGGATGGAACGAACCCGCAACGCAAGGGCGCCGAGGGATTGTAGGGGCACTCCGGCGCTCAAGGTGCGGACGTGCTCTTTCCAATGCCCTCGGCGGAGGAGAATCAGGAGGAAGATGCAACAGCCGGCAGCGGGACCTCTATTCTGAACGCGCCTTGATTGAGGGATGAGCCAGACGACGACGGGCGTTCAATGGACCTGTTCGCCGGCTGGAGAAGCTTGAAGCAAATCCCTGATGAAACGGACCTCCTCGGCATTGTAGGGCGCGCCATCGGTTTTGAGTATGTCGTGAAACCATTCCGGGGGCTCGCCTTGCTGCGGCGTCTTCCAGGTGCTCCACGCAAATCTTGTCTGGCTCCGGCCGGCGACGAAGCCCCAGCAAAAGGCCCCCATCCCCTGTTGGCGGAGGTATGGCAGTATGGTTTGGAACCGGCTTCCCTTCGGCCGGGCCATATACTCCGTGCACCAGATCGGGCGCCCCATCTTCTGCAGCGGCCCGACCCAAGTCTGCAGCGTCTCCAGGGGCTCGTAACAGTGGAAGGAGATCACGTCGGAATTGTCCAATTCGAAGCGGACGACCGGACTGATTCCAGTATCCTTCGGATCCCACGGTCCGCGCCACACGCCTGCGGTCAACGGCTGCGCGGGATCAATCTGCCGGGCCCAGTGGAATACCTCATGAAGGAGGATGAGACTGTACCATTCCTTGTAGGGGGTTTCCTCGGCGGCATAGGAACGCGCATTGCCGTTGTTCGGCTCGTTGAAAAGGTCCCAGCCGCAAATCCGTGAATCGTTGCGGAATCGGCTCAGGACCGATTTCACATAAGCCTCAAGCTCCCCATGGGCCGAAGCGTTCGTCAAAATGACGACTCCAGGGCTTTGGACCCACTGCGAATTGTGAACTCCGGGAATGGGGGCGGGCTGGGGCCCGGCGTGTGGCTGCGGGTTCCAGACCCCGTCGAAGATCACGAAAAGGACGGATATCCTGTGGCGGGACGCTGCGGCGAGGAATTGATCCATGCGGTCCAGGAAGCCGGCTGGATCCTGCCTCCAGGCGAGGTCGTGCAGAAAGACGCGCACTGAGTTGAAACCCAGGCCCTCCGCCCAGCCCAATTCGCGGTCGATGCTCGGGAGGTCGAAGGTCTCGGCCTGCCACATCTCAAGCTGATTCACGGCATAGGCGGGAATGTAATTGCATCCGACCGGCTGGGGATGGGCGCCGGCCCAGGCCTGCGCCTTTTCGGCAGTCCACCGGCTGGCCTCAGCACCCGCTTCCGCCGCGGGCAGATTTGACGCGATACCGGCGAGGCAGGCCGCGGCAAGCCCCGTCCAGAGGGCGGACAGGCGGCGCAGGCCCAAGGGCCGGGCTGCGCAGGGCAGTGTGGACCCGAAGGGACGCGGCAGCAGCGCGCCCCAAGCGCCATCTATGTCGGGAGGACAGACCTGGACCTGTGAAGCGTTCATGGGATTGCGATAAGGTGTGATGAATGAAAAGGAAGGGTAAAGCGTTCTCGAAGGGCGCCCAGAACCTCTCCTCAAGCCCAAGAGTGCCCTTTTTGGGGCGATTCCACTTCGACACAGTGGCACCGCCATGGGTTTTCCGTTGGCAAAGTGCGGCGTTGCGCGGGCAAGCGCGTCCGATGGAAGTATTCGAAATTCGGAGGAGTGGACCGATCCATATCGCCGTTGAGTTTGCGCACGCCCGCGACAGCATGAGGGCATGCGGATTCAGCTCGCTTTCGGACGCGCTGGACTGGCGCTCGATCTGCCCTCGGGCCCTGACTGGCGGGTGCTCGATGTGCGCTCGGCCCCGCCTCTCCCGGACGCAGACGCGGCCATCGCGCAGGCGCTCGGGGCGCCAGTTGCGGGACGGCCGCTGGCAGAGCTCGCGGGCGGCGCCCGAAGCGCGGCGATTTCAGTCTGCGACATCACGCGGCCGGTGCCATACCGCACGATGCTGCCGCCGCTGCTTGCCTGCCTCGAGCGGAAGGGAATGGCGCGCGAGGCGATCACCATTCTGATCGCGACCGGCCTTCACCGCCAGGCAACCGATGCTGAGATCAAGGAAATCCTCGGCGCCGAGACCGCGGCGTCCTATCGGGTGGTGAACCACCGGGCGCGCGAACTGGCCGAGCATAGGCATCTGGGTTCGACGCGCTCGGGAACTCCGGTCTACATCGACGAGCGCTTCATGGCGGCCGACCTGCACATCACCTGCGGGCTGATCGAGCCGCACCTGATGCTGGGATTCTCGGGGGGGCGGAAGCTGATTGCGCCGGGCGTGGCGTACCAGGACACCATCAAGCGCATACACAGCCCGAAATTCATGCGCGACCCGCTCGCGATCGAAGGCTCGGTGGAGGGCAACAGCGTCCACGCGGAGCTGATGGAAATCTCGCGCATGGCGCGCCACGATTTCATGATGGACGTGACGATCACCCGCGACAGGCGCATTTCGGGAGTCTTCGCCGGCACACCGGAGAAGACCCACGCCGAGGCCGTGCGGTTCCTGACCGGGGCTATGCGCCACAACCTCGGCGAACAGGTCGACGCGGTGATCACGACTTCAGCCGGCTATCCGCTCGATTTGACCTACTATCAGTCCATAAAGGGCGTCACGGCGGCGGGGAAGATAGTGAAGACAGGCGGGAAAATCCTGCTCTTCGCCGAATGCGCCGAGGGCGTCGGCTCGCCCGACTTCGCAGCCATGCTTCGCGCCGGCCACACCGACCGCGAGTTTCTTGACCGCATTGAAAACGCGCCCGTTATCCCCGATCAATGGCAGCTCGAGAAGCTGGCGCTCGTCACGCGCAGGGCCGATGTTCTGTATTACATGCCGGGCCTGCCGCAGGAATACTGGCCGCTGCTCTGGGGAAAGGCGTTTCGTTCCGCGGAGAGCGCGCTGGCGGCGCTTGTCGGGGGGCTCCGGCCCGGCGCGGCGATTGCCGTTTTGCCCGAGGGACCCTACGTGCTGGCGGATGTCTGCGGGACCAATGCCTGAATGCTGGCCTGCCAGTCAGCCCCGCGGGCTTCAGGGAAAATCTTGAGTCCGCGCGCCCCGGGAACAATACATTGCCTCGGCACGGCTCACCGGACCGTCTGCCCCGGGCAGAATGCGCGCGGGGAGCGATGCGCCTTCAGCCTGCGACATCCCCAACAAGCAAGAGACCAACGCTCCAAGTTGCCGTAGAAGCATAGGCGCCTCGATGCCAGAGGCCGCTGCAATCAAACCCAACCGCCCCTTCCCCTCGTGAACCCCTCTTCCTATGCCCCCGCGCTCGGGGCCTATGCCGCCTCGGGAGTCAATGCCGAGGCCGCACTTGCGACTCTGGCCTCCACGCCCATTTCACTCCACTGCTGGCAGGGCGACGACGTCGGAGGCTTCGAGAGGGTCGGGGCGACGCTGGAGGGAGGCGGTATCCAGGTCACCGGCCGGCACCCGGGGAAGGCCAGGACCCTCGATGAGCTCCGGTCCGACCTCGACATGGCGTTCCGGCTGATCCCGGGCCGCCATCGCGTGAACCTGCATGCCATATACGGCGACTTTGCCGGCAGAAAGGTGGAGCGGAACGAGATTGGCCCCGAGCATTTTTCAGGCTGGATAGACTGGGCGAAGGACCGGGGCCTCGGGCTCGATTTCAACCCGACGTTTTTTTCGCATCCGCTTGCCGACGAGGGCTTCACCCTTTCCCACCGGGACGCCTCGATCCGCAAGTATTGGATAGAGCATGCCGTGTCGTGCCGCCGGATCGGGGCGGCGATGGGCCGCGCGCTCGGCAAGACCGCCGTGACAAACATCTGGATCCCGGATGGCTGCAAGGACATGCCTGCCGACCGAAAGGGCCCGCGCGAGCGGCTGGCTCAGGCGCTCGACGCCGTTTTCAAGGAGCCGATTGATCCGCGCGAGCAGCTGGATGCGGTGGAGAGCAAGCTCTTCGGCATCGGCTCTGAAAGCTATGTCGTCGGTTCGCACGAGTTCTATCTCGGCTATGCGGTGAAGCGGCAGATCGTCGTCTGCCTGGACATGGGCCATTTCCATCCGACCGAGTCCGTGGCCGACAAGATCAGCTCCGTGCTGCTGTTTGTCCCGGAACTCCTGCTGCACCTCAGCCGGGGCGTCCGTTGGGACAGCGACCACGTTGTGCTGTTCGACGATCCCACGCGGGCCGTCCTGCAGGAGGTTGTCCGCGGCGGATACCTTCCCCGCACCCACATCGGCCTCGACTATTTCGACGGGAGCATCAACAGGGTTGCATCCTGGGTCATCGGCGCGCGAAACGCCCAGAAATGCCTGCTTTCAGCGCTGCTCGAGCCCTCGGCCGAGCTCAGGCGGCTGGAGGATGCCGGGGACTACACCGCCCGGCTCGCGCAGATCGAGGAGGGCAAGACCCTCCCGTTAGGGGCCGTCTGGGACGAATTCTGCAGGCGGCAGAACGCGCCGCCCGACCGCGCGTGGTTTCCAGAGGTCCGTCGCTACGAGCAGGATGTGCTGGGCGGGCGAGGGTGAGGGGGCAGGCGGCGGCCTCACCGGTGTCCGTCCGCCCGTTTGCGGGGGCGTTTAATTGATTTTGATTGAATCGGATCAAAGATTGATCAGATTCAATCATAAGTAATCAACCCCTACATGGTGCGAATTGACGAAAAGGCGCTTGCGCCGCAGCGGTGGCACGACCTCCGGACCCTGATCCGCGAGCATGGGGTCATCCGGGTCGAGGACCTGTGCCGCGTCCTCAAGGTGTCTCCGGCGACCGTCCGGCGGGACCTGGACGAGCTGGACCGCGCCGGCGCCATCCGCCGGGTGCACGGGGGCGCGGTGAGCGTGGAGGGCCGGATGGAGGAGCCCGTGTTCGCGGACAAGACCGCCCGGGCCGTGCGGGAGAAGAGGCGAATTGCCGAGGCCGCGCTGACGTTTGTCGAGCCCGGCGACACGATTTACCTGGACGGGGGCAGCACTGTACTGGAGCTCGCGCGGCTGCTGCGGGACCGCACCAACCTCACGGTGGTGACCAACTCGGTGCACGCCGCGGTCGAGCTCGCCGGACGGGGGCCCCGGCTGATCCTTATCGGGGGAGAAATGCGGCGCCTGAGCCAGACTCTGGTAGGGCCGCTCACCCGGCTCGTCCTCCAGCAGCTGCACCTGGACAAGGCCTTCATGGGCACCATCGGATTCTCCCTCAAGGAGGGGCTGACGACGACCGATCCGAGCGAGGCGTTCACGAAGGAGCTGGTCATGGAGCAGGCGCGGCGGGTCATCGTGATGGCGGACGGCAGCAAGGCGGGCAAGGTGTCGTTCGCCCGTGCGGGCCGCTGGGAGCGTGTCCACATCCTTATATCCGACCGGTCGTTCGATTTTGGAAGGGCGCTCGCCAAGAAGGGCATCAAGCTCGTGCGCGCCTGAAACTTTCCCACGCAATGAACACATCACCGACCCACCTGAGCGATTCGCGGCCGAACCTGAAGCCCTTTGAAATCGACTGCGGAAGAATCCCCGCCTACCGCTACAAGGGCGACCTCGCCTCAGAGCTCAAGGCGAAGACGATCACGACAACCGAGGCGGTCGCGGTCCTCGAGGACATGCTCACCATCCGGGAAATGGAGGAGATGATCGTCAAGCTCCGCTCGGGCGCCTACGAGCCGATCCGCGACTACAATTACCGCGGCCCGACGCACGTCTCGGTGGGCCAGGAGGGCACGGCCGCCGGCGCATGCTGCGCCCTTCAGCTTGCCGACAACATCACCAGCACTCACCGCGGCCACGGCGAGAGCCTCGCCAAGGGGACGGTCGCCATCCGGCAGATGACCGACGAGCAGCTGCGCCGGCGCGTGCCGGGGTGCGCCGCCGGCCAGCGCGCGGAGCTGGTCGAGGCCGCGCTCGAGGAGCACGTCTACCGCACGATCTGCGAGCTCTTCGGCAAGGACGACGGATACTGCCGGGGCCGGGGCGGCTCGATGCACATCGCCGACTTCAGCGTCGGCCACCTGGGTGCAAACGCGATCGTCGGCGGCGGCGTGCCGATCGCAACGGGGGCGGCCCTGGCGAACCGCTATCTGCGGCGGGGCAATGTGGTGTGCTGCTTCGCGGGCGACGGGGCGTTTGCGAACGGCGTCGTCCTGGAGGCGCTCAATTTCGCGACGCAGGCCCAGTTCACCAACCATTACGCGGGCGACCATCCGTTTGGCCTGCCCATGATATTCCTCGTCTGCAACAACCACTACGGGATGACCCACCGGACCGACGACGAGGTGATGGGAGTCGACCATGTCGCCCGCCGCGCAGCCGGGTTCGCCGATAACAACATGCACGCCGAGATCGTCAACGGCATGAACGTCCTCGCCGTCCGGGACGCGATCCAGCGCGCGGCGATTCTCTGCCGCGACGGCAAGGGGCCGGTCTTCCTCGACGTGGGGTGCTACCGCTACTGGGGCCACTCGCTCAGCGACCCGCGCAACGAGTACCGCACCAAGGAGGAGGAGGCGGCATGGAAGGCGATCGACCCGATCGAGACCTACAAGCGCGAGCTGCTGGCGGCGAAGGTGGTTGACGCCGCGGGAATCGCCGCAGTGGAAAGGCGCGTCGTCGAGCGCAACGCCCGGGCCGCAAAGCGGGCCGTTGCGGCGGCCGACCCCGCTCCCGAGGACGTCCTCACGTTCATGTACACGGACACCAAGTGCGAGACGGTCCCGGCCGAATTCGCGAAGGCGGATCTCGTCGGGCCGCTGCCGGAGATCAAGCGCGCCAACGGGGAGCTGACGTACAAGGACGCCCTCAAGGAGGCGCTGGTGGAGGAGATGGTGCGCGACAGGCGGGTGATCTTCTACGGGGAGGACGTCGCCGACTACGGCGGCGCCTTCAAGGTGACGAAGGGCCTCCTCGAGGCGTTTGGCCGCGAGCGGGTGTTCAACACGCCGATCAGCGAAGCCTGCATCTGCGGCACCGCAGGCGGGGCCGCGATGAACGGCCTGCGGCCCGTGGTCGAGCTCATGTACTTCGACTTCGCGCTGATGTCCTCCGACCAGATCAGCAACCAGGCCGCCAAGTGGCATTACATGAGCGGCGCGCAGACCGAGGTCCCGCTGGTGATCCGGGCCTCGGCCGGCGCCGGCAAAGGCTACGGGGGGCAGCACTCCCAGACGCTCGAGTCGCTGTTCTGCCATATTCCCGGGCTGTATGTCGTCTACCCGGCGACGCCCTACGACGCGAAGGGAATGCTCAAATCGGCGATCCGCGACAACAACCCCGTCCTTTTCGTGGAATCCCAGGGCCTCTACGGGATGAAGGGCCCCGTGCCGGAGGGAGAATACCTTGTCCCGCTCGGCGTGGCCGACGTCAAGCGGGAGGGCAAGGACGTGACGCTCGTCGCCTGGGGGCCCCTGGTGCACGACTGCCTGAAGGCCGCCGACCAGCTGAAGGCGGAGCTGGGGGTCAGCGCGGAGGTGATCGACCTGCGCAGCCTCGTCCCGCTCGACCTCGAGACGATCATCCGCTCCGTCCAGAAGACCGGGCGTTGCGTGGTCGCCAGCCAGGCCATACACATAGGGAGCTACACCGGCGAGATCGCCTCGACCATCCAGGACGTGGCCTTCGACTATCTCGACGCCCCGGTCAAACGGGTGGGGGCGAAGAACGGCATTGCGCCGCAATCCCACATCCTCGAGGCGGCGTTCCTGCCGAACGTCAAGGACGTCGTCGCCGCCATCAAGTCGATCCTCTGAACTGAAGCCATGGCCACACCCATCATCATGCCGAAATTCGGTCAGATGACCGAAGAGTGCTCCATCGTCGGCTGGCTCAAGAAGGAGGGCGACAAGGTGGCCAAGGGCGACATCCTGTTCTCGATCGAGACCGACAAGTCGGTCATGGAGGTTGAGAGCTTCGAGGAGGGAACGCTCTTGAAGATCCTGGTCCAGCCGGGCGTCAACGTTCCCGTGCAGAGCGTCGTCGGCTATCTGGGCCAGCCCGGCGAGGCGGTCCCGGCGGCTCCGGCGCCAGCGCCAAGGTCGCCGGTCCCTCCGCCGGCAAAGCCCGCGGCGGGCGCGCCGGCGGGGCCTGCGCCGGGGAACAGGATCGCTCCGCCGGCTGCCCATGCCCCGGCCGAAATCCCCGCACCAGGGCGGGCGCCGGACGCCGTCCGGGACTTCCTCAGGATAAGCCCGCGGGCTGCCGTCCTGGCGCGCGAATGCGTCATCGATCCGTCCGGGATCACCGGCACGGGCCCCGGGGGCCGGGTCATCGAGAGGGATGTCAGGGGCTACCTCGGCGCCCGCGGCTATGACCGCCTGCGGGTGACGCCAGTGGCCAAGGAGCTTGCGGCGAAGGAGGGCCTCGACCTCCTGGCGATTGAGGGCACGGGCGAGGCGGGCCGCATCACGGCCGACGACGTCCGCAGGGCCCTGGCGCAGCGGCCGAAGGCAATGTCCCGGATGCGCCAGGTGATCGCCCAGCGCCTGGCGCAGAGCTTCCGCGACATACCGCACTTCTATGTCACCGTGTCGGCCGACATGACGGACCTCGTGGCCTATCGGAGCCAGCTGAAGGCAGCGGGGGCCCCCTACACGGTCACCGACTTCATCGCGGAGGCCGTCATCCTGGCCCTGCTGGAGTTTCCCGACGTCAACAGCTCGACCGACGGCCGGACGGTCCGCTGGCACGGCCACGTCAACCTCGGGATCGCGGTCTCGCTCGAGCAGGGTCTGGTCGTGCCCGTGATCCCTTCGGCAGAGCGGCTCTCGCTGCGGGAGCTCTCCCAGCGCCTGCGGGATCTCGCGGAGAAGGCCCGGGCCGGCAAGGCCAAGCCCGACGAGCTCAGCGGGAGCACCTTCACCATCTCCAACATGGGGATGATGGACGTCGAGAACTTCAGCGCGATCATCAATCCCGGCGAGAGCGCGATCCTCGCCGTATCCAGCACCCAGGCGCAGCCGGTCGCGCGCGACGGGAAGGTCGTCGTCCGACAGATGATGAAGATGACCCTCTCGTGCGACCACCGCGTCGTGGACGGGGCCCTCGGGGGCCGGTTCGTCAACGCGGTCAAGCGAAAGCTCGAGGACACCGAGCTCTGGAAGATGCTGGCTGTCTGATGGGAGCCACCGTGCCTGAAATTCCCCGCACATTCGTGGGCTTCGGCTTCGGCGCCATCCAGGGGGGGCTGTTCCTGTACGAGGCGCAACGGTCCGGAAAATTTGGGCGGCTTGTCGTCGCCGAGGTGGTCCCGGAGGTCGTGGCCGCCGTGCGCCGCGCCCGGGGGAACTACCGCGTCAACGTCGCCACCCGCGAAGGGATCGAGGTGAGGGAAGTGCGCGGCGTCGAGATCCTCAACCCCGGGGTGCCCGAGGACGGGGTGCGGCTGCAGGGGGCCCTCGCGGAGGCTTCGGAGATCGCGACCGCGCTGCCGAGTGTCGACTTTTACGACCGGGGCGGCCCGTCGGTGGCGGCGCTGATCGTCCGCGCGCTGCAGGCCAAGGCCGCGCGGCGGGACCTGCCGCCGTGCGTCGTCTACACGGCGGAAAACCACAATCATGCCGCGGAGATCCTCCAGGAGAAGTGCGACCGAATGCTTGACCCGGCGGGCCGGGCCTCGGTCCGCAGGTCCGGCCAGATCCTCAACACCGTGATCGGCAAGATGAGCGGAGTCATCACGGAGCCGGCCGAGATAGCCGCGGAGGGGCTCGCATGCCTCGTGGACAACATTCCCCGCGCCCTCCTGGTCGAGGAATTCAACCGGATTCTCATCACGCGGATCGATCTGCCCGGCTTTCAGCGTGGAATAGACGCCTTCGTCGAGAAGCCGGACCTGCTGCCGTTTGAGGAGGCCAAGCTCTACGGCCACAACGCCGTCCATGCCCTGATCGGTTACCTGCTCCAGCGCCGCGGCTGCCGGTTCATGTCGGAGGCGGCGCAGGACGCCGAGCTGATGCGGCTTGCGCGGGAGGCATTCCTGGATGAATCGGGCGCCGCGCTCATCGCGAGGTACCGCGGCGTCGACCCTCTGTTCACGCCGGCCGGCTACACGGCGTATGCCGACGACCTCCTGGCCCGCATGACCAATCCCTATCTGTGCGACCGGACCGAACGCGTCACCCGGGATCCCCGCCGAAAGCTGGGCTGGGACGACCGCCTGGTCGGAACGATGCGGGCCGCGCTGGACGCCGGGGTGGCGCCCCGCCGCTTCGCCCTGGGCGCCGCGGCGGCCTGGGAGGCGCTGGGCGGCGCGGGCTCCCCTGAACAGCTCTGGCCCGCGGCAGACGAGCCCCCGGGCCGGAAGGCAGAGCTCTCCCGCCTCATCGCTTCGGCAAAGGCCGTCCTTCAAACCACACAGCCATTCGCATACAATACTCCCCATGGAAACATTTGATGTTGTCGTCATCGGCGCCGGTCCCGGCGGATATCCGGCCGCCATCCGCGCGGCCCAGCTCGGCGCCTCGGTCGCCATTGTCGAAAAGGAGCGCCTCGGTGGGACCTGCCTCAACTGGGGCTGCATCCCGACCAAGGCCCTGATCGGCACGGCCGATCTCCTGAACCGCATCAAGCACGCCCAGGCCCTGGGAATCACAGTCCAGGGCGTGGGGGTCGACTACGCGGCCATGATCGCGCACAAGAACAAGGTGGTTGCCCAGCTGACCGGCGGGGTGAAGCAGCTGCTCACCGCCAACGGCGTGAAGCAGTTCACCGGCGTGGCCTCCTTCAAGGACCGCGGCACCATAGCGCTCGGCGATGGAACGCTCCTGGGAGCGTCGAAGGTGATCATCGCCACCGGATCGACCTCCGCGGAGCCGGGCTTTCTGCCGAAGAACGATCGGGTCGTTGAGAGCCGCCGGTTTCTCGACCTGGACCGGCTGCCTGGGCGGATCCTCGTCCTCGGCGGCGGCTTCATCGGCTGCGAGCTGGCCTGCATGGCCGCGCTCCTCGGCTCCAAGGTCACGATCGTGGAGCTCCTGGAGGACGTCCTGCTCCTTCTGGATCCCGACGTGCGGCTGGAGGTCCGCTCCAACATGGAGAAGAACCTCGGCATCCGGATCCTCACGGGCAAGCCGTTGGAGGGAATCACTGCGGATGAGAAGGGGGTCCGCGGCCTGTTCGGGGGCGAGACGCTCGAGGCCGATCTCCTGCTGAGCGCCGTCGGGCGCCGGCCAGTCACCGAGGGCCTGCACCTCGAGAACATCGGCCTCGCGCTCGACGCGCGCGGCTTCATCGAGGCCGACGAATTCGGGCGGACGAAGGTCGCCAACGTCTTCGCCATCGGCGACGTGACGGGCAAGACCCAGCTCGCCCATTTTGCGACGTCGCAGGGGATCACCGCGGCCGAGAACGCCTGCGGAGGCAGGCTCCGCCCGAATGAGACGCTTGTGCCCAACGTCATCTTCACTTTCCCCGAAGTCGGCACCGTCGGCCTGAGCGAGACCGACGCCAAGCAGCAGGGCAGGGCGGTGAAGACCGGCAAGTTCAACTTCAGGGGCCTTGGCAAGGCGCTTGCGTTGAACGAGACGGCCGGATTTGTGAAGTGGATCACCGACGCCGGAACAGACCAGCTGATCGGCGCCGCGGCGGTCGGGGGCCACGCGACCGAGCTCATTGCCGAGGCCGCGGCCGCGATCCGCGCGGAACTCACGGCCCGGGAGCTGGGCCGCACCATCCACGCACACCCGACCTTCGGCGAGCTGTGGATGGAGGCCGCGCACGCCGTCCACGGCGAGGCCATCCATGCGCCCCCCCGGAAAAAATGACGACGATCCCGGAAACCATGCAGGCCGTGCGGTTGCACGGCGTCGGCTTTGAAAACCTGAAGGTCGACCGCGTCCCCGTCCCGCGCCCGAATGACAACCAGCTGCTGGCCCGGGTCGACGCCGCCGGCGTCTGCGCGTCGAACCTGAAGATCATCGCCCAGGGCAGCGAGCACACATTCATCAACGGGATCGACCTGAAGAAGTTTCCCGCGCAACTCGGCGACGAGGGCTGCATCACGGTCGTCACGGCAGGCAAGAACCTTCGCGACCGCTTCCCGGTCGGGAAGCGCTACTGCATCCAGCCGGCGGTGGACCATCCGCCGATCAATCACCGGGAGCGCTACCGCAACGGCGGCGAGGGCATGCAGAAGGTGGCCGTCGGTTACGGCCTGCCGGGACACCTCGCGCAGTACATGCTGGTGACGGAGGAGACGATAGAGGCCGGCTGCATCCTGCCGGTCCCCGACGAGTCGATGCCGTTCTTCGCGGCGGCCCTCTGCGAGCCGATCTCCTGCGCCATCTCCGGGCAGGACCGCCACGTCCACATTTTCCAGAAAACGCCGGCCTCGCCGCGCGAGGCGCGCCTGGGGCTGCTGCCGGGCGGTGTGACACTGATTGTCGGGGCGGGCCCCATGGGCCGCATGCATGCCGAGGCGGCGCTGAGATTCAAGCCGCGCTGCGTCATCGTGATCGACATCGCCGAGTCCCGCCTGCAGTGGGTGCGCGACGTCCTGGTGCAGCGGGCCGGGGCCGCCGGGGTCGAGATGCACGCCCTGGCGAACGAGGCCGGGCTCGAGCTCATGAGGAAGGCGAGCCATGGCCTCGGCGCCGACGACATCATCGTGGCCGTCGGTGTGCGCGACCTGCAGATAAGGGCGCAGGCGTGGCTGGCGCGCGGCGGCACGCTGAACCTCTTCGGCGGCCTGAAGAGGGGCGAGCACATCATCGACCTCGACACCCTGCGGGTCCACTACGACGACATCCGCGTCGTCGGCTCCAGCGGCGGCTCCCCGGCCGACATCGTCGAGACGCTGCGAATGGTGGCCGCGGGGGAGTTCGACCCGGGGCTCCACATGACGATGGTCGGGAGCCTAGACCAGGCCCCGCGCTCGCTCGAAATGGTGAAGAACACAGAGACAGAGGGCAAAATCGTCCTTTATCCCAATATTTCCCCGACGCCGCTCACACCTGCCAGGAAGTGGCGGCGGAGCGACGAGGAGGCGTTCCTTCGCGAGCGTTCCTGAGGAGGCCGCCGGCACCCGCCGCGGATCAGGTCATTTCCTGGCCGCCCGTCACGCTGAGGGCGATGCCCGTGATGAAGCTTGACTGGTCTGAGGCGAGAAACACGGCGGCGTTGCATACGTCGTCATAGGTGCAGCCCCTTTTCATGGGCACGGGCTTCAGGTACGCCTCCCGGACGTCCTCGATCGTCGCCGCCCCGGGAACTTTTCCGGCCCTCAGGTACTGGACGAACAGGCCGCCCTTCGGGTCGGTCCAAAGCGGGGAGTCGAGCAGGTTGCCGGGGCAGATCGCGTTGCAGCGCACGCTGTGCGGCGCCATCTCGAGGGCGACGCTCTGGACAAGGCCGATCCCCCCGAACTTGCTCGACGCATAGGCGGAATTGGCGGAGCTGCCCCGCTTGCCGGACTTTGAGTTTATCTGGATTATGGAGCCGGAACCCTGGGGCTTCATGATCCGGCAGGCGTGCTTCAGCGTGAGAAAATTGCCGAAAAGGTTGACGTTCATGACAGCGCGCCATTTCTCCGCGTCCGCCTCGGCGATCGGCTCGGCAATCAGGATGGCCGCGTTGGCGACGACGATGTCTATCCGGCCGAACTCGGCCAGCGTGCGGTCGAAGAGGGCAATGACGTCCGCCTCCTTGGTGACGTCGACCTTCAGTCCAAGGCCCTTCACCGCGGCGGCCGTGCGCTTGGCTCCGGCCTCGTTCAGGTCGGCGACCGCGACCCGTGCGCCCTCGACGGCGAGGCGCCGGCAGAGGGCCTCGCCGAGCCCCTGGGCCCCCCCCGTCACGACGGCGGCCTTGCCCTTTAGCGGGCGGCTCATTGCGGGGAATACTCCCTTTTCAGGGCGGCCTCGGCCGCCTGGTTCCAGCGTCCCCCGGCCAGCGAAAGGGCCACCGCGGGATGCAGGGCTCCGATGTCGGGCAGCGCCGTCAGCTTCAGTCCCTTGGCGAAGGGATACACGACTATCTTTCCGGGCATCAGGTTTTTTTCAACCGCTCGGATGCCGTCGATGGCGCCGTCCAGTCCGGAGATCGCCGCAACGGACAGGTTTGTGTCGAGCTGCCGGTCCGCCACCTTCCGCAGTACTATTTTCATGTCTTCAAGCGTCGAGCCGCTCGTGCCCACGAAGTATGCCCGTTTCTCAATGTAGAGGTCGAGGTCGATCTCTCCCGTGACGCCGGCCGGAATGCCGGCGAAGATGTTGATGATCGCCCGCGGCGCGGCGTCCCGGACCGCCTCCGCGACAAGGGCGGGAACGGGCGCCAGAAGGACGACGTAGTCAAAGGCGACCTTCGGCCTGTCCCGTTGGGAATTGTAGGGGCAAAGGGTCGTCCCGTATTGCACCGCGACAGGCTCCGCAACCCGCCGCATGGCCGCCAGGCGCTCGTCGTTCAGATCGCCGGCGAAGACCGTGATCCCGGGGACGCCCTGGCATAGATCGCGAATCACGTGCATCGTTCCCATGGGGCCCGCCGCCCCGACGATGTTGATCCTGTCGCCCCGGCGGATCTCCGCCGTTGCGGGGATTGCGGAGAGCGCCTCCGAGGGATCTGTCCCCGCGGTTCCGACGATCCGCATTCCGCCGTAGTGAACGCGGCCGACCGGGGTGACGACCGGCCGGCCAAACCTGGCGCCGCCCTGCACGATGTTGACGAGGCAGCCGGCCGCGGCCTTTGACCAGAGCCTCTCCGCGGTCTGCGGGCTGGCGCCGAAGTACAGGATGTCGTCATGGGCGCCGTCCGGATGCTCCGCCAGTCGGTCGGCGGTCGTGAATGCGACCCTGGACGGCTTCCCGCCAAGGCCCTGGATGCGGTCGGGTCCGACCGGGGTCTCGCCGACGACCAGCGCCCGGCCTCCGTCCTTGAGGGTGCGGCGCTGGCGGTCCCTGTAGGCGTCCTCGACGCACGCCCAGGGCTCCACGAGCGCGATGGCGGAGGCCGGCAGATCCTCCGGAGCGGGAATCAGCATCGACTCACCGTCGGGCGCCGTGATCACGCGCTCGTCAACGAGCACGAACTCCTGCAGGGCGCCCTCGAAATTGTAGCCGAAGGCGGCGTTTGAATTCGCCGTCGGAAGCCATCGGTAGTCGGTTTGGACAAGGTAGCGCTCGCCGACCTTGTAACGCGAGACCCCCGGCCCGACCTTCGCGACCCTCACGACGGTTTCATGGCCGGGAACGACGGGCCTCTCCCCTGGGACATATTGGGGCATTTCACCCAGGGCGCGCGGGTCGACGCCCTCCTTGACCTCGGATTTCCGCGCATGGCCGGAAAACTGCTTTAGCAGCTTCAGGTCCGAAAAGCACAGCCCGCAGACCTCGACCTGGCAAAGCACCTGATGCTTGCCGGGTTCAAAGACCTCCTTGGCATCGTTGACCCTCAGCTGGTCGGGGCCGACCAGCTGGACGGCCTGTTGAGTCTTCGGTATTGGCGCCATTCTCATGTTTTCCCTTCAATTCCTGGCCGAATCCTCCCCTAGCCTCCGGAGAATCTCCGTTGGGGCGGCGTCCGGCGGAAGGCCGGACAGGCTTTCCCCCGGGTCCGCCCTTAGCAGGCGCCCCGCGGCGGCGAAGAAATCGTTTTTTGCCGCCGGCGACGGGAACGCCCGCTTTGCCCAGGAACTGAGGTAGCCGAATCCGCCCGGCTGAAGCACAGTGTGCGCGAAGGCGATGTGCGCGCCCTTCAGAAACACGGGCACGAGGGGCCGGAGCTCCGCGGCCTCAAAATCGTCGACGAACTTGTTGCCTGGGGCGTTCATCTCCGTGCCCACGATGACGGGGAAATGGAGGCGTTCCGCCAGCGCGACCACGTCGTACAGGCTCTGAAGCCTCCCATCCTTCACGCCCGGGGTGAAATTGCGGTCGGGGATGATGTTCAAGGCCGCGGCGCCCGTGGATTCCGCCACCGCAAAGAGCTCCTCGACCGCCATCTCGCCGGCGCTCGTTCCGTCGAGCCATGCGATCGTCGGTATCGCCCCTGACTCGAGGGAGTAGCGGTTCATGTCTGCCATCAGGGGAAAGGCGTCCTTGCCGGGGCGCACGTAGCCGACGCCACCCTGCTTCATTGTCCGGGCGCGGATCAGGGCCTGCAGGGGCGCGCCCTCGGCGGCTTGGTTGCCAAGGCGGTCCTCCCAGAATCGCGAGCGCCGCTCCGGATCGGGAAACAGCCGGCGCGCCCTGTCCTCGTAGGCGGCGGCCAGATGCCTTTCCGTCGCATTGCCTCCGGGCGTCAGCGGCGCGACATCCCGTTCGTAGTCGATTTCCACCGGCTTGAGGAAGGAGTTAACCCGCGCCATGAGCTCCCGGTTGCGTTCGGCCGCCCCGAGGCGCATCCGCGCCAGGGTTGGGTGGCTGACAGCGCGGGTGAAGCCGACCCCCATGTTGTAGGCGATTCCCGGTTCACCGGGGGAGTTGATCACGCGGTTTGCGAACTCCGGAACGAATGTGCGCGACTCGAGGCTGACGCAGGCCTTCAGGCCGATCATGCGTCCCGCGGCGAGGAACTCCTCAAGGCCGTCGAGCGAGTCGAAGTCGACAATCCCGGCGACGGCTAGCCCCCGCCGTCTCGCAAGCCATGCGAACTTCGAAGGCGAATACCCGTACGCGTTGTAGGAGTGGAAAGTGTGGCTGTGCAGGTTGACGGCGCGGCCGCAGGGCGGCAGCTCGACCTCCCCGCCTTCGGCGAGCCTCCAGAGCTCCAGAAGGGCCTCCCGGCGCTTCGCGGGCCTGAAGCTGTCCAGTTGCCGTTCGAGCGTTTCCATGGGGCGATCCGTTTTCATCGCTTCCCGGCGCGCGCGCAGACAAGCTGCCCTGGGGCGAGGCGAATGCCGGCGGCCCGCAAATCGCCGGCGCGCGCGTCCGTCACAAGGCCGTCCACGCGGCGCCACGGCAGGAGGAACGCCCGCGCCTCCCGTCCGAGCTTGGAGGAGTCCAGGCAGCAGACCGTGCGCCGACTCAGGCCGGCGACCGCCAGCTGGAACGCCACGACGTCAAACTGGGAGTTCCAGACGCCGGCAGCCGTCATGCCCTCGGCGCCCAGAAGCGCCAGGTCAAACCGCCACAGCCGCAGGCTGCGCTGCGCCTGCGGCCCGAAGAGAACGGACTGGCGCGCCCAGAATTCCCCTCCGACCAGCTGCACCGAGAGGCCCGGCACCTCGGCCAGGACCTCAGCCACGGGCAGGCTGTTCGTCACGGCCGTCACCCGGGGAAGGGGCCGGGCTGCGAAGGCCGCGGCGATCGCGTGGATGGTGGTGCCTGCGTCAAAGAAGACGGTCATGCCGGCACGGATTGCGGTCCGGCCCGCCCGCGCGATCTCCCGCTTGGCGGCCTGCCTCCGGTGCCGCCGCTCGCGGAATGACGGAAACCGCCTGTCGTAGTCGGCCAGCGCCCCGCCGTAGGTTCGCGTGATGAGCCTGTCCCGGGCGAGGGCGCCAAGGTCGCGGCGGGCCGTGGCCTCGGAGACCCGGAGGCGCCTGCAGACCTGAGCCAGCGGCAGGTAGCCATGCCGACGCAGGAGCTGCGCGAGCCTTTCGCGGCGCGCGTGGACGACATGCAGCGCCACCTTCATCGTCGGTCAGGGCACGGCTGGTTATGAACGGAGTCAATCATAAAACCGGGGGCCTCTCCTGATTGGATATGATTGACTTCGATCTTAAAAGCGGCATGACGTGGCCCATGCCCGACCCCGCAGCAATTGAGGCCTCGCTTCTTGCGCTATCCCATGAACTTGGCCGTGAGGACCGCGGTCTCGCCATCCTCGGCGAGGGCAACACCTCCGCGCGGGTTTCGGCAGACGTCTTCCTGGTCAAGGCAAGCGGCTCCAGGCTGGCTACGCTTTCCCGGGAGACGCTCTCGGCGTGCCGTTTTGACCGGCTTGTGCCGATGCTCGGGTCCGGGAAGATGGCCGACTCCGCGATCGACGATGCGCTCCTGGCCGCGCGCGTCGACCCCGCCGCGAAGAAGCCGTCAGTGGAGGCCATCTTCCATGCGTACCTGCTGACGCTGCCCGGCGTGAACTTCGTCGGCCACACCCACCCGATCGCCGTCAACCAGCTGCTCTGCTCGAAGTTCGCGAGGACGTTTGCCCGCCGCCGCATGTTCCCCGACGAGATTGTCTGCTGCGGGGCCGAGAGCGTCTTCGTGCCCTACACCGACCCTGGGCTCAGGCTGGCGCAGGTCATCCAGCGGGCTGTGGAGGCCTACATCCGGAGGCTCTCGCGGCCGCCCCGTGTGATTCTACTGGAAAACCACGGCTTCATCGCTCTCGGCCCGACCCCGGAGGCGGTGCTGTCGGCGACCCTCATGGGTGAGAAGGCTGCGCGCATATTCGCGGGCGCCGCCGCGGCGGCCGGCACGCCGCGCTTTCTCGGGCCGGCCCAGGTCACCCGGATTGCCGGGCGCCCCGACGAGCACTACCGCCAGAAGGCTCTGGGAATCTGAAATGAGAGCTGTCCATTGCGCCGCCGTCGACCTGGGCGCAACCAGTGGGCGCGTCATTGTCGGCGCATGGACGGGGCGCGGCCTTTCGCTCGTGGAGGTTCACCGCTTCTCGAACCAGTTCCGTTCCCTCGGCGGCCACGAATACTGGGACCTGCCATATCTTTGGAGCGAGGTCCGCGCCGGCCTTGCCAAGGCGAAGCGGCAGTTCCCGCGCCTGGCCTCGGTCGGGGTTGATTCGTGGGCCGTGGATCATGTCCTTGTGAATCGGGAGGGCCGCATGGTGTTTCCGGTGCACGCCTACCGCGACGCCCGCACTGCGCCCGGATTCCGGCGTCTGGAGCGCCGGGGAATCCGGCGGATTTACGACATCACAGGCATCCCGAACCTGATCTTCAACACGAGCCTCCAGCTTCAGGAGACGCTGGCCGCGTGCCGCGGCGTCGCCGACGTCGCCTCCCGATGCCTGTTCATCCCCGATTACTTCAATTTCCTGCTGTCGGGCCGAATGGAGAACGAGCTTTCCATCGCGAGCCATTCCCAGCTGATCGATGTCCACGGAGCGGATTGGTCGCCGGCCGCGCTGGGGCATTTCGGCATCCCCGGGAGATGGTTCAGCAGGCCGGCGCTTTCGCCGCGCAGGCTAGGCCCCGTCACGGGCATGGCGGAGCTGAAGGGCACGATTTCCATGCTCGTCCCCGGTCACGACACGGCGTGCGCCTTTGCTGCGATGCCGGCCGCCGACGACGGATCCGACCTGTACCTGAGTTCGGGCACATGGTCCCTGCTCGGCTTCGAAAGCGACAGTCCGCTGCTCGGAGCCGGGGCGTTTGCGAGGCGGATCTCCAATGAGCGCATGGGGGACGGCCGCTACCGGCCGCTTCGGAGCTGCCTCGGCCTTTGGCTACTGGAGCAGACGCTGCCTTCCTTCAGCTCCCGGCCCCGGACCGCCTATGCGTGGCGGCGCCTCATTTCAGCGGCCGCGCGGGCCCCGTCGCCGCCGGGGCTCCTCGACGTCGGCGATCCGGCGCTCTTCAACCCGCCATCGATGCGCGCGGCCATCGACGGCCAGCTGCGGAGGCTCGGATTCAAGGCGCCGCGCGACCTCCCCTCGTACGTCAGGCTCATCTGCGACTCGCTCGGCCAGGGCCACGCGGACGCCGCCACCGCGTTTGAGCTCCTGGCAAACAGGAAGTTCAAGCGCATCCTCGTGGTCGGCGGCGGGTCAAAGAACCGGCTCATGTGCCAGGCCACGGCCAACGCCTCGGGGCTTCCTGTGGCGACCTTCTCGCTGGAAGGCTCGGCAGTGGGCAATCTTGCTGCCCAGCTCGTGGCGCTTGGCGAGGTGCGGAACATGGCCGCCGTCCGCTTGTGTCTTGCGCGCCAATTTGGCGGGTCTATCCTCGTGCCGCGATTATGAAGGCGAAGAAACCCCCGCTGCGAGTGGTCGAAGGAGCCCCGTCATGGAGCTTTGCAAGCGATTGCGTCGAGGCCCATTTGACCCGGGACGGGGGGCATCTTGCGCCGCTCCTTTTCAGGACGCCCAGGGGCGTCGTGCGGCCGATGGCGATCGCCCCGTGGGCCCGCGAGCGCTTGCCGGCGGACATTGATCCCCTGCTCGGGGTGTTGCGGGGCGACTTTTTTTGCGCACCTTTCGGCGGGAACGCCGAGCCATGGAGGGGGAAGAAGTTTCCGACCCACGGTGAGACGGCGTCCGGACGATGGACCTCGGCGGAGCTCGATTCGACTGCAGGGGGAGTCGAGTTCCGGGCGCGGATGAGGACGAGGCTCCTTCCGGGGCAGGTGACCAAGTGTATCTCGCTGAGGAGGGGGGAGACAAATGTCTACTGCCGGCACATCCTCGAGGGTTTCTCGGGGCCGCTCTGCGTCGGACACCATGCGATGCTGTCGTTTTCGAGGGAACGCGGCCCCGGATTCATATCCCTGAGCCCGTGGCGCGAGGGCAGGGTGTTCCCGGAAGCCTTTGAGACGCCGGCGAACGGCGGATATTCCGCTCTCAAGGCCGGAGCCCCGTTTGCTTCCCTAAGCCGGGTGCCGCTCGCGGCCGGCGGATTCGCCGACCTCTCCGAATATCCCGCGCGGGAGGGCTTTGAGGATCTTGTGATGGTCTCGTCCCGCGGGAGGCACGGCCTCGCATGGACGGCGGTATGCTTTCCAAAGGCGGGCTATGTCTGGTTTGCGCTAAAGGACCCGCGGACCCTTGCCTCGACGGTTTTGTGGCATTCAAACGGCGGGCGCCATTATCCGCCCTGGAATGGGCGCCATCGGCGCGTCCTGGGCCTTGAGGAGGTCACCGCTTACTTTCATCTGGGCCAGGCTCGATCGGTCGCCGCCAACCCGCTATCCCGCAAGGGCATTGCAACAGTGCTGAGGCTCAGGCCGAATAGGCCCCTTTCAATCAATTACGTGATGGGAGTCGTCTCCATTCCGGCGAAGTTCGACCGAGTCAGGACCATTCAGGTTGCCGGCGGCGGCGTCTCGATCAAGGCGGCGTCGGGAATTGAGGTGTTTCACCCGGTGTCGCTTGAATTCTTCAAACCCATGCCCAATGAAGCGCTCTGAAATCAACCAAGGCTATCGTCGGGCCTCCGAGTGTTTTAAGAGGTATTGCTGGATCCTTCCGCCGAAGCCCAGATGGGACATCACGGATTTCGGCCTGGGCGACTTTACCCACTACGGCCTGATCGCGATCAACCTCGCCGTCGAGCCCGAGTATTGCGAGAAGCTGATGTACGAGTGGGCCGGCCAGACGACCCCCTGCCACACGCACGCCAGGAAGAAGGAGGACATCATCTGCCGGGCGGGCCGCCTGAATATCCGGCTTTGGCCCTCAAGGCCCGAATCGGACAAGGTAGCCGTGTCCGGGAACACCGAAGTGCGCATTGACGGGGAGCTCCGGCGGGTCCCGTCCGGGCGTCCCTTCGTCCTGGAAGCCGGCCAGCGGGTCACGCTTGTCCCGGGCATCTGGCACGAGTTTGCGCCATTGAGCGAGGATTGCGTGATTGGCGAGGTCAGCACGGTCAACGACGATCTCAACGACAATTTCTTTCTGAATCCCAGCGTGGGCCGGTTTCCGGGGATCGAGGAAGACCAACCGCCGGAAATCCGCCTTTTCGGGGAATGAGCAAGGAAGCATCGGTGCGTTCCGGCGTCATCGCCGGGGGCAACTGGATCGTCGATCACGTGAAGATCATCGACTCATGGCCTCCGCAGGACTCGCTCGTCAACATCCAGAGCGAAACGCACGGCAACGGCGGCGCCCCGTACAACGTGCTCAAGAATCTTTCGAAGCTCGGCGCCGACTTCCCCCTCGAGGCGGTCGGTCTGATCGGCAAGGACCCGAACGGGGACGTCATCATTGACGACTGCCGCCGGCACGGCATCGACACGCGCCAGCTGCGCCGGACGCCGCTGGCGGCGACCTCCTACACCGACGTCATGACGGTGCGGTCGACCGGAAGGCGCACGTTTTTTCACCAGCGGGGAGCGAACGCCCACCTGGCTCCGGAGCACTTTGATTTCTCAGGCACCCGGGCGAAGTTTCTCCACCTGGGATATATGCTGCTCCTCGACGAGCTCGACAGGCTGGTTGACGGGCGTCCGCAGGCAGGCGAGGTGCTCCGGAGGGCCAGGGCTGCGGGCCTGCAGACATCGCTCGATGTGGTGAGCGAGAACAGCGACCGGTTTCATACGGTCGTTCACCCGGTTTTGCCCGAGGTGGACATCCTCTTTGTCAACGATTACGAGGCGGAGAAGCTAACCGACATTTGCCTTCGCAAGGACGGAGTGATCCAAAGGGCCCTGGTTGAGGCGGCGGCCAATTCGCTGGTCTCCCATGGGGTCCGGCAGTGGGTGATACTTCATTCCCCGGAGGTCGTCTTCGCCGTCAGCACCCGCGGGGAGGCATGCTGGCAGCCAAGCCTCCGGGTGCCTTCGGCTGCGATAAAGGGGCTCGTCGGGGCCGGCGACGCCTTTGCAAGCGGGGTGCTTTTCGCGCAACACAGCGGCTGTTCCATGGCGGACTCGCTGCGGCTGGGCATATGCGTTGCGGCGAGCTCATTGTCCGATTCAACCTGCTCGGAGGGGGTGCTCAAAGCCGCAGAGTGCCTGGGGCTGATCGAAAAGTGGGGCTTTCAACCGGCCGCCCGGTGATCTGGACCCGGCATGATTCCGGAGGTTTGAGCTCCCTGGGGCGCCAGCGTTGCCGATGAGCGGCGCCAGGCGATCCTTCCCATTGACGCCTGGGCGGCGCTCCTCCATGGCTCCGCCACAGGCTGCGAAAAGCCTATTTCGCATCGAATTTGTTGAAGAGCGGCGCCGTTGAGCCAATCTGTCCAAGTGATGCTTGGATTCGTCCTTACAAAGCCTTGCAGCCTGGCAGCCCCGTTGTCAGCCGCGCCGGGTTGCCGCGCATGACCGCCCGGGCCAATGCGGCGAAAGTCGGGCGAACCCGTTTTCGAGCCCAAGTTGGCCGGGCGCCCCGCGCCGCCGTGAAGGTCGGTCCAGGGCCGAACGAATTGTTTCCCGGCGTTCTCGATGCCGCCGGATTCGACCGCCTTGCAGAGCTCCACAGGAAGGGCACGGGTTTTGCGCTCGCGGCCGTGGACGCTGACGGCAACTTCCTGCGAGGCGGACCGGGCCTTCCCGATTGCGCCCGCAGCGAGGCCTGCAAGCCGTTCCGCGCCCAGGCGGTGGCGGAGGCGCTGCGATGGGGCGAGCCGATCGTGCTCTGCTGCGCCTGCAACCAGGCTCTGTGGGCCGTGCCCGTCATGAGCAACCAACTCCTCTGCGGCGGCCTGGTCGTGCCCGGCATAAAACTCGAGCGGCGCGGCCGCGCCGGCAGCCTCGACCGCAAGGTCATAGGCGCCTGCGCGCGGCTGACGGCGCTCGCCGCCGAGCGAAACCTCACCAATGCCGCGCTCCTTGGCGAGCGGCGCCAGCTGGCGCGGCGCGAGCGGGACAAGGCCGAGGCTATCCACGACCTGAAGGACAGGCTATATGACGACATCCGGAGCACGTACCTGCACGAGGAGCCGGCGCTGCTGGCCGCCATCCGCCGCGGCGAGCGGACGGAGGCCCGCCGCATCATCAACCGGGTGCTCACGGCCATATACGCGGTAGGGCAGGCGGACACCAAGCTGCTCAAAAGCTTGGCCCTGGAGCTTGTCGTCATGATGGCACGCGCGGCCGTCGAGGCTGGCGGCGACCCGGCGAAGATCCTCGGCCTGAACTACGGGTCGCTCACCGCGCTGGCCGATGTCGCCGACAACGAGGCCCTGTCAGACTGGCTTTGCGGCATGCTCGAGCATCTGATCGACGCCATCGGGACGAACACCCGGAGCCCGAACTCGGTCCTGCTCGCCCGGGCGCTGGAATACATGGAGGAGAACCTCGCCGCGGAGCTTTCCCGCGAGAAGGTGGCGAAGGTGGCGGGCCTCTCTCCCAGCCATTTCTCCCATCTTATGCGCGTGAAGACCGGATCGTCGTTCACGGACCTGTTGACGCGGCTGCGCGTCGACCGGGCGTGCCACCTGCTGGCGCACACGCAGCTCGACCTCGCGCAGATAGCCCTCGATTGCGGCTTCGGCGACCAGAGCTATTTCACCCGTGTCTTTCGCAAGAGATTGGCCCGAACACCCAGCGACTACCGCCACGGACGGCCCGCGAAAGCACCAAAGTCCTAAACAAAAGCACAGGAGTACAAGCGTTGCGACCCGGCCTGTGCTAGACTGCCAGGCATCGAATCAACCCCCCATCCAGACCATCATGACAACTCTTGAACAACTGTCCGAAGCCGTCGTTTCCGGCAAAAGCAAGGTCGCCAAGAGCCTGACCCAGCAGGCGATTGACGAGGGCGCCAAGCCCGGCGACATCGTGGACAAGGCCCTCGTGCCCGCGATGGCCCTGGTCGGCGAGAAATTCAAGAACAACGAGATATTCGTGCCCGAGATGCTCATAGCCGCGCGGGCAATGAAGGAGGCAATGGCCATTCTTGAGCCCAAACTCCTCGCCGCCGGGATCGTGCCGAAATACACGGCCGTGATCGGAACGGTGCAGGGCGACCTCCACGACATCGGCAAGAACTTGGTCGCCATCATGTGGAAAGGGGCGAACTTCCGCGTCATCGACCTCGGGACCAATGTGACGCCGGCGAAGTTTGTCGCGGCCATCCAGGAGCACCGGCCGCAGGTGGTCGGTCTTTCGGCGCTCCTGACAACGACGATGCCGGCCATGGTGGAGACAGTGCGCGCCATACGCGCCAGCGGCGGCACGCCGGTCAAGGTTATCATCGGAGGCGCGCCGATCAGCCAGCAATTTGCCGAGGAAATTGGCGCCGACGGCTACGCTGCCGACGCCGGCTCCGCTGTCGACAAGGTGCAAGCCCTTGTCAGCGCGACCTAACGAAAGGACAGCCATGAATACCGCAACGCCCGAGGCCACCGCCGCGGGCCCCTTGGTCCTCAATCCAATGAGGTTCCGCAAGCTGGCCATCGCGAATTCCGACGACCTGAGGTTTGGGTATGCGCCCAGGCCGGTTGTCACGCGCCAGGGACTGCGCATCGGGGACGGCCAGGTCTACCCGGAGCTCAAATTCACGCTGCCTCCCATGGAGGTGGTCGCCGCGACCATGCCGGTCGTGGCGCGCCACTACCGCGAGATCATAACTGATGCGCTACGGCGTGCCGCCGAACTCGAGGCGCCAGGCGTGTTGATTGAATTCGAGACCCTGCCGCCGATGACGGCGACTCCGGCCTTCGGCCTGGAGATCGTGAATATCCTTATTTCTGGGATGGAGAACGCCCGCAGCAAGTACGGGCTGCGCACGGCGTTGCGCATGACGCCAAATGACAACCGCGAATTCACCCGGCCGCCGGTAATGCGCTCTGGTCCGCACTGGGATCGCATGCTCGAGCTGTTCGAGGGCTCGGCAAAGGCGGGCGCGGAGCTGCTCAGCATCGAGTCGGTTGGGGGCAAGGAGCTGCACGACGATGCGCTCATGAACGGCGACCTCGGGCAGGTGATCTTCTCGCTGTGCGTGCTCGGCGTCCGCGACATGGAATTCGTGTGGAAGACGATCTCCGGCATAGCGAAGCGCAACGGCGTGATATCCGCTGGCGACACCGCCTGCGGCTTTGGCAACACGGCCATGGTGCTGGCGGAGCAGAAGATGATTCCCCGGACCTTTGCGGCCGTCGTCCGCGCGATCACGGCGGTGCGCACTCTGGTCGCTTACGAAAACGGCGCCGTCGGCCCGGGCAAGGATTGCGGCTACGAAAACCCCTACGTGAAGGCCATAACCGGCTGCCCCATCGCCATGGAAGGCAAGACTGCCGCTTGCGCCCATTTCAGCCCCTTGGGCAACATCGCCGCAGCCTACGCCGACACCTGGTCCAATGAATCGGTCCAGAATGTCCGCCTGCTGGCGGGCAACGCCCCCACCTGCAGCATGGAGCAGCTGATCTACGACTGCCGCCTGATGAATCGCGCCCTCGCCGAGGGAAAGGCCGCGGCGCTCACTCTGAGGCGCTGGCTTGTCGACTCCGACGCCGGACTCGATCCGCAGGCCTGGGTGCTCAGGCCCGACAGCGTGATGGCGATCTCCCGCGCCATCGTCGGTGCGCCCGGACACTACCAGGCCGGGGTTGCCGCCGCGCGCTGTGCGCTGGGCCTCCTGCGAGAGGCCCAAGCGGCGGGCTCCTTGAAGATCGCCCCGCGCGAGCTCAAATCCCTCGACACGATGGCGGCGCAACTCGACGGACTTCCCGACGACGAGGGCGAATTCATCGAGCAGCAGCGGGCGGTGGCCGACTCCTCCAAGTATCTCCCTGCCGAATACGGCCTCTGATCGCGGGGCCGCCGGCCGCGGTCTCAGGGAAGGACTAGCCTGTCAATGTAGGTGTCCTCGAATCCGGGCTGGAGGTTGAGCTCGATCGCCTCCATCGAGCGGCACGCCACGTTCATCTCCTCCAGGAGGCTGCGGTCGTTCAGGGCCAGGAACGCGCCGCCGAGCGACGTGTTGCCGACCACCTCGATCTGCCCGGCCGAAAAGCCGGGAAGAAAGCCGCAGCCGATGGCGTGCTCCAGCGACAGGTGGAAGCCGAAGCCGCCTGCGAGATAGAGCCGCTTCACGCCGCCCGGCCCGGTGCCGAGCAGGCCGAGCAGCGTCTCGGCGCCGGCGGCAATGGCGGCCTTGGCCTGAAGCAGCTTTGCAATGTCCATTTCGGATATCCATACCGGCCCCGAGGCGCCGTGGGCGTGCAGGCGCAACTTGCGCCCGTGGGCGTCGACCTGGACCGCATCGCCCGCGCGCGAGCAGAACGCGGCGTCAAAGCGGCCGTTGGACTGCAGGATTCCGACGCGCCGCGCCTCCCAGAGAAAGTCCACATAGGCCGAGCCGCATATGCCGACCGGCCGGTCGGTCGCGCCGATGATGCTGAGCTCCGCCCGGTAGGGATCCGCGTGCAGGCGCACGTGCTCGATCGCGCCTCGGACGGCGCGGATGCCGCTCGTGAGGCCGGCGCCCTCGAACGCGGGTCCCGCGGCGGTGGCGCAGCCGATCAGCCGCCCGCCGACCTTCGCGATGATCTCCCCGTTTGTGCCGACGTCGACGAGCAGCGATGGGCCGTCGTCGTAGAGCATGCCGGTGGCGACAATTCCGGCGGCCAGGTCGGCACCGACGTAGGCCGCGGGGCCTGGCAGCAGGTGCACCTGCGCGCCGTCGCCGCCAAACTCTAGGCCGAGCTCGCTTGGCGCATAGACCCTGTGCTCCAGGAAGACCGGCTGGAAAGGGTACACACCCATGGACGTCGGGTCCACGCCCGCCAGCAGGTGCAGCATGGTCGTGTTGGCGGCCACGGTCATCCCGCCGACGTCGCGCGCGTCCACTCCAGCCTGGAGGCATGCGTCCCGGAGCAAAGGCGTGATGGTCTCGACCGCCACCGCGCGCTGCATTTGGCCCAGCGCCCCCGGATCGCCTCGGCACGCTTGAATCCGCGTGAGCACATCCTCTCCGAAACGGATCTGGGCGTTGAACGCCGAGGCATCCCCGATAACCTTGCCGGTCGAGAGGTCGCACAGCAGCAGTGCGACCGTTGTCGTGCCGATGTCCACGGCCGCCCCGTAGCGCGCCCCCTGGACCAGCGGGTCGCGCGCCCAGGGGACATTTATGCGGAATTCCGCCACCACCGCCGGCACATGGCGGAGCAGCGAGCGCGCCGGCAGCGAAAGATCGACGTCCTCCCCGGCGAGGCGCATCTGGCATGACTTGAGCCGCGCCGAGGCGCCGGGGAAGACGGCTGCCCCGTCGGCGGCGCGGCGCAGCGATCCCGCGCGCAGCTCGACCTCGCAACCGCCGCACAGGCCCCGCCCGCCGCAGCGCGTGTTCAAGGGATAGCCCCGGTGGGCCAGCAGTTCGGAGAGCGGCAGCGCGGCGCCGTTTCCAAGAACCGTGACCTCCCCGGGCCCGTCGGGTGTCTGGACGTGGATGTGGGTCGCGTTCACGGCCGATTCCGTGGCGGGGCTGCCGCGGCGCCCGCGGGAACCGCCCTCATGATGCCGGCGTCGGCGGTATGCGAGATCCGCTCGCCGGGCTGCACGACAAGGAACCGCTCACTGTCCCACGGCCCGTGCAGCAGGTCGCGAAGAAGCGTGGCGTCGCCCGCATGGTCCTGAAAACGCCACCCTAGGTACTTCGCGCACCCCTCGGCGTAGCGCCGGTTCCCGTCTTCGCTCGAAAGTCCGAGGTCGGTGTATCCTGCGGTTGAGTGCTGTGCGAATGCGGTGCGCTCCATCTCCAGCAGCGCCTCGGCCTCCTCGGCTCCGAATTTTGCGGTGTATTCCGCCCGCAGCTGCGCCTCCCGCTCCGGGCCCGGCACCCTCCGGGCCTTGTTCCATCCTGGGGTGTACCAGTAGGTTCCGGGCTCGTCGCGCATGACCGAGGCATAGCGCTCCTTGCTGCCGAGAAAGAGGGTGATGCAGTCGTGCGCCCGGGCGACGACGAGCGGGCACCTCCGCGGTGAAAGATCCGCGAGGGCAAGGCCGCATAGGCCGTACACAAGGACCACCTGTTGCACCGCCGGATCGGCCTCGGCGCGATCGATGGCGGCCGCAAGCAGCGTGCGCAGCACGCCCGGCTGGTCGTGCAGGCCGACCTCAAGGAATTCGCGCCGCACGATATGCGAGGCCCCCTGTGTAAGGGCCGCAATCTCGTCCTCGAGCACGCGGCAGGCGATCACGGCAATGGCGGGCGGCGGAATTGCGGGTGTTTTTGGCATGGGGCGGGCGTTCGGCGATTACAGGCTAGATCGACTTTTTCTGGTATGCGACCAATGGGTTCTAGAAGGAACCGCCGCTCGTCCACCCAATATTGCATGACGCCCGACCCATTTCCAAGTGTCGTATTCCATTGGCCCGGCAGCCATTCCTCTTGCCCGCTCCTTGTCTCCCGCAGGGCGCCGGAAAGGGACCTTAGGAGAAGATCGGCCAGCCGGCGGAATTCTTCACGGCTCGATTTATCCTTGATGCCCGGCGCGGTCCCGACGCGAGGCCCTTGCGGCAATCGGCGTGCACTTTGGACTGGACCTATTTCCCTGGAGTGCTGTGGGTATTCAGCTGCGTGACCTATGGCCTGACGATGTGGGGCTCGATCTTTCATGGATGGAAGGGATCCGGCAGGATGGC
>Ga0182030_10002745_pt1 | contig 37508 bp, 36 predicted proteins | sample 812S3MmetaG_FD_121299 | JGI IMG/M metagenome (GOLD analysis project Ga0182030, IMG submission 121299) | Permafrost microbial communities from Stordalen Mire, Sweden - 812S3M metaG (Illumina Assembly) | ecosystem: Environmental > Terrestrial > Soil > Wetlands > Permafrost | place: Sweden...
CTGCGCCGGAACACGGCGTCTATGCGCATCAAGAAGGAAGAGCATAAGCTCTCCGGAGTGCGAACTGAACGGAGCCTCAAACCTCCCGAAAATCCTCCGGCTTCAGCCGGGGGAAGATGTTAAGCCATCGTCGCCTTTGAAGACGCGTCGCCGGGCTCGACTGTGATTAAATGCCTGACATTCGGTGTCCCTTCGATCAGGCGGTGAACATGTTCCTGCAGAACGCGATCGGCATTTGTCACCCTCTCGTGCTGACGCAAATGTTCTAGCCACGATTCCACCAAAAAGGTTTCCAGGAACAGCCCCGGATGAGACATATCCTCGAAGATTCCCCATGCATAAGCGCCATCGCGGCCCCGCTCTCGCCCCAATCTTCCGATTGCCTTGAGGAATACTTCGCGATCCGTATCGGCGGCGAGACGGTATTCCACGGTGACGAGGACCGGACCTTCGTCGCTCTCGACGTTCTGTGTGACAATCGGAGCGGGCCAATGCATCGATGGAGTGAGATCGATGCCCGCACCGGTCTGCAGCTTCCAGCGCCATGTCAGCGGAATCGCGGCAAGCGCGCCCGCCGCCGCAATGAAATGCGCCAAAGGCAGTCCAGCTATTCCGGCAACCTCTCCCCAGACCGCGCTGCCGAAGGTCATGGCCGCGAACATCACGGCAGAGTACAGAGCGAGTCCTCGCCCGCGCACCCAGTCCGGCAGGGCGACCTGTGCCGAGACATTGAGGCTGGCCAGGACGGCGATCCACGACGCGCCGGCGATAATGCTTGCCAGCAAGGCAGCGACCGGTTCGCGCGCGAGCCCGAACAATACCAATGTGATCGCCGTACCCAAGGTACCGGCGCGTACCATGCGATCAGCGCCGATCTTGGCCTTCAACCAGGGAAGGGCGAAGGCGCCACCCACCGCGCCAGTGCCTATCGCGCCCACCAGCATGCCGTAAAGCGCCGGACCGCCTGAAATCTGGCTTCGGGCAACCAGTGGGAGCAAAGCCCAGTAAGCGCAGGCAAACGGGAAGAATCCCAGAGCCCGGATCAGCGTTGCGCTCAAATGGCGATTATGTCTGGCATAGCGAAAACCCGTGCGGATGGCACCGGCGAATCGCTCAGCCGGCAGGCGGCCGACGGCCCTCTGCGGGGAACGCCACCAGATCAGCGCTCCAACCGTTGCAAGATTGCTGATGGCATTGAGCCAGAATGGTGCTGCGATCCCAACTGCGCCGATAATGATGCCGCCAAGCGCCGGTCCTATGGCGCGGCTGACATTGACGCCGGCACTATTGGCGGCCACCGCGGGCGCCAGATCGTCCACGGGAACGAGTTGAGGTACGATCGCTTGCCAGGCCGGCGCCGTCAGAGCCCCCCCCGCGCCGATCAAAAACATGAACAGCAAGAGCACGCCCGGCGATGCAAGGTCGAATGACACGAGCGCCGCGAATATCGCGGATATGAGCGTCGTCGCGCCCTCGCCGAAGATCAGGAATTTTCGCCTGTCGACGATATCGGTGAGCGCGCCCGCCGGCATCGCGAACAGGAACATCGGGAGGCTCGTCGCGACCTGGACCATGGAAATGATCAGGGGATCAGCCGTGAGACTCGTCATCAGCCAGCCGGAGCCGGCGTTATACATCCAGGTGCCGATGTTCGAAACGAGCGTCGCAGTCCAAAGCACCGTAAAGACGCGCCGCCGGAACGGGCTCCACGATGAGGAAGTCTCTCTCTTGTGCACGCCGCCTTGACTAGATGCCATCGCGTCAACATTGGCATGGTTGCCCCTGTGAGTCGACGAACCGGGCGGACCTTATTAACTCGCGTCGGTTTTCAATATCGATGGCCCGGGCGAAAGGGACATTCGTGTCCCTTCAATTGGAAACACGAAGGCCTTGGCGTCGGGCGCGCTTGCACCAAAGCAATAGCCGCTCAAGTGAAAAGTGAAGAGGCTAAGCCCGGGTAGCCTTGGACACTCGTAAGCAGCCGAGCTTCCGATTTCGCGGGGTCGCCCGAACGGCGAACAGGTGACCGAGTAGGGTCGAGAACCATCGAGAGGTCGCGTTTGATGAATTGCGGAATTTAAAAAGGGCAGCCCGCAAACCGGAGCCGCCCTTTCTTAACCGACAGTATAAGATGCTGTCAGGCTACCCGCTTCGGCAGGTCATCGATGGCGCGGTCGACCAGGGTGTTGGCGCCGTCCTTGTCGATTGCCTCAGCCACCAGTCCGGTGGCTGCACGAATGGCGATCTCGACGGCGCGATCCTTGACCGACTGGATCGCATTTTGTTCGGCGAGCGCGATCCGGTCCATTGCCTGGGCCTCACGCGAGACGAGGCTGCGCTTGAGTTCTTCTTCGCCTTCCTTGCGCATCTGCTCGGCCTCGTTCTTAGCCGACGCCAGAATGTCCGCCGCGTCCTTAATGGCCCGTTCCTGCTTGCTGCGATACAAATCGAGGAGGCGCTGCGCCTCAGCGCGGAGTTCCGTTGCTTCGGCGAGGTGCTCGCGGACTTTCGCCGCGCGTCCGTCCAGGGCGCCCTTCAAAAGCGTCCAGAAGGTACGCCCGAGAAGAACGAAGAAAATCAGGAATCCGACGAGGACCCAAAATTCGGGATCGTGTAACAGCGCCATCAGGCGTTCTCCTGCCCAGCAGCGTTATCGACCGCGAGGGCCACGCGGTCGGCACCAGGTGCATGCCCTGCGAGCTTTATCGTGATGTCGGCAGCGAGACCGCGAGCAACCTCACGAATGCCTTTGAGCGCCTCGGTGCGGGCGACATCGATACGCGACACGGCCTCACCGACCTGAAGGTCGAATGTGGCCGCCGCTGCCCGTGTCTTCTCCGTCAAAGCAGCAGAATTCTGCTCATGCGTTTCCGCCAATAGCTGCCGGGCCTTGCCGTGAGCGGCCGCCATCGTCGTCTCGTAAGTCTTCTCCGCCTCTGCGGCTTGCGCACGCAAAAGCTCAGCGGAGGCGATATCGCCGCCAATTGTCTTCGCACGCTCATCGATGATCGCGGTCACCCGCGGCAAGCCGACGAAACGCAGGAACAGAAAGACCAGTACAAAGAAGATGGCCAGCCAGAACAGCTGGCTCGCAAAACTATGCGGGTCCAGCTGAGGCATGCCCTCCTTCGCCTCCTCGGCCCGGCTCGCCCCCGTGGAAACGAGGGCAAGCATCAGTCCGGCTGCAGTGAGCCGAATAGAGGGTAAACGAGCGAGCATAACCGACGCTCCGCTCTTCTGGCTCAAAGGACGTTGAGAAGGATCAGGATCGCGAGCACGAACGCGAACAGAGCCAGCGCTTCTGTCAGAGCGAAGCCCAGGAAGCCCATCTGGCGCAGTACCGGCGCGGCAGAAGGATTGCGGCCGTGCGCGTGAAGCCATGCATTGAAGATGAGGCCGAGGCCGATACCGACGACGCCCATACCGATAACGGCCAGACCGGCGCCGATGAGTTTTGCGGAAGCTGCATCCATAATGATGATCCTTAAGGGTTATTCGTTAGGTTTGGTTGGAGGGAAAGGAAACGGAACCGCCGAGGCTTAGTGCGCCTCCAGCGTGTCCTTCAGATAAATCGAGGTCAGGAGGGCGAAAACATAGGCCTGAAGCAAGGCCACGAGAATTTCAAAGCCCGTCAGCAGAATCACGAAGGTGAGCGGCAGAATGCCGAACAATCCCAGTGCGACGGTGAAACCCGCAAACAGCTGAAGCATGACATGCCCGGCCATCATATTGGCGAAAAGTCGGACGGACAGGCTGATCGGCCGGAACACGAAAGAAAGCACTTCAATCGGGATCAGCAAGGGCGCCAGGAAAATTGGCGCGCCCGACGGGAAGAACATCTTGAAGAAGCCAAAACCGTGGTTCTTTAGGCTGAGCGCCACGACGACCAGGAAAATCATCAAAGACAGCGCGATCGTGACGATGATGTGGCTGGTGTAGGTGAAGCTGTAAGGAACCAGGCCCAGAATATTGCCGAAGAGGACGACCAGGAAGATCGCCATGACGAACGGCACATATTTTGCGCTGCCGTGGCCGGCATTGTCCTCGACCATATTGGCCGTGAATTCGTAAATCATCTCCGCTGCGCTTTGCAGACGGCCGGGAACGACTGATTTGCGGCTCGTACCGACGAAAAACAGAAATACGATCAGCGCGAAGGCGATCACCATCAAAAGCGAGGAATTGGTGAAAGACACGTCATACCCGCCGATATGAATCGGAATGAGCGTGTGAATAGCGAACTGCTTAAGAGGATTTTCCATTGACCTTATCCGTAACCCTATCTGCGGCGGCCGCCGACTTTTCAGCCGACAACGCCGTTTCCGTCGCAATATCCACCGCTTTGCTCATCGTCCGCCAGACATTCGCCATGGCGGCGATAAACATCAGCACCATCAGGATCAGCATTCCGAACGGTTTGGTCCCGAGCCAGCGATCGATCGCCCACCCAAGTCCTCCGCCCAGCAGAACTGCCGATACGAACTGCGCTCCGGCGCGCAATCCGAAACTCATCGCACTCTCGATCCCCGGGTCCGCGCCGCCATCCGAAGATGCCGGACCATGGCGATCAGCCCTGGCGCGAGCCTGAGCGATTCGATTCTCGAGGTCGTTCGGGTTCATCGGCGCATCTTTCTTGAAAGCGCAGCCAAAAAACCCTCAGCACCCCTCGGCGCTGAAAGCGGCGCGACCGTATGAGCGGCATCAATTCCTGTCAAGCCGGTTTCCCGGATTTGGGGGTCATTCCGGTGTCGCTATGCGGCCGTAAGGGCGTCTGCGCGGCGCAAATCGACCGATACCAGTTGCGAAATGCCGCGCTCCGCCATTGTAACACCATAGAGGCGATCCATCCGCGCCATGGTCAAACGATGGTGCGTAATGATCAGGAATCGCGTGCCGACATCCCGCGCGATCTCCTGCACCAGGGCGCAAAAACGATCGACATTGGCATCGTCCAGCGGCGCATCGACCTCGTCGAGAACGCAAACCGGCGACGGGTTGGTCAAAAACATGGCGAAAATCAGCGCGATAGCCGTCAGGGCCTGTTCACCGCCCGATAGCAAAGACAATTGCTGAAGTTTTTTTCCGGGCGGGCTGGCGAGGATTTCGAGCCCGGCGTCTAACGGGTCGTCGGCCTCGGTCAGTCTCAGTTCCGCCGAACCGCCGCCGAACAATCTTTCGAACAGTCGGCGGAAATGCGCATCGATGGTGCCGAACGAGGCAAGCAGTCTTTCCCGCGCCTCGCGGTTCAGACCATGGACAGCTTGCCGCAGCCTGGCGATGGCGGCGATAAGGTCGTCTCGCTCGCTCGTCATGCGGGTAATTTCGCCGTCCAGCTCGGCGACTTCCATTTCGGCGCGCAGGTTGACCGGACCGATCGAGTCGCGATCCCGGGTCAGTTTGGCATGGCGCGCCTCTGCCGAGGCAGGCTCAGGCAGTTTGTCCGGCGCCAATCCGGCGAGCCCCGCCAGCATGGTCAAATCGATGCTTGCCGGCGCCACATCGCCCAGCCTCTCGACGGCACGCTGTTTCAGCTGTTCCATTTCTTCAATCACCGCTGCGACTGCGGCCTCGGCCCGCACACGCGCCTCGCGCATATCGGCAAGGCCGGATTCGGCGAGGCGTAATGCACGTTCGCTCGCCTGCTGGGCCGCTTCTCCGGCCACGACACGGTCAGACGCTTGGGCACGCGCCTTTTCGGCGATCTCCAACTCGGACAGGATTTTCTCGCGCGCGGTCGCAAGGCGGGCCGGCTCCTCGGCCAAACGTGCGCGTGCTGTACTCAATACTGATTCACGTTGCCCGAGTTCGGCCACGCGCACCGATGCCCGACCGGCGCGATCCCGCCATTCCTGCCGTTCTCCGGCGATCGTGGCCAAACGCGTATTGCGCGCCGAATCTTCGCGCCCAAGCTGTTCAACCGCGGCCAGACACAGGCCAAGGCGGTTGCGCTCTGACGAGAGATTGGCCCTTAGAACCTCCAACTCGCGGCGCGCGTCCGCCGAGTCAGGCAGTAATTTGAGATTTTCCGTCAAAGCAGCCATCGCTGACACGACACCGGACCTGTCGGTCTCAGCCAGGCCGAGCGACCCGGCAAGCGCCTGGCGCGTCACGGCGCGCGATTCGGCTTCGCGTTTACGTTGGGCGTGATCGCCGCGCGCGCGTTCGAGCGCCGCCGTCACGGCCATGACCGCGCCACGAGCGTCTTTCTCGGCCGCGGAAGCTGAAGCCAAAGCCGCTTCCGCGGCCGAAAGATTTCCGCTCGCGGCCTTCGACGCCTGATCGGCCTCGGCGAATTCGCGTTCGACCTGCTCAAGCCGGTTGCGCTGTTCGAGGCGTGCTGCGGCCGGCGATACCGCACCGGGCCGCCGAACCAGACCGTCCCAGCGCCACAATGCCCCCTGGCGTGTAACCAATATCTGTCCCGGCTTTAGAGTGGCTGCCAGCCGGTCGCCGGTTGCATCATCCTTGACCAGCCCGATATGGGCCAAGGCCCAGGACAGCGCCTTCGGTGCGGTAATTCTAGGAGCAAGCGGCTCGATATCCGGCGGGAATTGAGCCGCGTCCGTTCCAGTCGGCGCTTCGCCGCGCCAATGGGTCGGCGCATCCGGATCGAGAGCAGCCTCCAGCCCGTCCGCCAGCGCAACTGCGAGGGCGGTTTCATAGCCCCGCGCGACGCGCATCTGGTCAAGCACCGGAGGAAAGTTCCCGGCCGACGTGCTTTTCAGCAGACCCGCAAGCGCCTTTTGCTCGGCGGCAAGGCGGGTTGCCTCACCTGACGCCTGACGCTCTGCAGTGCGTGCTGTCGCGACTGCGCCCTCGGAGTCGAAGCGGCGCTTTTCGGCGAGTGTCAGATTTTCCCGCGCTGCGGCCGCGGATTTTTCGGCGAGTGCCTGCGCCGCAGCGGCATTGGCGATCGCATCTGCATCGGCCTGGTCTGCCGGCAAGGAATCGAGCCTGCGCTTTTCGTCGGCGATGCGGCGTTCCAAGGTCGCCAGTCGCTGCTCCAGATCGCGTTTTTGTCGACCGAGCGATGCAGATTCGGCCTCGGCGGTGGCAACGCTTTCAGTCAGTTTGGCGAGCGCGGCGTCGAATTCGGAAACCTTCGCGCGCGCCTGTGCCAGGTCACTCTGCGCCGCGTCTCGCCGCGCAGGATGGCCCTTTGCCTGATCGGCCAGGCTTTCGGCTTCCGCTGCCAGCCTTGCCTCCACGGATTGGGCCTCGGACTGCTGGCGGTTTTCGTGGGCATGATCCGCCGCCAGTTGGCGGGCCTGTTGGTCTGCTTCGGCCACCGCCGCGGCAAGCTGGCGTTCCTCGGCGATCAACGTGTCCCGTCTGGCTATAACGGTCGAATAGGCATGCGCCAGGGCCGCCTCTTCCTTGCGCAACGGCGGCATGGCCGCGGCGCACTCGGAATTGCGTGTCGTCGCCTGTGCCACGTCCAGCATTGCCTCACGGACGGCATTATCGGCCTGTGTAAAATGATTTCGCGTGTCGCTTGCGCGGCTCAGTAACGTCTGCCAGCGCAGAGCGAGCAGCATGGCGTCGGCCCGCCTGATCTCTTCGCTGAGCTCCCGGTAGCGGATTGCCTGGCGTGCCTGCTTTTTCAGCCCCGCCAGCTGAGTCTGCATCGTGCCCAGAACATCGTCCAACCGTTCTAGATTGGTTTCGGCCGCCCGCAGCTTGAGTTCGGCCTCGTGCCGCCGCGCGTGCAGCCCGGAAATGCCTGCGGCGTCTTCCAGCACCTGACGGCGTTCTGTCGGCTTGGCGTTGATCAGGCCCGATACCCGCCCTTGGCTGACCAATGCGGGTGACGACGAACCACTGGCGGCGTCGGCGAATAAAGTCTGGACATCGCGCGCCCGTGCCGGCCGGCCGCTGACCCGATAGTCCGACCCCTGGCCACGCTCGATCCGTCGAGCGATCTCGAACTCGCCCGGGCCTGACAGGCGTGTCACGCCGGCTGGAAGCGAGCCGTCCTCGTCAAGGGCAACCAGCGTGACTTCGGCGATATTGCGTGCGGGCCGGGTCGTGGTTCCGCCGAAAATGACGTCTTCCATATCGCCGCCGCGCATGCGCCGGGCCGAGGTCTCGCCCATGACCCAGCGTAGGGCCTCGACAAGATTTGACTTGCCGCAGCCGTTGGGCCCGACGATTCCGGTCATGCCCGGGGCTATTTCGAGATCGATCGGATCTACGAAAGATTTGAAGCCCGCGAGGCGAAGACGCGTGAATTGCACGTGGGGACCTTGCCGCAATCTGTTGCGGCTATTTCAGCAGCGAGTTGATCTTGTCTTTAAACGTATCGAACGGCGCAGCAGAAACGATCCGATCCGAATTGTTCTGGTTGAAGATGAAGGTTGGGGTTGCCTCGATCTGCACGGATTTTTCAGCGTCGAGCCGTTCCGCAAGAATTGCATCCTCAAGACCCCTGTCGTTCAGGCAACTGTCTATCTGGCTGTCGGTCAGCCCGGCGAACTTCGCCTGCTGCTTCAGGGCGTCCATCGATGCCCCCTCGGTCTGAAGAAGCCAGCCGCGTTGAACGTGGAACAGCGTATCGACCATTGGAAAGAAGCGCTCCGGCGGGGCGCAACGCGCCAACATTGTGGCCCGAAGCGCCATCTCGTGCAGCGGGAAATCATGCAAGACGAGGTAGACCTTACCCTTGTCGATAAAGTCTGATGTAAGCTGCGGCAGGGTTTCGACCACGAAGGCCGCACAGTGCGGACAATCCAGAGAATAATATTCGTCGATCCGCACCGGGGCCTTCGGGTTGCCCAGCGCATGTTCTGCCATGCGCGGATCGGCAGGCGCGTCAGCCGCGAAGGCTTTCGGCGCAGTGCAAAGCGCGAGCGCTGCAAACATTATGGCTGAAACGATGCGATTCATGGCTATGTCACTCCCCGGCGGTGCACGCGGCCTGGCGCGCGACCATGGAGCCCGAACGCCGATTCTTGAGCGAATCTCGATTTCGGGCCGTCGCGCGACGATACCGACCAGGGTGGCAGGAATGCAAGGCGATCAGATGGCCACGGCCATCAAATATGATCGATGAAGATTTCCGATGGCGTTAGACGCCTTAGAAGTGCGTCAGGAGCCGAGCAGAAGGACGTGCGCTGTGCTTGATACGGCGACGATCCCATCTGAGCGAACAGCCTCGCCCTCCAAAGTGACGATATCGCCCTTGAGCGACATTTTCGGCATCCGGCCTGTCATGGTCCAGCGCATCTGTATGACATCGTCGAGACGAATCGGGGCCTGGAAGCGAAACGAAAAATCGAGGCCGACATTCATGCCCTTATCGGCAAAATGGCCCGCGACCATTCCGGTGAGCAAGGCAGTGACATGGCTGCCGGACGCGATAATTCCGCCAAACCTGCTTTGCCGGGCATAGACCGCGTCGTGATGAAGAGGGTTGGTATCGCCGGTCAAAAGCGCAAATGAGGCGATGCTATTGGCATCGAACCGCACGCTTTTGGAAAAACTGTCTCCGACAGTCATCGTGGCCTTCGTGTCCCTCGGCTTGGCGCCCTTCCAGGGAATCACTGTGGAGTGCGCCATCTTTGTACCGGTCATTCGCTCACCCTCAACGACATCGACCCGCTGCCAGCTGGTTGCCGGCGACAGTCCAAATTCAGTCGGTCGATCAAACACTAAGCTTAAATCGCCGCCTCGAACTTAGATGCAAAGGCGATGCCACTTTAACTAAAGCACTGTAACAAATGGCTTTACGCTATTTCTCGCGAACCGGATCACTCCGGGTGTTAAAAATATCGACAGTTTTAGATATATTTTACCCGTACCGGCTGCAAGTTCGTTGAGAGCCCGCTCCTCGTTTCGCCCTTGTATTGCCACCATCGTGACCGATAGATACGGCATGAAGTTCAATCAAATCGTCCCAGCTCTTATTGTTTTCGCGATAACATTCGGGGGACCGAGCCATGCACAGGCGCAAGCCGGACCGCAGGCCGTCACAGCCGGTCAGGCCGCCGATCTTACCCGCATAGAAGGCTATTTGAACGGTCTGACCACCGCACAGGCGAACTTCACATTCGTCGGACCCGACGGGAACCCGACGCGTGGTATCTTCTATCTTAGCCGTCCCAGCAAGCTTCGGTTCGAGTACACGCAGCCCAAGGGCAATCTTCTGATCGCGGACGGCGATTACGTTATCTTTTGGGATGCCCAGCAAAAGGAGGCGTCCAATCTGCCGATTGGGTCGACACCGCTCGATTTCCTCTTAAGGCCGAAGATTTCGCTGACTGACGGCGTGCGCGTGACGGCGTTCGAGCACACGGCAGGCGTTATCCGGGTAACGCTGACACAGGCCCAAAAAGATGCCGACGGTACGGTGACGGTCGCCTTTTCGGATTCTCCGCTCGAATTGCGCGGATGGCGACTTATCGATGGCCAGGGGCAAATCACGGACGTCAGCTTTTCCGACTGGACGTTCGGCGCGACGCTGGACCCGGGTCTATTCAAATTTCAGGACCCGAACGGCGGGAAGCGCCACCGCTAAAAATGGATCGCGGTCTCGGCCAACAGCGCGCTCGTCTGGGCATTGCCCAGTCCTGCGGGCCTCGAGAAATGCGCCAAATCCGCCCCGACCGTCAGTCCTCTCACGATCCGGTAGGTTAAGCCTGCGGAAACAAGATCGGTGGATGCCTGCGCTTTTCGATAGTCATGCGCCCACGAAACACCGAACGACCAGCGGTCTAGATCGTAGGTGGCGCCCAGATTGAATTCGCTGACGATGCTATCGACATCGACATGACCCGGCCGCCCGTCCAATGGCAAAGTGCCGGCGCCGTCATAGACAAAGCCGCCGCCAACGGTAAAACCGTTCCAGGCAGCCTTAACGCCGGCCGAGCCGCCCGCCAGATCGTGCAGATGGGACCCTGGCACACTATCCCCGAAGACGGCGGATGCTCCGGTTGTCACCGTGACCGCCCCGACATCCCGGGTCGAACCCAGCGCAATCTCCGCCACGTTGCGATGCCGATCGATGCCCGCGACGTGCGGTTCGGATACCAACTCGATACCCCCACCGGTCAGTTCAGGCGTGTAGGATATGCCCAGACGAAATCCCAGAACAGCCGGGGATAGATAGGTCAGCTTGGCCGAATCGTCGTTATTCAGCGCATAAGGCGCCAACAGCGCCGACGGTGCACCGAATCGGTCCAAATCGCCACCGATCTGACCGATGCCAATGGTCGGCGCAGACACGGTCAGTTCCCGAGCCGCGCCGCCATAGTCGCCGAGCCGAAACTCGCCCCATGCCCAGCCGATATCGGCGAAACTGCCGTTGTCACCGGCCTTGGCCGCACGCAGCAATTGCAGCCGACCGCCATAGGTTACACCGGTGTCCGTCTGCGCCTGGATCTCCACATGGGCCTCGCCGTCCAGCCGCGCCCCGTCGCTGCCGATCGGTGGGCGCGCGGGATCAAGGAACGCGGATTGGAATTTGACGAAGCCGCCCAGACTGGTGTCGATATCGGCAGAATAAGCGGCAGACGGAACCAGAGCGGCAAATAGCGAAAGCCAGTGGAGGCCGCGCAGACTAAAGCGGCTGAAATCGTTATAGAGTGCAACCATGGATAGAAACGATCTTGCCACGGAATCTGCCGCCGACGCCACCGTCACCCATCTAAAGGAAGTGCGGGAAAAAATCGTCGAGGCGGCCAAGGCAATCGGTCGCGATCCGCATTCCGTCGCGCTGGTGGCGGTCAGCAAAAACCACAGCATCGACGCCGTCCGGCAGGCACTGTCGGCAGGCCAGAGGATTTTCGGCGAAAATCGTGTCCAGGAAGCGGCATCGAAATTTCCGCAGTTGCGGGCGGAGTTTCCCGACTTGGTCCTGCATCTTATCGGGCCGCTGCAAACCAATAAGGTCAAAGACGCGGTAGCCTTGTTCGATGTCATCGAAACAGTTGACCGGCCCAAGCTGGCTGAGAAACTGGCAGAGGAGATGCAACGCTCCGGCCGCCATCCGCAGTGTTATATCCAGGTGAATATCGGCAACGAGTCGCAGAAGGCCGGCGTCGCTCCCGAGAACCTAAGTGCGCTGCTGACCCTGTCACGGGACGATTATGGCCTGCCGATCGTCGGTCTGATGTGCATCCCGCCGGCCGGGCAGGACCCGACGCCCTATTTCAATGAAATGGCTGCCTTGGCAAAGGCTCACCATTTGCCGATTCTGAGTCAGGGGATGAGCGGCGATTATCCCGCCGCCATCGCTGCGGGTGCCACCCATGTAAGGGTAGGAACGGCGATTTTCGGAGAGCGCTAACTGATAAGCGCGCCGTCGCAGACAGGAGCATGACCCGGGGACGGATTCACGGGCTGGATCACCATGGCACGACTTTCGTCCACGGACGGAGGCAGCGGCTCCTTGTAACCGCTACGGCGTAGGGCGACTTGTGCCGGCATGTTCCCAGCCCGTGCTGCCTGAATCAGAAACTGCTCCCCTTGTTTGGGGTCAAGCTTGCCTGGCCCTTGGATGTAGCTGAGCCCCAAATTAAAAAAGCCGTTCGAATGGCCGTGTTCACCCGCTTGTCGCCACAAATCCCGGGCGGCATCACTATTTTGCGGGACACCTATTCCATGATCGTAAAGGATCGCAAGATTGTTCAGCGCCCTACCGTTGCCTTTTGCGACCGCCTTACAATACCAACGCACTGCCGTGCCTATATCCGGCGCAACGCCGGTGCCAAACTGATATTTGTATCCGATAGCATTCATGCCTTCGCCGTTTCCCTGAGCAGCCGACAGTTTGTATAGGTGAAGAGCCTCCTGCTGATTGGGCTGACCGCCAACTTCGCCGCGCGCATAGATGTATCCCAGGTTCACCTGTGCATCCTGATTGCCGCAATCCGCCGATGTCCGCAGATTACGAAAAGCGGCCTGCAGGTCGCGACTGTTGTAAGCCGCTATTCCGGCAGAGAGTTGAGCGGCTCCGCCGTCGGGACAGGCAAGCCGCATCGGTTGCAGTTGTGGTTGGGGTGACGGTTGAGCGATACAACCGGCCAATAGCAGTGTCGTAATGACCGCGATCACTGAAAACTTCATAGCGCCCTCGACAAGAGTTGCATTGAATGTGATGCGGTCAGCAGTTCGAATCGGCCGGACAAACCTGCCACAGGCAGGGAGTTCCCTGACCGGCAAGGACAGGCAGTGATCCCAATCAAGCCGTTGGCAATACCAATTAACTATAAGGAATGTCGATCACGCCGCCAAAATGATGTGCATCCCGCCGGCCGGCAGGACCCGACGCCCTATTTCAATGAAATGGCTGCCTTGGCAAAGGCTCACCATTTGCCGATTCTGAACCAGGGGATGAGCGGCGATTATCCCGCCGCCATCGCTGCCGGTGCCACCCATGTAAGGGTAGGAACGGCGATTTTCGGAGAGCACTGAGCCATTTTGCGGTCGGGATCCCGCATGGTCAGTCGCAAAATGCGACGGCCACCCTGGCTTTTTGCGAGGCTTTCGCGTTGTTTCAGTCAAACATACTAAACTTTTATTGATTTTTCAGGGCGCTACCGCTTGGCACGGGTTTTGCTGTTGGGGAGGCAATCGAACACCGATGCATCCCGAGAGCGCAAATGAAGCAAATTCTTAAATTATCGATCGCAGTCGCGGCCATTTTCGTGTCTCTGGCAAGCGCACAGGCCTATGATACGGCATCCTTCACCCTGATCTCGAGCCCGAGCATCGGAACCGGAACATTGGGTACGGTGACCTTGACCCAGAACGGTGCCAACGAGGTCGACGTTACCGTTGCGCTGGCCGCGAATACCGACTTCATTTCGACCAGCGGGTCGCACAACGCCTTCGCATTCAACCTCGATCTGGAGACAGCTATCGCCATCGGCATTCCGCCGTCATTGAGCAATATTTTTATTGCCTCAGACGATGGGGCGTCGAACACGCCCTATGGCAATTTCGGCTATGTCATCGACTGCCCAGGCTGCGGTCCGGGCTCGAGCAACGCCAATCCCGGTCCGCTTACCTTCAGCGTCGTCGATTCGACGGGGATTAAAATCAGCGACTTCGTCGCCAACGCGGGTGGCTATTATTTCTCGTCCGACGTTATCGGTCCGGCGGGTGGCACAGGGAACATCGCCGCAAACACAGTCTATGCTCAAAGCGTACCGGAGCCGGCTACCTTAACGATCTTGGGCAGTGGTCTTATCGGTCTGGCGCTGCTGCGCCGGGTGCGCGCAGGCGCACCCACGCTTTTCCGGTCGAATCGCGAGGCCAGCGATATCTATGGGGCTGATTCTTCAAGCGCCGCCTCTTGATCATAGAAGCTTTTCACCCTGGCCGTATGTCGATGCGGGTCGCCGGTCCACAGCTGGGCAACAGGACGAGAAGATCGGCGCGAGCGACCGCGACGCACCCCTCGGTCGGGCCGTAATCCGGCCTGGCGCAATGCAAGAAGATGGCGCTGCCCAAACCTGGGACAGCAGGATCGTCGTTATAGCCCAACGGCACGATCAGATCGTAAAGCCCATCTTCGCGCCACAGACGCTCGTGCCGCGCTTTAGAGGGCAGGCGCACCGGTTTGTTGTAGCCGGGATCGGAAGCATCGTCGCACCAACCTGCACTCTGGCTGATCGAAAACCGTTCCAGCATCGTCGCGGGGAGCCCGACTCGATCCGCGCGGTACCACAGGGTCCTCAGCGCAAAAATACCGACCGGGGTCGCGCCGTCTCCCTCTCGTTTGTCCGCCTTGAGGCCGCCCTTGCCGATGGCGGCTCGAACCTGTCCGCCGGACCAGGTGAGGGTGCCGCCCGAGACTGTGATCCGGTCGATCATCGGACAGCGGCAATCGGCAAGGCCGTCGTCTGTTTCACCTGGCTGAGCGCGATATGGGAATGGACCTCCTGGACTGAAGGCATCTGCAGCAAGGTTTGGCGCAGAAACCGTTCATAGGATTCGATATCGCGCGAAACGATCCGCAAGAGAAAATCCATCTCGCCGCTCATAGTGTAGCACTCCACAACTTCGGGGCAGACGGCGATTGCCTCCTCGAACTCATTGAGGGAGCGTCGTCCGTGGGCCGAGAGTTTGATATTGGCAAATACCGTCACTTCGAGGCCCAATGCCTTGGCATTCAAAATCGCCACACGCGGTCCGATAATCCCGGCCTGCTCCAAGAGGCTGATCCGCCTCCAGCAGGTGGACTGAGATAAGCCGACCTGTTCCGCCAACGCCGCCACAGCAACGGTTGCATCTTTTTGCAGCCGTTCCAGTATCTTCTTATCGAAATTATCGAGTTGCATGGATTATCATACCAGAAACTTGATCAATATTCGATAGATTCTCCAACATAGTTAGAGCCCCCGACCCATTTTGACGAGATTCTTCAATAGGCTGAGCATATATTATGTAAGACAACCGTTTGGGAGGCCTGCGTGATGGCGCTGCGCGATGTCGCTTTAGACGATAAATATACCGCCGCGTCCGGACGCGTGATGATGACGGGCACGCAGGCTCTGGTCCGACTGCCTTTGCTGCAAAAGGCACGCGACCGCGCCGCCGGCCTCAATACCGCGGGTTTCATCTCCGGCTATCGCGGGTCGCCGCTCGGCGGCTTCGACCAACAGCTTTGGAACGCTCAGAAGTTTCTCGATTCGGAAAATATCGTCTTTAAGCCGGGCGTGAATGAAGAGGTGGCGGCAACGGCGGTCTGGGGCAGCCAACAGGCCGGCTTGCACGGCGACGCGCGCTACGATGGCGTCTTCGGCCTATGGTACGGCAAGGCTCCAGGCGTCGACCGTTCGGGCGACGCGTTCCGCCATGCCAATTCGGACGGCACGGCCAAGCATGGCGGCGTGCTGCTTGTGGCCGGCGACGATCATGCCGCAAAATCTTCGACTTTGGCCGGTCAGAGCGAATTCGCACTGCTGGACCTCGAAATACCGGTTCTTAACCCCGCCAGCATCCAGGAAGTGCTCGAGTTCGGCCTTTACGGTTGGGCTATGTCGCGATTCGCCGGCCTTTGGGTAGGTCTAAAAGCCCTGTCGGACACTATGGACTCCACCGCGACAGTGGATCTGCGCCCAGGCGAGCCGCATATCGTTCTGCCGACCGACTTCGAGATGCCGCCAGGTGGGCTGCATATCCGGCTCGGCATGCGAGCGCTGGAAAAGGAACGCCTGCTACGGGAGTTTCGGGTGCCGGCGGCGCTGGCGTTTGCTCGTGCCAACCCCATCGACCGAATCGTCAGCAACCCGCCGAATGCCCGACTGGGCATCATGACTGCCGGAAAATCCTATCTCGACGTCATTCAGGCGCTGCACGATCTGGGCATCACCGACCCGGCGGAGCACGGAATTCGCTTGTACAAGGTCGGCATGACGGCGCCGATCGAACCGGAAGGCGCGCGTAACTTCGCCCGCGGCCTGGAGCAGGTCTTGGTCATCGAGGAAAAGCGCGAACTGATGGAGCGGCAGTTGCGCGACGTGCTCTACGGACTGCCGGGCGGCCATTGGCCGCGTATCGTCGGTAAGCACGACCGCGAGGGCAAACCGATGCTGCCCTCCGTCGGCGATCTTTCGACTGCGGAAATCGCACGTGCCATCGCCTATTGCTTGCCGCGCGAAGAGTCCCTGGAGGAACAGATCCGTACGCGGCTGGAGCGGCTGCAGTTCAACGACGACATATTAAAGACTCTGATCGCCAAGAACGAGCGCCTGCCTTATTTCTGCTCCGGCTGCCCGCACAATACATCGACCAAACTTCCCGAGGGCAGCCGCGCAGCCGGCGGCATCGGCTGCCATTATCTGGTTACCTGGACGATGCCGGACCGCAACACCGACACATTTACTCAAATGGGCGGCGAAGGTACGACCTGGATCGGCGAAGCTCCTTTCGTTACGACGCCGCATATATTCACCAACTTGGGTGACGGCACCTATTTCCATTCCGGCCTGCTGGCGATTCGTTTCGCGGTCGCCGCAAAGGCCAACATTACCTACAAGCTGCTGTTCAACGATGCCGTGGCGATGACCGGGGGACAGCATGTCGACGGCACGTTGACGGTGCCCATGCTGAGCCGGCAATTGGCCGACGAAGGAGTCGGCAAGATCGTCGTGGTCACCGACCAGCCGGAGAAATACGACGCCGGCAGCGGATTGGCGCCCGGCGTCACAGTCGAACATCGTGAGCGGATGGACGCGGTCCAGCGTGAGTTGCGCGACATCGAAGGCGTCACCTCCATCATCTATGATCAGACCTGCGCGGCGGAAAAGCGCCGCCGCCGCAAGCGCCATACCTTTCCCGACCCCGATCAGCGGGTCTTTATCAACCAGTCCGTGTGCGAGGGCTGCGGCGACTGCAGCACCCAATCCAACTGCCTGTCGGTCGAGCCGGTGGACACCGAATTCGGCCGCAAACGGCACATTGACCAATCGTCCTGCAACAAGGATTTTTCCTGCGTAAACGGCTTTTGCCCCAGCTTCGTCACCGTGCATGGCGGCAAGCCGCGCAAGCTGAAGGCCAAGCTGGACCCGACAACCCGGCCGTTGCCGGTCCCCGACCTGCCGGCGCTGGGCGTCGAGCCCTATAATATTCTGATCGCCGGAATCGGCGGCACCGGAATTACCGCACTGGCTGCAATACTGGGCATGGCGGCACATCTGGACGGAAACGGTTTCTCTTCGTTGGACATGACTGGGCTGGCGCAGAAAGGCGGCGCCGTGCTGTCGCATATGCGGATCAACGACGGCTCGCAGGCCATTAACGGTTCGCGTATCGGCACGGCGATGGCCGACCTTTTGTTGGTCGCCGACCCGATCGTCGGTGAAACGCCGCTGGCGCTGCGGGCGGGCGGCAGCGACCGCACCGTGACCGTAATGAACAGCGCAATCGCCCCGACGGCAGAGTTCGTCCAGAACCGCGATACAGAATATGATATCGCCGACATCCGACGCTTGCTTAAGTCCGCGGCGCGCGAGGTTGCCGAGTTCGATGCCCATTCGGCCGCAACGCGCCTGCTGGGCGATGCGATCTACGCCAATATGATGATACTGGGCTTCGCCTGGCAGCGTGGGCTCGTGCCCGTCACGGCCGAGGCGATGCTGCGGGCGATCGAACTGAACGGCGCGGCAGTCGATGCCAACAAGCGCGCCTTTGCCTGGGGCCGGTTGGCGGCCCAGGAGCCTGATCTGGTCGCAGCCGAGGCCGAATTGAAGCCGCAGGCCAAACCAATCGAGACCCTGGACGAGGCGATTACCCGACGCGCCGACTTCCTCACCGCTTATCAGAACTCAGCCTATGCCGAGCGCTATCGCACATTGGTCGAACGGGTTCGCGCTGCAGAGTCTGCTAAGACGCCCGGCTTCAACAGCCTGGCCGGTGCGGTAGCGCGCAACTATTTCAAGCTGCTCGCCTATAAAGACGAGTACGAGGTGGCGCGTCTTTATACCGACGGCAGTTTCGGAGCGGCGATCGAGAAGGAATTCGAGGGTAAGCTTTCCTTGGAGTTTCACCTTGCCCCGCCAATCCTGAACAAGCCCGACCCGGTTACCGGCCGACCGAAGAAACGCAAATTCGGTCCCTGGGCGATGAGCCTCTTCAAGTTGCTGGCGGCGATGAAGGGTCTGCGCGGCACGCACTTCGACTTCTTCGGCCATAGCGAAGACCGCAAGACCGAACGCCGGCTGATCGCCGAGTATGAAGCGCTGGTCGACGAACTGACGGCAGGCCTGACTCCCGCCAACCATGCCTTGTCGGTGGCGCTGGCGGGTATCCCCGACCAGATCCGCGGTTACGGTCCGGTCAAAGCGGCTAGCGTTGTGACTGCTAAGGCAAAGGAAGCTGAGCTGATGGCGCGGTACAAAGCACCGGTGGAGGCGGTGGCAGCTTAACCATCATGTCGCACCCGGCTCGATTGCCTTACATTCGTCTATAATCTAGACATATGTAAAGTTAACGCACTCGACGGCACTTCGCCGGGAGCGCGCAACCGGAGGAGACGATCATGGTGGAAGTCAGCCAGGCAGACTTCGATTATTTCAACGGCTCGATCAAGAAGATCACGACCGACAGTTCAACGCTGGTTTCGTCCTCGCCCTATCTGAACGACCCTGCGCTGCGCCAGTTGATCGCGCAGGAGATGCTGCGCCGGAACGGCCCCGACATGCCGAACACCGCCTTCATTCCCGAAGTCGCGCAGATTCTGCACCGGCTGGAAAACCACGCAGAAATTCTGCGCCTGTTCGAGGAGGAAAAGCAGCGGCTGCCAGAGTTCAGGGCGTGGCTGAAACGACGGCAATTTGCGGATTTCAAGGTCGAGGAAGTCAAGGATTGCGCCCCGGGCACTCTGGGCTCGGTGATCTACGACTTTATGGCCAACAGCGGCTACAACATGGACCTGTTCTTCCAGGGCATGAAGATCGAGACCGAATTCGATTTCTACCTGAAACAGCGCGCGCTGACGCACGACATGGAGCATCTGATCACCAGCTTTGAAACCGACCATGCCGGCGAAATCGCGCTGCTGGCGGCCAACACGCGCGCCTATTACCGATATTTCCGGCCCGAATTGGCGGCGTTCTTCAACCGGGTCGGGAGTTACCTGAAAGCCAAGACGACCATGAAGAGCGGGCTGTTTTATCCCGAATGTTTCAAGATCGAGCTGGATGCCGAGGATTTCGGCGCCGAACAGGGCCGAAACTGGAAAATGCCGCTGATGATGCTGCCCTATCGCGACCTGGTGAACACGCAGATCAGCGATATCCGGGCCGAATACGGCATCACCCCGACCATTCCGTCAGGCACCTGGCGCTGGACCACCACGGTCAGCGAAGACCCGCGCCCGGAACATGCCGCCATGGCGATGGCTGCGGAATAGCCGTCAATAGACTCCGCGTGACAGACCGCCATCGATCGTGATGGCGGTCCCCGTCACATAGCTGGCGGCTTCGCTGACCAGGAACGCGGCCAGATTGCCGAACTCGTCGGGCTGGCCCACCCTTCTCAGCGCTGCGTTGTTGGCGATGGGATCCAGCGCCTGATCCGGTGGCAGACCTCGGGCTTCCGCCTGGGCACGGACGACTTTTTGCATCCGGTCGGTCAGGATATAGCCTGGCAGAATGCTGTTCACGGTGACGCCGTGCGGCCCGTATTCATTGGCGAGCGTTCGCATCAGGCCGTTCACCGAGGCGCGCAGGCTGTTGGACAACACCATCAAGTTCGCGGGCTCCCGCGCAACGAAGGAGGTCACTGCCAGCACGCGGCCCCATTTGCGCTCAGCCATGCCGGGCAGCACCAGTTGGGCGAGATGCACGACAGAGTGCACCAGCAGGTCATAGGCATCCCGCCATTGGTCGAGGGTCAGCGTTTCGAAAGTGCCCACCGGCGGGCCGCCGGTATTCAGCACGCAAATATCGATGGGCCCAAGGCCCGCTTCGATTTCCTTGACCAGCCTGACGCGTTCGGCCGCGTCGGAGAGATTGACGGGAATGCCCAGCACCTTGCCGCCGTCGGCCTCGATGCGCTGCCGCGCCGCGTCGACAGCCATGGCGTCTCGGCCGCAGACGACAACCGACGCACCTTCGCGCGCCAAACGATGCGCGGTCGCGAAACCCAGCCCGTGGCTCGAGGCGCAAACCAGTGCGACTTTACCGTTCAATCCCAGATCCAAAGTTCCCTCCCCTAGCCGCTTGTCCGACCCGGCCGACGATGACATTGTTGATGCACGGCGCGCCAGTTGAAATAGCACGCCATTATATACGGGGAAGGAAGCAGATGCTCAGCAAGGCCGAAGTCCAAGCAATCGCACATGATTTGCTGGGGCAGCACGCGCGGAAGGAAACCTTCGCCAATTTCCCCGAACGGGTCCCGACGCTGGACGACGCCAACGACGTGCAGGACGCCTATGTGGCTCTGCTCTGCCAGACGCAGGGAACCGAGGTCGGCGGCTACAAGATCGCCCTGACCTCCAAATCGACGCGCGACTGGCTGAAGATCGACCATCCCTGCGCCGGTCAGGTCTTAAGCAACCGCATCCACCAGTCGCCCTACACGGTCCACCTGTCCGACTATGTGCGCTTCAGCATGGAAACGGAAATCTGCGTCGTGCTGGACCGCGATATGGCGGGCGAATGCACAATCGACGATGTCCGCCGCAATTTGCGCTCGATCCATTGTGCCTATGAGCTGGTCGAGGACCGCGGCGCCGATCTGACCAGGCTCGATGCCAGATCCCTCGTTTCCGACAATAGCTGGAACGGCGGCATCGTCATCGGCCCGCCGGGGCCGGTCGACCTGGTGTTGGAGAACCGGGCCGGGCGGCTGAAGGTCAACGGCAAGGTCACCAAGGAAGGCACGACGCGCGAGACGATGGGCGGCAATCCGCTCCATGTCATGGTCTGGCTGATCGGCCATCTGGGCAAGCGCGGCAAGAGCCTGAAGGCCGGACAGCCGGTGATTACCGGAAGCATCATCGAAACGCAGTTTCCGGTGGCGGGCGATGTCCTGGTCTTCGAAGTGGACGACATGCCGCCGGTAGAGCTGCGCGTTATCACCTGATCGGCACCGGTAAAAGCTACAAATCAGTCTGCGAACCGGGACGAAATCCGCTTGCCGGGTATCCCCCGACATGACTAGGTTGCGCCGGGCTCAACACCCAAGATCGCCGAGCAGAAGCGATCTCGCAGCAATCACCGGTTGAGCCCGGAGGAGTGGGAATGACGTTTGCGACAGAATTACCGCCAGAGGCAGTTACGCCGGAAATCGTGGTGAACGATTCGGCCCGGCCCAATTTGCTTTATTCCTGGCTGACCGTCGTTTTCCTGATGGTGCTCTATACCTCCAGCTTTATCGACCGGCAGATTCTCGCCCTTCTGGTCAAACCCATCCGCTCCGACTTCAAGATAGACGATTTCCAATACGGGTTGCTGACCGGTTTGGCTTTCGTCGGCACCTACTCGATCGCGGGCCTGCCGATCGGCGTCCTCGTCGATCGTTGGTCGCGTAAGGGCGTCATCGTTATCGGCGTCACCGCCTGGTCGCTGCTGACTGCGGCCTGTGGACTCACCACCTCCTTTTCCTCGCTTTTCTTGACGCGCATCGGTGTCGGGATCGGCGAGGCGACGCTGTCGCCGGCTTCCTATTCGTTGATCAGCGACATCTTCCCGAAGGACAAGCTCGGTAGGGCGCTGTCGCTCTACGGCCTGGGCATTCCGATCGGCTCGGGTTTGGCGCTGGTCATCGGCGGACAGGTCGTAACCGCGATCGCAGCGATCGGTTCGATCGACATTCCTGTGATCGGCATGACGCGGCCCTGGCAGACCGTCTTTCTGACAATCGGCCTTCCTGGTCTGCTGCTGGCTTTGCTGGCGATCTTCGTCGTTGCCGAACCCAAACGGCACGTGTCCACCGTTGAGGCGGAAAACAAGCCGACAATCGGGGAGGCGCTGTTATTCTTTGGAGCCAACATCCGTGCCTATGCCGGACTGTTCATGGGCATGGGGCTGCTGGCGATGTACGGCTATGGCTGCAACGCTTGGTATCCGACGTTTCTTGAACGCGTTTACGGACTGACCGTCGGGCAGGCCAGCATGTTCCTTGGCATCTCGACCCTTGTTTTCGGCATCGGCGGCGGTCTTTTCGCCGGATGGCTCTCCGATCGTCTCGTGGCGCGCGGACGGCCCGACGGGCATTATCTGGTATCGGTCGGCTATTGCCTCGCGTTCGCCGTCACCGGCGCCGTAGGGTCGTCATCGACGTCACCCTGGATCTGCTTCCCGCTGATCGCGATCAGCCTTGCCTTCTCAAATACAATCATCGGAATCGTGGCGGCGGCGCTACAAATCCTGACACCGGTGCGTATGCGTGGACTGATCTCGTCGCTGTTCCTGGCCGTTGCCGCCTTTGTCGGCTTCGCATTCGGTCCCAGCGCCATCGGCTTCGCCACCACCCATATTTTCCACGACGACAATATGGTCGGCTACTCGCTGGCCTTGGTGGCGGCGATCTTTCCGACCTTGGGCGCCGTCGCCTTCTGGTTCGGCAGGAAGCCCTTGCTGGAGAAACTCGCTCAGTAACCGCGGCGGCGCATGCATTGTTCATAGAGATCGCCGGCAACATCCGCCTGCTGAGCGATCCCGGTGACGGCCGCGGAACTGGCCTTAGCCTGATATTTGCATTCGGCCCCGCCTTTGCCCAGCGGTACGCCGTTCTCGTCGACGTCGTTCCACGGCTTTCCGTTCTGCGCGGGGAAGACGCCGACAGAATTGCAGCCGGCCAGCACAATGACGGCGACCACTGCTGCGAATTTCAATTGCCTCATGAATTTCCCTCTGACTGGACATTTCCCAAGAATTTTTCGGTCGGGTTGCAACCGATCGACTGCGCCGGCGTTCGCGCCGCGAAGCAGTCTTAACTTCTAGACTAGTCGATGCACATTGTGCTGCCTACATAAACGCGTGGCCCTAACAGAACCCGGAGTCTTCGATGATCGATCTCTACGCCTGGCCCACGCCCAATGCCTATAAGGTTTCGATCATGCTGGAGGAGACTGGGCTGCCTTATAATGTCGTGCCGGTAAATATCGGTGCGGGAGAGCAATTCGAGCCGTCGTTTCTGAAGATCAGCCCCAATAACCGGATGCCGGCGATCGTCGACCACGATGCCATCGGCGGCCCGTTGTCGATTTTCGAATCGGGTGCGATTGTGATGTATCTGGCCGAGAAGACCGGCCAGTTCTGGCCGCTGGAGCCGCACGCGCGCTATAAGGCAGCCGAATGGGTCATGTGGCAGATGGGTGGTTTGGGGCCCATGTTGGGGCAGGCAGGCCACTTCAAGCGGGCCGCTCCGGAAAAGATTCCATACGCGATCGAACGCTATACCAACGAATCGAAGCGGCTTTTCGGCGTACTGGACAAGCAGCTTGCCGACAAGGAATTCATCACCGGAAAATATACGATCGCCGATATGATGTCCTATCCCTGGACTCTGGCCGCACCCTGGTTGGAAATTCCGGTTGACGATTTTCCGAATGTGGTGCGCTGGCAGGCAACCATGGCGGCCGGCCCCGGCGTCCAGCGCGGCATGGCGCTGTTGAAGGACAGGCAGGCGCCGCCGCCGGAAAAGATGGATGAGAAGACTCGTGAGATTTTGTATGGCAAAAAACAGTTCGAGAAGCGCTGACCGATGAAACTTTTGCGTTACGGCCCACCCGGCTTCGAAAAGCCCGGGCTTCTTGACCGCGATGGCATTATCCGCGACCTGTCGGGCGCCATCCCGGATATCGACCCCACGTCGCTTGCTGCCGACAGCCTGTCCCGCTTGACGCTTATCGACCCGGCCACCCTGCCCGCGGTGCGGGGCAAGCCCCGCCTTGGGCCGCCGATCGCCAAGCCGGGCGCATTTCTCGCCATCGGCCTCAATTATTCGGACCATGCGGCGGAAATCGGCGCAAAACCGCCACGCGAGCCGATCCTTTTTATGAAGGGGACACACTGTATCGTCGGCCCCAACGACGATATCCGCATTCCGCGCGGATCGGCCAAGACCGACTGGGAAGTCGAACTCGGCGTCATCATCGGCCAGCCGGCGAAATATGTCACCCAAGCCGAGGCGCTAAACCACGTCGCAGCCTATTGCACCATCAACGACGTCTCGGAGCGCGCGTTCCAGAGCGAAGGCACCGGGCAATGGGTCAAGGGTAAGGCCTGCGACACTTTCGGCCCCATCGGCCCTTGGTTGGTGACTGCGGACGAGGTTGCGGATCCGCAAAACCTCAACCTGTGGCTGGAGGTAGACGGCAAACGCTTCCAGGACGGCAACACCGGCACGATGATATTCGGGGTCGCCTTTCTGATCAGCTATTTGAGTCAGCTCTTCACACTGCGCACCGGCGACATTATCGCCACCGGCACGCCGCCCGGCGTAGGCATGGGTCAGAAGCCGCCGAAGTTCCTGCAGCCCGGAAACATTGTCAGGCTTTGCGTCGAAGGACTCGGCGTCCAGGAAGCACGTCTGATCGCCGATTAGAACGGATCTTCAAGGTCGGTCAGCTCATAGAGCCAAAGCCGTTCCAACTGCCGGCTATAGACGAGGACATAGCCATCTTCGTGCTCGAACATATCGTCTTCTTCGTCCGGTTCGGCGATGTCGTCGTCTTCGATCTCGTCCAATTTTCCGCCGACGATCTGATCGATGACCGATGCCTCGTCCTCTTCATCCAGAAGGTCGAGATATTCGGCGGCGTCGTCGCCTTCGGCGAAGAAAATCAGCTTCCAATTTTCGGCTATCGTGCTCACTTCACGACAACTTTCCTTTATGTTCGAGTTGGTTTTCCATCTCATGCCTGTACCGCCTACGTCAACCTTCTGAAGCACCCCCTCACAGGCCCCCTCACAGGCCCCCTCGCTTCCCCAGCGCCGGGTCGGAAGATATAATTAGACTGGTGTTGGAGAGGCTTCCGCCGCAATCTCTTGGCGGTTGAACGGATAGATGAGCCCGCATGTCGAAGAAACTAACGCCCCCGCCCCGTCTGCCGATCCCGGCGATCCCTGAGATCGGTCATGACGATTACAAAAAAATGTTGATCAAGCTGCAGATCGAGCTGGTCAAACTGCAGAGGGACGTAATCAATCTGGGCCGGAAGATTCTGATCATCCTCGAAGGTCGCGACGCGGGGGGGAAAGATGGCGCGATCAAACGCATTACCAAGCATCTGAGCCCGCGTGAAACGCGTGTCGTCGCCCTGCCGAAACCGTCCGACCGTCAAGCAAGCCAATGGTATTTCGAACGCTATATCGCCCATCTGCCCGCTGCCCAGGAATTGGTCCTGTTCAATCGCAGCTGGTATAATCGCGCGGGTGTCGAGCATGTGATGGGGTTTTGTACCGACGCGCAATACGAGGAATTCATGACCGCGGTCGTGGACCTGGAGGCATTGCTGAGCAGTTCCGGCATCGCTGTAGTCAAATATTATCTCGATATTGGCCGGGACGAGCAGAAAAAGCGGCTGAAGGCACGCCGCGACAGCCCCCTCAAACAATGGAAAATCAGCCCGATCGACGCGCAGGCCACGAAGCATTGGAAGGACTATAGCCGCGCGCGAAACGCCATGTTCGCACGCACCCACAGCATGCTCTCGCCCTGGATCGTCGTTCGCGCCGACGACAAGCGCCAGGCGCGGCTCAATCTGATTCGCGATCTTCTTGTGCGGCTGGGTTATCCCGATCCCGATGAGGCACTATTAACGCCGAACCCGAATATCGTCTTCGCCTATGACGAGTCTTACCTGCATAATGGAATGATCGCCCCGTAGGGAAACTGCATCATGATACTTTCGAAATTCAATCGAACCGCCGGTCTCGGCATCTTGTCATTTGCGCTGGCGACGGCGATAGCCGGCAGCGCCATCGCCCAAAAACATGGGGATGGCCCACAACGCGGCCGCATGCTTCTCGTGTTTGCGCCGGACGAAAACAACAAATCGCTCATCGACCAGTACCAGCAGCTGGAGCGCGATATCGGCGAGGTCGAATCGGAAGATGTCGATGTCGTCTATGTTATCGGCGACCATATGGTGAAACTGCCTCCGCCGGACATGAAAACCGTTTCGGGCGGCGAGTTGCGTAAGCATTACCATGTCGATGACACCGGCTTTCGTGTGGTGCTGGTCGGTGACGACGGGTGGGAGAAAAAGCGCTGGAGCGAACCGACCGACCCGCACCAAATCTTGAGTCGCGCGGCCGATATGCCCAAACCAAAATCGGCCCTGGATACGAAATAGGAATCGGCAATCCGATCCGAATTATCGGTAAATAAAAAGCGGCGCCCGAGGGCGCCGCTTTCGTTTGCACTCAGCCGTCTCGAGTTACCGAATCGGGATCGTGACGTTCAGTCCGCCGTAGGCCGGACCATAATAGGTCGGGGCGTAATAGGCTGGCGGATAATAGACCTTCGGGCTCGGCGGGTAATAATAGGCCGGCGGATAAACGCCGAAGCCTAGACCGAAGCGCGGGCCGTACCAGCCGTGCGCCCGGCCGCGATCATGCCCTACATGGTGCCAGCCATCCGCCTTGGCTGGTGCCGCCGAGGCACCTGCCAGAGCTACACCAAGTGCGAGAGCGCCGAGCGTGACGTGTAAACCAAAACCCTTTTTATTCGACGAGAGCATCACTGCCTCCAATTCTCTTACCGGGGCTAAACGAGCCCCCTCGGACTCAGAGTTGGGGACCGATAATGTCAAAAAAGGGGCGATTCGGAGGTATGTTCCGGGCGAAGCCGTAACCACTGCATCTCTTGGGCGGATCCAAAAAACACAGCTGATTTCTGTGGCGAAACCCAAGCCTGGGGTCTTGCTTTCGGCCATAGCGCGCGCCATAAGCAGATATGGCAAAAACCGGAAATATGGTCACTCAGGCCGAATGGGAAGGCGCGGAAGCCGCAAGTTCGGGACGCGGCCGCAGCACGAATCCATTTCCTCAATCCGACATCAACTCCAGGAACGAGTGGTTCAAGGGTTACGATCAGAAGATCGAACAGATGTCGCGACTCGAACGCAAACCCCGACTTCGGGATTTTTAATCCGCCTCAGCGGGTTTAGGCGGCGGTGCCGCCAACGGTGATCCCGTCCATGCGTAGAGTCGGCTGACCGACGCCGACCGCGACACCCTGCCCGTCCTTGCCGCAGGTCCCGACGCCGTCGTCCAGCTTCAGATCATTGCCGATCATGCTGATCTTCTTCAGGTCTTCCGGACCATTTCCGATCAGAGTCGCCCCTTTTACGGCCGGACCGATCTTGCCGTTTTCGATCAGATAGGCCTCAGTCATGCTGAATACATACTTACCCGACGTAATATCGACCTGTCCGCCGCCGAAATTCACGGCGTAAAGACCGTTCTTCACTGAAGCCAGAATCTCTGCCGGGTCGCGCTTGCCGCCCAGCATATAGGTATTGGTCATGCGGGGCATCGGGGCGTGCGCATAGCTTTGGCGCCGCCCGTTCCCTGTCGGCCGCATGTTCATGAGCCGGGCATTCAGCCGATCTTGCATATAGCCGACAAGAATGCCGTCCTCGATCAGCGTGGTGCAGTTGCTGGGCGTTCCTTCATCATCGATGGTAAGAGAGCCGCGGCGATTTTCGATGGTGCCGTCATCCACAACCGTCACGCCCGGGGCGGCGACGCGTTCGCCCATCAGACCGGCGAATGCCGAGGTCTTCTTGCGGTTGAAATCCCCCTCCAGCCCGTGGCCGATTGCCTCATGCAGCATCACACCGGGCCAGCCGGGCCCGAGAACCACGGTCATCTCACCGGCAGGCGCCGGCACTGAATCCAAATTGACCAAGGCCTCGCGCAGTGCATTATCAACTGCGCGCCGCCATGTTCCAGTCTCGAAGAACTCCCCATAGGTCCGCCGGCCGCCGGTGCCGTAGCTGCCGGTTTCCTGGCGATCGCCCTCACCGACCATGATCGTGACATTGAGCCTGACCATCGGTCGAATATCGGCCATTCGGTGGCCGTCCGGACGGATGATCGACACGGCCTGCCAGGAGCCGGCGACCGAGGCCATAACCTGGCGCACGCGCGGATCCTTGGCGCGGGCGTAAGCATCAATCTCGGCCAACAGCTTAACCTTGGCCTCGAACGGCTCGAGTCCCAGCGGGTTCTCGTCGATATAAAGCTGCCGATTCGTGCCGGGGGGGCTGGCAGAGACGCTTCCGCCATAGCCGGCCTGCACAGCCTTCACCGTTTCAGCCGCCCGACGCAGCGCCGGTTCGGATAGGTCCGCCGCATGGGCATAGCCCTGCATTTCGCCGACGACGGCGCGCAGTCCGAAGCCTTGGCTGGTATCGAAACTGGCGCTTTTAAGACGACCGTCGTCCCAGGCGAGGGCCTCGGACTGGCTGTATTCAAGGAAAAGCTCGCCATCATCGGCATGGGCCAGCGCCTCTGCGGCTATCCCCTCGACCCTGGTCAGATCCAATCCGGCCTTGTCAAAAAATATCGAGTCGGTGCGGTCGAGTGCGGTCATCGGGACTTCCTGGAGGGCTTGCGGATGCGCTATAGGACTGACATGGGGAGGTTGCGACGATTTTGCAGCAGCCCCCTTAAGCCTTGGCGGTTGTATCTAGTGTCTACCGCCCTGTAGAGTGCGGCCGGCCCAGGGTACAGGGCCTTACGCGTTCGGCCAAGCATGGCCTGCCTAGCTATGGATGGAATAATGATGGGTCCGCTTGGCCTATTGAAGAATTTGCGCTTCGCAAAGTTGCGCGTGGCGGCCTTTATGGCCGCACTGACCGGTATAATTGCCGGCGCGCCCCTTTCGTCAGCCCTCGCCTGGGAAGGTAACGGCACCCCGGTGCCGTGGCAGTTGGATCTGCCTTCCGGGGCGACCGTCATCGGCCGACAGCTGGCCAGCTTCCACCAGGAACTGCTGATCATCATCACCGCGATCACGGTTTTCGTATTCATACTTTTGGCCTATGTGGCGATCCGCTTTCGCCGCAGCGCCAATCCGGTCCCCACGCGCACCACGCATAATTTCACCATCGAGGTGATCTGGACCGTGGTGCCGGTGCTGATCCTCGCGGTCATCGCCTTTCCATCGTTCAAGCTGCTTTACTACATGGATCGGGCCGAAAAGCCTGAGATGACTTTGAAGATCACCGGCCATCAGTGGTACTGGAATTATGAGCTGCCGGATCAGAAGGTCGAGGAATATTCCAGCAACCTCATTCCCGACGACAAGATCGGACCCAGTCAAATCCGCCTGCTATCGGTCGATTATCCTCTGGTCGTTCCCGTCGACACCACGATCCAGATCCTGATCAACGGCGCGGACGTTATCCACTCCTGGTTGGTCGGCGACTTGGGTGTTCAGAAGTCTGCTTTTCCGGGCCGCACTAACGAAACCTGGATGAAGATAGACAAGGAAGGCACTTATTACGGCCAGTGCACGCAGATTTGCGGCGACCGCCACGGCTATATGCCGATCGAAGTTCATGCGATCTCGAAGGAGAAGTTCGCCCAATGGACTGATCTGGTTCAGCATTCGACCGCCAAGGACAAGATGCGCGATGCGAATGAGAAGGTGCTTGGATTGGACTATAAGTGGATGGATTCGCCTTCCAAGACGGCTGAAGTTGCTCCGCCAGCCGGGGCATCCGATCAACGTGTGACCGCCAGCCGGTAGCAATACCGGCAAGACTATCAAAAGTTTGAAAGGGACGCCCAATGGCGCAGAGCATTTCCTCGACCGGCGATATCGGTCACACCGCGGCTTACGAAGCGCATCCGGCGCATGATGCGCACGGTCATGACGATCACCAGCACAAGATCACCTTTGCCCAGCGTTGGTTGTTTTCGACCAACCACAAGGACATCGGCACGCTCTACATCATCTTCGCCATCATTACCGGCGCGATCGGCGCCGCGGCGTCGGTGTTAATGCGAGCCAATCTTTCCCATCCGGGTTCGGCCCTCATCCATTCGGGACAAGCCTGGAACGTGCTGATCACTGCGCACGGCCTGATCATGGTGTTTTTCTCGGTCATGCCTGCGACGATGGGCGGTTTCGGAAACTGGTTCGTGCCATTGATGATCGGTGCGCCGGACATGGCTTTCCCGCGGCTTAACAACGTCAGCTTCTGGCTCCTGATTCCCTCGCTAGGTCTGCTGGTCGGATCGGCCCTGGTCGGCGACGGCGCAGGTACCGGTTGGACAATCTATCCGCCCCTGTCGTCCAGCGGGCAACCCGGTCCATCGGTCGATATGGCGATCCTTTCGCTGCACCTTGCAGGCGCCTCGTCGATCCTCAGTTCGATCAACTTCATTACGACGATCTTCAACATGCGCGCTCCGGGCATGACGCTGCACAAAATGCCGCTATTTGTCTGGTCGATCCTGATCACCGCTTGGCTGCTTCTGCTGTCGCTCCCGGTTCTGGCCGGTGCGATCACCATGCTGTTGACCGACCGCAATTTCGGCACGTCCTTCTTCAACCCCGAAGGCGGCGGCGACCCGATGCTGTTCCTGCATCTGTTCTGGTTCTTCGGGCATCCCGAGGTCTACATCATGATCCTGCCGGGCTTCGGCATGATCAGCCAGATCGTCTCGACCTTCTCCAAAAAGCCGATTTTCGGGTATCTGGGCATGGTCTACGCCATGGTCGCCATCGGCGTGGTCGGCTTCGTCGTGTGGGCTCACCACATGTACACGACCGGTTTGGCCGTCGATACGCGGGCCTATTTCACGGCCGCGACGATGATCATCGCGGTACCCACCGGCGTTAAGATCTTCTCCTGGATCGCGACGATGTGGGGCGGATCGATCGAGTTCAAGACGCCGATGCTGTGGGCACTGGGGTTCATCTTCCTGTTCACAGTCGGCGGGGTGACGGGCCTGGTGTTGTCGAACGCCTCGATCGACACCGTTCTGCACGATACCTATTACGTGGTCGCCCACTTCCATTACGTGTTGTCGCTGGGCGCGGTGTTCTCCCTGTTTGCAGGGTTCTATTATTGGATCGGCCAAATGTCGGGCCGGCAATATCCGGACTGGGCGGGTCAGGTGCACTTCTGGGTCACCTTCATCGGCGTGAACCTGACGTTCTTCCCTCAGCATTTCCTGGGTCTGGCCGGCATGCCGCGCCGTGTTCCCGACTATCCGGCCGCCTATGAGGCCTGGAACCACATCTCGTCGATCGGCTCCTATATTTCCGGTGCCGGCATGATTTGGTTCATCGGCCTCGCGATCTACACGATCGGCTGGGGCAAGAAGGTTCCGGGCAATTATTGGGGTTCGGGCGCAACGACTTTGGAATGGAGCGTCTCTTCGCCGCCGCCGTTCCACCAGTTCGAGACGTTGCCGCGGATACTGTGATCCATGGTTGATATCAGCGCTTCGCCCGGCCTCACGGCCGGGCAGGAGCAGTCATTTTCTGACGCCCTGCCGGGAGACTACATCACCCTGATGAAACCCAGGGTGATGTTTCTCGTTGTCTTTACGGGCTTGGCGGGATTGGTCGCGGCGCCCACATCGATCAATCCCATCCTGGCCGCGGTTGCGGTGCTGGCAATTGCACTCGCCACCGGCGGCGCCGGTGCGATCAATATGTGGTACGATCGCGATATCGACGCGATCATGGAGCGCACACGCGCCCGTCCTATTCCATTGGGGCTGATCGAGCCGTCCAACGCTCTGGCCTTCGGTGTTATTGTCACGATCGCCTCCATCTGCATGATGGGTTTGGCGGTCAACTGGCTGTCCGCCGGCATCCTGGCTGCGGCGTCCTTTACCTACGTCTTCGTTTATACGATCTGGCTGAAGCGCCGCTCGCCGCAGAATATAGTCATCGGCGGCGCTTCGGGCGCATTTCCCCCGATGATCGGCTGGGCCGCGGCGACGAACCATGTCGGCATGACCGCAATCTCTCTGTTCCTGATCACCTTCCTGTGGACCCCGCCGCATTTCTGGGCGCTGTCGCTCTATCGTTGCAAGGACTACGCCCGGGCCGGCGTCCCGATGATGTCTGTGACCGCCGGGCCCAAAAGCACCAAGCGCCAGATGCTGGTCTATACGCTGCTTCTGTTCCCGTTCGGTGTCGCGCCCTATTTCCTGGGCGCCGCCGGCCCTATCTATCTGGCTGGCAGCACACTGCTCGGGCTGATGTTCATCGCCGCCGCCGTCGCGGTCATTCGTGACGAGACGGATTCCTCGGCAAAGCGTATGTTCGGGTTCTCGATCCTGTATCTGTTTCTGATCTTTGGATTGTTGATGATCGACGCCGGCCCGGGGCTGATCGCCCGCCTGGGGGGATAGAGCTGTGCTGACACCGACACCAATTCGCCTCAACCCCGAGGCTCTGCGCCGGCAAAAGCTGCGCAACTGGGCCATATTCGGGGCCTTGATGGCCTTTGTGATCCTGATCTTCGTCATCTCGATCGTAAAGATGATGGGCGGTCACTAATGAGCCGCAATGGCGTCGTCATGGTCGCCTTGGCGGGCGTCGTGGTCGGCATGGTAGGCCTGTCCTTCGCAGCGGTGCCGCTCTATTCGATCTTCTGCAAGGCGACCGGCTTTGGCGGAACAACGCAGCGGGTCGCACACGCAGCCAAGAAAACGATCGACCGAACAATCGAGATCCGCTTCAACACTTCGGTCGACAGCGGCCTGCCTTGGGAGTTCAAACCCAATCAGCGCAGCGTAATGCTCAAGGTCGGTCAGACCGGGATGGCGACCTTCCATGCGCATAACAGCAGCGCCACCCCCATCGTCGGGACCGCCGTCTATAATGTGACTCCGGATAAAGCCGGGCTCTATTTCGACAAGATCCAGTGTTTCTGCTTCACGCAGCAGGTTCTGAAGCCCCAGGAATCCGCCGATCTTCCGGTCGCGTTCTATATCGACCCAGCCATAGCCGATGATCGTAATCTCGACGACATCAGCGTCATCACTCTGTCCTACACTTTCTATAGATCCCAGAGTCAGGCCCTGGATAAGGCTGTCGGCGCGGAAGGGCGCGCCGCCGAAACCCAGGAAATTGTCAAATCCGTTTCTGCCGATACGCCCGCACCTGCGGCGAAAACGCCCGCTGACGCGGCATCGATGCCCGCTGCGCTTGCTGCCAGCCCTCGTGTCGAATAGTGTCTGCGCCAAGTCTTTTCTCTAAGATTCGTTTGAGGCGAACATGTCGGAAGCTCTGACCGAAGTGCAACTGGAAGGCGGGCCCAAGCAGCCCTATCACCTCCTGAAACCCAGTCCGCTGCCGCTTGTGGCCGCGTTTTCGGCCGGCACGATGATGGTCGGTGCGATTCTGCTGATGCATGCGCACTTCCCCTGGCTGTTCATCTTCGGCTTTCTCTGCGTTCTGGGCACGATGTTCGCCTGGTGGCGCGACGTCATCCATGAATCGGTCGTTGAAAAAGCCCACAGTCCGGTCGTGAAACTGGGCCTTCGTTACGGCATGTCGTTGTTCATCGCCTCGGAAGTGATGTTTTTCGTCGCCTTCTTCTGGGCCTTCTTCAGCCAGAGCCTGTTTCCCAATGCCGGAATCAACGGCGTCTGGCCCCCGCCCGGCATCACCCCGGTCGATCCGTTCCACTTCCCCTTGCTGATGACGATGGTCTTACTTCTGTCGGGCACCACCGCCACCTGGGCTCACCACTGCTTCATCGAAGGCCGCAACGACGAGGCCAAGAAGGCACTCTGGTTTACGATCGGCCTCGGCGTCTTCTTCACGATGTGTCAGTTGTGGGAATACACCCACGCCGAATTCGGCTTCCGCCAGGGGATTTTTGGTTCGACCTTCTTCATGGCGACCGGCTTCCACGGCTTCCACGTCCTGGTCGGCACGATCTTCCTGTCGGTCTGCCTGTGGCGCGCCTACAAGCTGCAATTCACGCCCAAGAGCCATTTCGGCTTCGAGGCTGCCGCTTGGTATTGGCATTTCGTCGACGTGGTATGGCTGTTTCTGTTCATCGCCATCTATTTCTGGGGCGGCATGCCCCACGGTACGCCGATCAATCCGATAGCGCCCGCCGCCGGTTAATGTTCCTGGGTATCCCCGGGGTCGCGTTGCGCGGTCCCGGGCGACAGCCCTTTAGGACCATTGGATGATGGGATTTCGGCCGCGATTCTGGCCCACCCTCGTCGCCCTTGTCATGATATCGATCATGATTTCGCTCGGCACCTGGCAGATCCATCGTCTGGCCTGGAAGACTGAGCTGCTCGCCACGATAGCCGCACGCATGAACGGCGACGCAGTGGCGCTACCCGTCGAGATATCGAACCCGCCCGACTGGGCTTTCCGTCATGTTCATGACGGCGGGCGTTTCGCGGCCGACCACGCGCTCTGGCTCTATGGCCGAACCTACGACGGCAAGGCCGGGATTCACCTTCTGGTGCCGCTGATCAGGCAAGAAGGGGACGCCATCCTGGTCGACCGCGGCTTTATCCCGTTCGACCATGCCAGCGAGCTTGCGACCTACACCCCCGCCGACGGCCCAGCTGAGATCGACGGCGTGGTCCGCCTGCCGGAACCAGGCGGACTGTTCGTGCCTTCGAACCAGCCCGAGGCCAATATCTGGTACACCGTCGATATCCCCGCCATGTCAAAGGCGGCGGGCCTTCCGCTGGCCCCGGTCTATATCACCGCCAAACCTACCGGAGCGGCAGGCTGGCCTGCGGCGACAGGCGGCAGCGAGGGCACCGGGGTGCGCAACGAGCATCTCAATTACGCAATTTTCTGGTACAGCATGGCGGCGGTGCTGGCCCTCATCTATCTGATGTCGAGCCGAAGCCGCCCCCGATCGAGCGATAACGAATGAATTATATCAGCACCCGTGGACAAGCTGGTGTCCGCAGCTTTGAGGACGTGCTCCTGGCCGGTCTCGCGCCCGATGGCGGGCTGTTCGTGCCGGAGGTATGGCCGAGCTTTGCCCCCGGCTTTCTGGAGAGCCTCGCCGGCCGGCCTTACGAAGAGGTCGCGGTCGAGGTCATGTTGCCCTTTCTGGGCGACTCGATCAGCCGCGAAGAATTTGCCGGTCTGGTCCGCAACGCCTATTCCCGCTTCGCCCACAGGGCGGTGACGCCGCTTATCCAGCTGGATCAGAAAACCTGGCTGCTGGAACTGTTCCATGGACCGACGCTGGCCTTCAAGGATGTGGCGCTTCAGCTTTTAGGGCAGCTGTTCGATCATATTCTGGCCAAGCGCGGGGCGCGGATCACGGTTGTCGGCGCGACGTCGGGCGATACCGGTTCGGCCGCGATCGAGGCCTGCCGCGACCGCGATGCTGTCGATATCTTCATCCTTTATCCTGCCGGTCGCACCTCGGACGTTCAGCGCAAGCAGATGACGACGGTGCCCAGCGCCAATGTCCACGCCATCGCCATCGAGGGCAATTTCGACGACTGCCAGGCCCTGGTGAAGGCGATGTTCGGCGATGCGGATTTCCGCGAGACGCTCGCGCTGGCAGCGGTCAATTCGATCAACTGGGCGCGGATCATGGCCCAGATCGTCTATTACGTGGCCGCCGCCGTGGCACTGGGCGCGCCGCACCGGAAAGTCGCCTTTGCCGTGCCGACCGGAAATTTCGGCAATGTCTATGCCGCCTATGCCGCGAAGCGGATGGGCCTGCCGATCGAGCGGCTGATCGTCGGCACCAACAGCAACGACATTCTCGCGCGCTTTTTCGCCACCTCTGAAATGCGCAAGGAAACGGTTGTTCCGACCTATAGCCCCAGCATGGACATCCAGGTCTCGAGCAATTTCGAGCGTCTTTTGTTCGAGCTTCTGGGCCGTGATGGGTCCGCCGTCGAGGCAAAGCTGGCCGAATTCCAGGCGACCGGCGCCTTCGGCGTGACGCCATCGGTTTTCGCCGAAGTCAGCAGCCTGTTCACCGGCACGGCAGTCGACGATGCGGCAACGAAGGCGACGATCGCGCAAACTTATGCCAAGACCGGCAATGTACTCGACCCGCATAGTGCGGTTGCGGTCCAAGCGGCAGCGCGCGCTAAGGAATCGCACGACACCGCAATCGTCGCGCTGGCCTGCGCCCATGCCGCCAAATTTCCTGAGGTTGTGACCGAAGCCACCGGCGTTCATCCGGCCCTGCCGCCGCATATGGCGGATCTGTTCGAACGGCCCGAACGCATTGTGACACTGCCCAACGACCTGGCGACGGTGCAGAACTATGTCCGCACGCACGCCAGGATCGGGAAGGAGGGGAAGAACTAAGGACCACCTTCAGTTTCAGGGGCCTTAGCTTCCGGGTTCTGTCCGGCTCGGACAGGGAATATTGGTGCGGTCGAGAAGACTCGAACTTCCACGGGGGTTAGCCCACAGCGACCTCAACGCTGCGCGTCTACCAGTTCCGCCACGACCGCACGGGAGCCACCGGCTCTGAGGTGCAGGGGGCATAGCAAATCGCCCAAGCCACCGCAAGGCGGTGAGGCCCGTTCGCCGAAGATGGCGATCCGAGATTGATCTGAGGCGCGCCCTGCGCCAGGATCGGGCAAAATCGGATTCAAGCCAGACCCAGGGGAATATAGGCCATGACAACGAGCGTGAACGACGATGCCGTCCAGCGGCTTTTGGACATTCAGGACATCCAGCGGGCTCTGGGCCTCTATGTTCTGGCCGTCGATACGCGGGAAATGTCTCTGTTCGACCAGGTCTTTGTACCCGAAGCGCAGATTATCCTGGGCGGCGTGGGGGAGATGACGCCCGCCAGCTATAAGGCGATGGCGGGAGCGGCCTTGGGCGCACTCAGCGCCACCCAGCATCATCTGGGCCTGCCGGTGATCGATCTGGAAGGCGATCATGCCCATGTCCGCTGCTATTTCTTGGCGCAGCATGTCCGCAACGACCTGGCGCCCAAGCCCTTCCTGATGATCGGCGGCTGGTACACGGACGATCTGGTGCGCACCAAGGACGGATGGCGCATTACCAAGCGCATCGGCACCGCCGTCTGGTACGACGGCAATCCCGAGGTTCTGGGCATGGGCAATTTCCCGATGGGTGCGACACCCCGGGGC
>Ga0182030_10002746_pt1 | contig 37498 bp, 42 predicted proteins | sample 812S3MmetaG_FD_121299 | JGI IMG/M metagenome (GOLD analysis project Ga0182030, IMG submission 121299) | Permafrost microbial communities from Stordalen Mire, Sweden - 812S3M metaG (Illumina Assembly) | ecosystem: Environmental > Terrestrial > Soil > Wetlands > Permafrost | place: Sweden...
CAGGGTCCCCGGACCTGGGGCGCCCAAATTTCAGCCACTCAATGTGGGTGCGAATGTTCGTGCTTTTCCACCCTTGGGCCGAAAACGCGCAAGGATGGGGCACCCAGAAATCCTGGGTCGGCGGTGTTCGATTTCGGGATGTCTTTCTCAATTTCGGACAAAGTCTCGGCAACCCTGAAGGTGTCGACAGCTCATGTTCTTCAACGCCCGATGTTGCAAGGCGGAACAATTCAACGTTAAAACGTCGAATTCCCCGGACGAGCCGACGGATAAGCACCGTTCGCAAGACGGCAATCGGCGTGCTTCCGATGAGAACCATGGAGGCGCATGTGTTGATTCGAATTCTCAAAATTGTGCAGGCGGTTTGTCTCGCAACGGGCATAGCATCTGTGGCGCAAAGCCCTTTCATCGGCCAGTGGAAGCTCGACTCTTCGCGAAGCAGAACACCAGATGAAATGAAAGTGCAGAGTGTGGGCGGCAACAAGTACATCTTCAATTTTGGCGGCGGCGCGGAGACCATCGTGGCGGACGGAACCGACCAGCCGGGTCTCTACGGGACCCTGCTGTCAGCCAAGGCGGAGGCGCCGGATACCTGGATTGTTGTGCGCAAAAAGGACGGCCGGATCATGCTGAGAGGGACGTGGAAGCTCTCAAGCGATGGCAACACCCTCACCGATTATTACCGCGAGTTTGCGCAGGACAATTCGACCATCAGCCTGGATTACGTTTACCAGCGCGTAGGCGGAGGGTCAGGCTTCGCGGCAGACTGGCAAAGCATCAAGGAGACAAACAATTCACCCGTTTCGATGGAGGTGAAGGCATTTGAAGGCGAAGGTCTCTCCTTCGTGAATCCCGGCGAGAAGCAGACGAAAAATGTAAAGTTCGACGGCAAGGACTATCCCATGGAGGGGGCGAATGGTCAGGGTGCTTCCGCGTCGGCTCAGCGCGTGGACGAGCACAATGTGGTGATCACCGATAAATACAAAGAGAAGGCATATGCCACGGAGGATGTTGGGCTGTCGGCCGACGCGAAGACTTTGACGATGACGGTGCACTTTACCGGCCGCGACAAAGCGAATGTTTTGGTCTTCGACCGGCAGTAACGATTGCGGCTCTTGAGCGCTTGCTATCGGAGGATCAGGTCCCCGGCGCCGACGTGGGCGGCGAGCCGGTACTTGCCGTTGCCGGACTTCTCGAAGGAGCGGAAGAGCCCATCGCGCTGTTCGCCGAACGGGCTCGCGTTGAGATCGCCGGTGGTGACCGAAGCGGCCACATGCGCGTAGTCGGCGGGGTTGCCCACGTCCACTTTCAAGTCGCCTGCGCTGAGTTCGATGTCCTTGTCGCCCACAATATCGGTAACGTTGACTTCGCCGGCGAAGACGCGCAGGTGCAGGCTGGCGCGGCGCGGAATTTCGACAGTGATTGTGACTTCGTTGTTAGGACCGCCAGCGACGCGCAGCGACCCTTGGTTACCGGAGCTTTCAAAGCGGGCGCGCATATCTGTGGAGTCCTCTCCGCGCCGGCCGCCAACGTGGACCGACACCTTGTTGGCATCGGTGCCCACGATGTGAATTTCGCCGGAGCGCAGGTGCAGAGCCAGTTCGCCGCCGGAAGGGAAGTCGGCAACCAGCGGATGGTGGGCGAGATCGTCGACCTCGACCTTGCTGAGCGCACGAGCCGAGACGGGAAGCAGAAGCAACGTGGAGAGCAGGGCGAGGCTGGGACGCATGGGTGTGCCTTTCGCGGACGAAGGAGAATACGCGGGAGAAGTGATGGAAGTTCCGACCACCTGCGGTGGAGCAGACGCTCGGCACCTGCGGGGCGTCAGACACTCGCTTTTCACTCGCACGGGGTTCGTGCTCTCCCAGGTCTGAAAATCCAGACCTGGGCACCCAGTCTGTGGTTTTCCACAAGAATCGCAGCGAGTCTGTTGACAGCATACCGACTGATCGGTATGCTTCGTACCAATTGGTATGGCGACAGCGATCGAAACCCGGCATGAATCGAAGACGCGGCTGCTGGAGGCCGCGCTGCAGGTGATCCGCGCCAAGGGATATTCGGCGACGCGGGTCGAGGACATCTGCGAGGCTGCGGGGCTTACGAAGGGAAGCTTCTTTCACCACTTCAGCAGCAAGGAAGACCTGGCGCTGGCGGCGGCCGAGTTTTGGATCGAGGGCACGGGAGCGCTGTTTGCGAGCGCTAGGTATCAAAAGGAAGCGGATCCGCTGGACCGGCTGCTGTCCTACATCGACTTCCGCAAGGGGTTGCTACAGGGAGAGTTGCCAGACTACACCTGCCTGGTGGGCACCATGGTGCAGGAGGTATACGACACGCACCCGGCGCTGCGTGAGGCTTGTAACCGCAGCATCACCACGCATGCGGCCACGCTGACGCCGATGATTGCCGAGGCGATGGCCCAGCGTGGGATCACGGCGGACTGGACGGCCGAAAGCCTGGCGCTCTATGTGCAGGCGTCGATTCAAGGAGCATTCATTCTGGCGAAAGCGCAGCATGGGGTCGCGGTCGCGGAAGACTGTCTCGACCACTTGCACCGGTACGTGGAGCTGCTGTTTCGACCCCAGCCGAGTCCGCACCGCGCACGTTGAGCGGTGAAAAAATCCGAGAGACAAAATGGAGGGAGTATGACCATGAAGTTGATCACGGGAATGATGTTTGCCGCTATGCTGTTTGCGACGGAGCAAGGCGTGGCTGTTCTGGCGCAGGCGCAGCAAGCTGCGGGATGTTACGCAGCGATGGCGCCGCTGAACGAATACCTGATGGCAGATCGCGACGCCGAGATTGCGTTGGCTAAGAGCGCTGCGCCACCCGAGCTCGCGAAAGACGCGACGGTTGTGGTGCTCAAAAAGGATGGCTACGCGACGGCGGTGGAGGGTAAGAACGGCTTCACGTGTATTGTGGAGCGGTCGTGGATGTCGCCCACTGACAGCGAGCAGTTCTGGAACCCAAAAATGCGTGGACCGATTTGCTATAACGCGGCGGCGGTGCGATCGATTTTGCCCTACACACTGGAGAGAACGAAGCTGGTGCTGAGCGGGCTGACGAAGACGGAAATGATAACGAAGGTGAAAGCGGAAGTTGCGGAAGGGAAGTTGCTGAAGCCGGAAGCGGGCGCGATGTCGTTCATGCTGTCGAAAGACGGATACCTGGGCGATGGCGTGGGGCACTGGCATCCGCACCTGATGTTTCATGTGCCCAGCACGGAGGCTGCTAGTTGGGGCGCGAATCTCGAGGGCTCTCCGGTAGTTTTGGATTCGGATCATGCGCAGGGGCCGGAGCCGGAGACAATTTTCATGGTGCCCGTGGGACACTGGTCGGATGGCAGCGCGGCGGAGTCGCATCCGCATTGAGGATTTGTGCAGCGCGCGAGTACAAAGCGTGAGTTGACGTGTGAGATTTCGGAAACAACAGACTGGCAAGAGGAGAAGAGGATGAACCTGACGGAAGAGCCCGAGATCGTGGATTTCGCGCCCATGCACTACGTGTTTGTTGAGAAGACGGGGCCGTTTATGAAGATTGCGCCGGAGGCATGGCAGACGCTGCACAGCCTTTCTCCGCTGCTGAAGGAGCACAACCAGATTACGAGCGGCGTGAGCCTGTACCGCATGGATCCGAACACGTATCGCGCGGGGTTTGCGCTGGCGGCGGAGCCAATGAAGCTGCCGCAAGGATTGGCTTACGAGAAGTTTGCCGGCGGGCGGTACAGCAAGTTTGTGCTGACTGGTCCTTACTCGGATCTGCCGGCGGCCTCGGGGCGCGCGTGGGAGATTGTGGGCAAAAGCGGGAAGATGGTGCGCAGCGACTGGGCCATCGAGAACTACGTGAACGACCCCATGAGCACGCCACCGGAGAAGTGCGTGACGGAGATTCTGATTCCCACCGAGTGAGAGCGAGCGAATAGGGCACCGGCGAGGATCCGAAGTCGAGTTAGTGAGCAAACGCTAACCGGGGATGAGAAGAAGGGTGCGTCGTGGATGCGCGCGGCGATCCGGGGTTCGAAGGGAGATTTAGTTTTGACGAACACGCAGTCAATTCGATCCTCGCTTCTGAAAGTGCCGGGGGCGCAGATCTACTACGAGATTCAGGGCGCGGGCCCGGTGCTATTGATGATTCCGGGTGGGCCGACGGATGCGGGCATTTTTTCGGGGATTGCGCCGCTATTGGCGGACCGATTCACGGCGGTGCGGTACGATCCGCGTGGCAACTCGCGCAGCGTGGTGGAAGGCGAACCCCAAGACCAGGAGATGGATGTCCACGGGGACGATGCGGCCGCGCTGCTGGCTTTTTTCGGAGACGAGCCGGCTTTCGTGCTGGGAAGCAGCGGCGGTGGGCAGATCGGGTTGAACCTGGTGGCGCGCTATCCGGGCCGTGTGAAGACGCTGGTGGCGCATGAGCCGCCCTGCATGCGTCTGCTGCGGGAGACGGGCGAGGATGACAAGTTTCTCAATGTAGTCCAGGAAACTTACCGCGCGGCAGGGGTGGGCGCGGCGATGCAGAAGTTTGCGGAGGGCGCGGGGTTGGGGCCAGGTCGCGGTGCGGAACGCAAGACGCCTCCATCGCCGGAGCTTGCGGAGGCTTTCGCGCGCACCAAGGGCAATGCGGAGTTTTTCATCAAACATGGCATGAAGCCGATTGGCTCGTATGTCCCGGATGTTTCCGCGCTGGGGAAGAGCGCGACGCGCGTTGTCGTGGGCGTGGGCGAGGTCTCGGCGGGGACAATGCCGTATCGCACCGCCGTGGCGCTGGCCGAACGGCTGGGGGTTGAGCCGGTTGTGTTTCCGGGCGGGCACGGCGGGTACAACAACGATGCCGAAGGTTTTGCCGCAAAACTGCACGAGGTGCTTTCTCAATCAGGAATTTCGTATGCAACCCAAGGAGGATTCCCCATGGCAACAGCAACTTTGGACGTCCCCGTCTCCACGGATGAGGCAGCGATCCTCGCCGTCGTTGAAACGTTGAGCCGTGCGCACCGCGAGAAGGACGCGGTCTTGTTCGCCGCGCAGTTTGCCGAGGATGCGGCGATTTTCAACCTGGCGCCGCCGCTCATTCACCATGGAGTGGATCTGGAAGAGAAGAAGGCGTGGTTCGAGTCGTGGTCAACGGCGGTGACGATCCTGGCCAGGGATATGCAGGTCAAGGTCAGCGGCGACATGGCGATTTGCCATGGGTATCTGCAGATGAGCGGGACGAAGAAGGGACCGGAAGGATCGGTGCGCTTCTGGATGCGGGAGACGTTGTGCCTGGAGCGGAGGCGCGACGGCTGGAAGATCGTGCATGAGCACACGTCGGTGCCGTTTTACATGGATGCGACTTTGCGGCCGGCGTTCGATCTGCAACCGGAAGAGGCGTAGAACGCCGGTAAACGTGAAATTGCGTAGATGCCGGAACGCCCACGCGGGCGGCCCGCATAGAATGGGTGCGGGAGCGAGCATGGACGCGAAGCATCAGTCGCCGCATCGGCGTTGGAATCCACTAAGGCAGTCGTGGGTGTTGGTGTCGCCGCATCGCACACAGCGGCCCTGGCAAGGAGAAGTGGCGCAGAAGATGACGCCTTCTGCGGCGGCCTACGATCCGCAGTGCTATTTGTGCCCGGGCAACGAGAGGGCAGGCGGGGCAACGAACCCTGCGTATGGAAGCGTATTTGCGTTTGTAAACGATTACGCTGCCTTGCTGCCAGAGACTCCTGTGCCGATGGAGACGGAGGCACCGCTGTTGAAGGCAGAGCCGGCGCGCGGGCTGTGCAAGGTGCTTTGCTATCATCCCGACCACTCGCTGACGCTGGCGCGCATGACGCGCGAAGAGATTCGGCCCGTGGTGGACGCGTGGGCGCGGGAGTACGAAGAACTGGGCCGCATGGCCTGGATTGAGTACGTGCAGATCTTCGAGAACCGTGGCGCGATGATGGGAGCGAGCAATCCGCACCCGCATGGACAGATCTGGTCTACGGAATTCTTGCCTGACGAAGCGGCAGCAGAAACAAAAGCGCAGCGCGAACATCTTGCGCTGACCGGCTGCTGCCTGCTCTGTGAGTATCTGGCGACAGAGAAAGCGGTCGCCGGCGCGGAAGGGCGGATCGTGTTTGAAAACGAGCATTTCGTTGCGCTGGTGCCGTGGTGGGCGGTGTGGCCGTTTGAGGTGCTGCTTTTGAGCAAGCGGCACGTGGGCGCGATGCCGGCCTTCACGAGCGGCGAGCGAGACGGGTTGGCCGATGTGCTGAAGCGTCTGACCACGCGCTTCGACAACCTGTTTGAGACGAGTTTCCCGTACACAATGGGCTTTCACCAGGAGCCCACGGACAACAAGGCGCATCCGGAATGGCATTTTCATGCGCACTTTTATCCGCCGCTGCTTCGCTCGGCCACGGTGCGCAAGTTCATGGTGGGTTTTGAAATGTTGGGGATGCCGCAGCGGGATATCACGCCTGAAGCGGCGGCCGAGCGGCTGCGCGGCGCGAGCGAAGTGCATTTCTGGCCACGCACCACCTAGCTGAGGGTGCCCCATCCATGAATCGTTCTTTGATTCATGGGTGGGAAAGCACGAATCTTGCGCGAGCGACAAGCGAGCTTCTGCCGCATCGCAGGTGCCGAGCGCCTGCTGCACAGCATGTGGGGAGCGTCCACTCGCCTCAGTGTTCGCTGCGGACTTGATGCCGAACGAGACAGGCCTCCGAGAGATCGGAGGCCTGTTTATTGAATGTACTCGCCAAGAGCGGCGCGGTGGCTAAAGGGTCAATCCAGGTCGCCCGCACCGCTATCGTCATCATCGGCAACCGAAGTCGAAACCCACGGCCAGAATGTAAGGCTGGTGCCGCTGGCTGTAGAGCATCCCTTTCCGCCCGGGCCTGCGGCGCAGCCCCAATAGTTCTGCGTGGCGTCAATGCCCCCGGTGCACGATGCTTTGTCGAAGGCGCACACGTTGGCCACTCCGATTTTGTCGCCGCGAAGGTCGTTGAGATGAACCTCGACCACGCCCGGCGTATTGACGGCCACGTCCACATCCTCATCGCGAATGTCATTCTGCGAAATCACAGTTCCCCAAATAGGAGAGCCTCCGCCTCCGCTGTTGATGTTGATTCCAACCCGCCCCGGCGTTGCGGTGTCGTCCGTGTCGGCCAGGTTTCCGGCAATGTAATTCTCAAGGATCATGTTGCCGTCCATAACGTCGGCAGGGGCGCCAAAGGCCGGTCCGACATGCGAATGGAGCGACACCCCCCCAATGCCGTTTCCGATCAGGGTATTGTGAATCACGACGTTCGCAGATACGATGCCCGGGCCGTTGCCATCGGAGAACAAACCTACTCCCGCGCCGCCGACTTTTACGCCATTGTTTTCCGAGACGTTTTCGGTCACGGTATTGGAGACGATCCCGAAGTGCTGCGCGTAGTGCGGCGGGGTCGAGCCCACCGGCGGATGCGACGCCAGGACAATGCCGCAGTCCAGGGGGTTGTCCTTCACGACGTTGTGGCTGATCAGGTTACCGCCCGTCAGGCCTGTCTCGTCGCTCAGCAGGATGCCGTCCGCGTTGCCAGTCATCGTGTTATGGGTCACCACCGAGCTCAGCGTACCAATCAGATGCAGCGCGCCTCCGCAATCGCCGGACTCGTCTGTCTCAAAGGCGGGTTGACCGGCGCAGGCTCCCCCCGCGGGGTTGAATATCGGTCCGAATTTGTCGTTGTCAGTCAGCGTATTGTTGCGAATCGTCACATTCGTCGCGCTGACTACGAGGATCGCTTCAAACATTGCGTTCTTGACCGAGAATCCGGCCACCGTCACGCTGTTCAGGCCCGGGTGGTCGAATCCGTCTAAATAGATGCCGTTGGCCAGCCCGGTCGCATCGATCACCGACAATCCCGCGCCCGCCCCGATCAGCGAAAGCGGCATACCAATCACGACGTCTTCCTTGTAGGCGCCAGGCGCAACATTGATCACGTCGCCAGAGGCGGCGTTGTTCACCGCCGTTTGGATCTTCGAATAGCAGCCGCCCGTGCCGGCGTGGTTAACACAGAGCGTTGAGGCCGATACGTTCTGAGAGGCAGTTAGGATCAGAACGACATAGCACGTGGTCAGAAGACTTTTACATTGATCGAGTCGCATGGAACCTCCGTGAGGGGACGGGCCATTCTGCCACTCCTTCTGTCCGCATGGCAAGTGAAATTCAGAGCAACAAATTCCTGGGCATCCGACTATCGAATCGCTGTTCAAATAGTCGCCGGGCTCTCGATCCCGCCTGCTACGCTGAACCGCTGTTGCGCTGGCTGCACCCCACCTAGTTTCGTCCCGGCTATGCAAGTGCCGGAAGTTGCAGACTGTCTCCCCTTACGAGAGTCCCGAGTGGTTTGTCGCCTATCGTGCGCCATGAGCGCGAAAGGCTCACAAGGCCGAGTAGCGTGTAACTGCTTTTCCGATGAGGAAGGCCCCCTCGATTGTGCCAAGTAGAAGGAGAGTTGCAATCTAATGATCTCCAATATATCGATGACATGAAGAAGATCCTCGACATACGCTCGGCCGCCCTAATCCAGACAATTCGTAAAAAGGGGCCAAGATAAGTCGGCTTGGTCGCGGCACCTGAATCGAAGGTCATCCACTGAAAAGTCGGGGACATTCAAAACCCTCGTCTCCATGCACGTCCCCACAACCAATAGCTGCGCACCCGGAACACGGGCGAATCACGGGTGAAGTTTTTTAGAAAGATAGCGGCTAAGTGATTGAACTATATGGTGAGCTCGCTGGGGCTCGAACCCAGGACCCACGCCTTAAAAGAAAAACCGTATCAATGAAATGAACCACTTACAGGACGTAGAAGGCTGCCTAACGTCGTCTAGTACGTGGAATACGAGCAAAATACGGGTGTGAGATACGGGTGGAGAAATCTGCCCGTTACCCCGCCGTGGATAGAAATAATTTCCCTATCTCGCCGCTGTAAAACTTGATAGCCAGTATGAACCAACCTGACGGTACGCCTCCATTGAATCCTTTTGTTTGGCCCATGCTTCCCATGCTGGGATAATGCCCATATTGGTAGCCTCGTGATAATCCACGTACCAATTCTTTAGCCAATCCAAGTCCATTTTCCCGACTGGGGAAGAGGCCGTTAACAGCCAATAAGGCATGGTCGGAATAGGAGTCGTGCATCCGGCAGCGCCCACATTGCACATAAACACGTAAATTCCGTGTTTCCCCCGCATTACGATGCGTTTCGCGCCACTCTCTTCCTTCACGCTCACAAGGCGCACAACTTCATTGTCGGGGGAATTGGCAAAGCCAATCCTGCTTGCAAAAATTGAAAGCAGCGCGAGAGCGATCAGGCGTTTTATGGTGCCCTCCACGAAGTAGGCTCCAGCTTGCGTGTAACACAGAATACAGCCAGCTTTAGGCCCCGACTACTACTACGAAGTTCGCGCGGTACTGAAGGCGAGGTACTGGCATCGTCAATCGCAATTAGGGCGGCTTGACCGGCACCTTCCTAAACACCTTGTTGTAGATTTCGCGAGCGAGGGCAGTTACAATCTCGTCAACCTTACCTGGCCCCCGCTCCCCCATGATTGCTTCCAAAGGCGGGGGTCTTTTTTAAACCATCAAAACCGGGCCTTCATGGCTGGATTCCGCACCCTGGTTGGGACGATTCGGTGGTTACGGGTATTGGGTATATCCTTGGCGAGATGACGATAAACTCCCGGGGGAAGTGTCCAAAATGGGAATCCAAAGTCCCATGTGAGCCGCGGAATGTCGCGGTGAACGAGAGAGGCCGAAGGATAGGCGAGACCCACCACAATGCGCTCATCTCTGACTCCCTGGTCGACCAGATGCGCGCTCGGCATGAGGACGACGGGCTGGGCTACCGAAAAATTGCGCGAGAGTTCAACGTGGCTCTTACAACAGTGCGCAAGATCTGCAGGTACGAGCGCAGAGCGCAAACCCCGGAACGATGGAAGACGATAAGGGCCACGCGCGCCAGAGCTTCCGAAAACCGGAAACTACTCCTGCCGGGCCGACAGGCGGCGCGCAACAAGAGCATACAGGGATCGATCTAATCGAGGTTTAAATCGGCGTGCTTCTTCAGCACATGTTGCTGGAACGCTTGCGCAAATTCCATGAATGCGCGTCCTTTATGAGCTTTGGTTCCGGCGTTGCCTCCGCGATCACGTCTTCGCAATGGGAGCACACTCCCGCCGACAACTCGCCGTCAAGATCGTGGATCAGCATAAGCTCGGGAAGCCGCGACCCAATCATCTCCAGAGTATGGACGCGAGATTGAAAAAGGGATTGTGATGGCCATCACTCAATGATTAATTAGGCTGCCCCAAAGGGGACCTACGCCAAGGGGCAGCCTGTGGCAGAGGGCGCCATTCCCTAGCCCAGCGCCTCCAATGGGAAGCAACTATACAAGGAGCCGGTTGGGGCAGCCAACGTATTTCGTCCCCAAACCGCCTTCCACCCTTCGGAAAGCGCTGGCGGCCACCGAGCATCAGCCACGAAAAGTTCCGTACTCGTGTTGGACAGCGTCTGCGTCGGTGGTATCCTGTCCGCCTATGGAAAGGTCCTTGCGCCATCAATGCCTGATATACGAGGGCTCGCCTTCACGACATTTGGTTTCTCTGGCCAAAGTCGCGCGGGAAAAATTGGGGCAAAACTATCGATGCCTTTACCTCAATAGCCCGCCGATGGTCGCGGGGATGCTCTCTTACCTTGCGGCGGTTGGAGTTGATGTCGCGCGGGAAATCTGCAAGAAAAGCCTTGTCGTGTCATCTGAACAGCAGCACCTAGACGATGGACGGTTTGATGTTGAACGAATGATGGGCAATTTGAAGGATGCTCTACAGCAGGCATTGGAAGACGGCTACGCGGGGCTGTGGGCTAGTGGCGACATGACTTGGGAGATGGGTCCAGACAAGGATTTCTCAAATCTCCTTGAATACGAACAGCGGCTCGAAGATTTCTTCCAAGAGAATGAGGAGCTGAGTGGCGTCTGCCAATATCACGCAAACACTCTCCCGCCAGAGGCTGTGCGCCAAGGACTTATCGCTCACAGCTCCATATTCGTTAACGAGACTCTCTATCTGATCAACCCCCATTACATTCCATCTGCATCTTTTCGGGACGCGGCCCCGAGTTCGAGCCTGGATGCAATGGTCCTGCGTCTCTCCTGCTCCGATGGGTTGGATTAGAGGGTCCCAGAGCAGAGTTCCATGTCAAGCCGTGAGTATCCGTCGCACTTGTACTGCGGACCACTCCCCCATCCCGCGCATTTTCAGGCTTTCACTGGATGCAACAAAGATTCTCGGTGCTTTCACTTGCCACCGCCCCTCCGAACCAGCTACCTTCCTGGCGATACATCAGGAGGATCACTCGTGCCCAGCACTTTGAAGTTCCTTGCCTTGTCGTTCACGCTGCTTTCGGCCGGCTTGACCTATGCCCAAACGGAAGATTCCAATTCGTCAACGGCACCGGTTGCCCGTGTGTATGTCACCCGGCCCACGCACCTCGACGTCTTCAACGTCTCGTCATCTCGAAAATTGACTCCGATTTCCGGTTCACCCTTCTCCAACATCAGTCTCTCGCACTTGTCGATCAACAAGAAATTCCTCTTCGGCGCCAGCGACGACCAGAAGACCATCATCACTTATTCGATCGCTTCCAACGGAGCCCCCAAGATATTAGGCCAGATCGATACCTCTCTCTACAACGACGAGACCGACTGCGCCGGTCCCCAGCCTACCCTGATCGACCACACCGGCGTGACGATCTACAACTACCAGGCAGATTGCGATGACACCGCCGTGACCCAGTCCTACAAGATTGAAGAAAACGGAGAGCTGCAATATCTGAGCCGCGTTCTGACGACAGAAGATCTCTCCATGACTCCGACTGTTTTGATTGGCAATAACGACTATGCCTACAACTTCGGCTCGAAGTACGAACTGCCGGGCGTACGGAGCTTCATCTTCAAGCGCGAGAGCGACGGGACCCTCGATCAGGTGAACGCAACCGTGAACTTCCCGAAGCCTGCGATCGCAGGGGACGTCTATGACAATGATCGGACCACTGCTGTCGACTCGACCGATCACATCGTGCTTCCGCTCTACGAGGTCAACCCGGATACAGGTGAAAGCGACGGCCCCGACAGGCTCTACAGCCACACGGCCGACTCAAAAGGCAACCTCACGACCACCAACACCTTGGCCAATGCGCCCACAATCGAGGTCGAGTCAGCCGAAGCAATGAGCATATCTCCATCGGCCAAGCTTTTGGCCGTCGGGGGCGGACAGTACGGCAACAAGGGATTTCAGGTCTTTCATTTCAACGGCGCCAGCCCCATTACCAAGGACACTGGCCTGCTCCACTCCAGCGAAAACTTCCTTCAGTTCGGGTGGGACAAGGACAACCACCTGTTTGCCCTGAGCACCAGCGCCCTTCACATCTACTCGGCAACCCCGACCAGCGTTAAGGAAGAGGCCGGTTCCCCGATCTCCATTCCCGAAGCCTCGAGCGTAATCGTCCAGTCGTTGAACTAGACGTCTCTACCGAGCAGGTGCTGGCTTTTTCATAAACCAGCACCTTTGCCCTTCGCGGCTGCTCGAAGGCCGTGTCTCCCCTGAATTGCCCTAGCCCCGACAGCCATACCTATGCAACTTCGTCGTAGCCTGGTGTGGGCTCAGCGAACGGTGCACCCTATGCCGGGCTGCAGGATGGAATTGACTTGATTTTTCTTGAGACGCCGAACTACCATGTCGGCCTGTCCTGAAGGTCCCGATCTTTTTGGACTTGCTATCTTCCCCAACGGGCGGCCAGTCCTGAGCAGATCCGATAGGGCCAGCTTGTCTCAGCTCAATTCAACTCAAACCATGTGAGGAGAATCGTATGAATCGAGTTCGGCCTTGGAAGGCAATGTGCGTGATAGCTCTATTTTGCTGTGTGGCGAAGGCCAGTACCGTAACCACCTTCAATGCTCAAGGCGCGGGTACGGGCGCTGGCCAGGGCACCTACGCTCTTGGCATCAACCCGATAGGACAGACCGTGGGATATTACGTGGACGATGGCAATGTGTATCACGGCTTCGTATGCTCAAGAGGTTGCACTTCGCCAGGCAGCTTCGTCGACCTCAACGCTCCAGACGCAGGTACGGGCGACAACCAGGGCACCCTCGCTATCAGCAACAACCTGTTGGGGGTTGTCACGGGGTACTACGTCGATGGGGGCAATGGGGTCCACGGTTTCGTGACCGCCCCTCCCTACAAAACCTTCACCACTCTGGACGTTCCGGGTGCTCTGTATACCTATGCGGTGAGCATCAACCTGGACGGGGTGATCTCAGGAAACTATACGGATGAGAGCGGTACTCACGGCTTCGTCGTCCACCCTCCTTACCATATCTTCAGTTCCTTCGATCCCTCGGGCTCCGGGTATACCTACGTCGCAATCGTAGACGGTATTAACCTAGAGGGCTCAATCGCAGGAACTTACTACGACTCGAATGACGTGCAGCACGGATTCGTGCGCGCTCCGAACGGCAAGATTACTGACTTCAACGCTCCAGGCGCGGGCACTTGTGCTGACTGCGGCACTCGCACTTCAGGGATTAACGACTTGGGCACGACCGTGGGCCCATACTATGACGACAGCGGAGTGAGTCACGGCTACATGCGTTTGGCTGATGGCGCGATCACCACATTTGACGTGTCAAGTGCTGGCACAGGCTTCGGCCAGGGCACCCTGCCTCAGGGCGAGAACGACGCCGACACGATCACTGGAAACTTCATCGACGCAAGCGGAGTTTCGCACGGCTTTGTGCGCAGTCCTTCAGGCAGTATCACCACGTTTGACGCGGGCACGGGCTCAGGTCAAACTTTCCCGTATACGATTAACCTACTTGGGGCAATTGTTGGATATGAATTAGACCGGGACCTCGTAGCTCATGGATTCCTTAGGACGCCGTAGCCTGGCAGGAGATTCATGTATGACAGCCCCTGTGCTGAACCTTCCGGCCTACACCCGCCCTACCGCGAAGGCGAAACCTTGACGAGCTGGTTTGCATTGCGCCACAAGGCCTGGCGCTTCCTGTGGGCAGTCCTGCCCGCAATAACCGCCCTTGCTGCTCGGGTCAGCTTGACAGACATCGAGAGAATCGAATTTCTTAACGATCACCGATTCGGAGGCGGAGCCATCGGCGACTTGAATGCTGGCCCATCGGAGCCTGTGCGAACATCCCGCGACGAGCAGGAAGGAGAGCATCGCGATCTTCTGCAAGGTTGGCATTCAGGTCCTTCAGAATAGCATTTGAAAATTAGCGGCTGAAATCCGGTCTTCCTCCTCAAAGGAAAAGAGTTTGGTACCGCCAAATTCACAGCGCTTTCCGCAAGAATGAGCCCATGGCGATCCCCTCCGATATCCACTTCTTGGTCGACAAGTGTGCGGCCCGCATCGAGGCCCTAGAGCTCAGCGGCGAGGAACAGGGAGAATACAGCACCATGCTCAGCCGGCTCGAAGATCAAATTGACCGGAAAGAGCCAGACTGGAAAATCGTCGAGGAGTGCCTGACCTATCTCGACCGCCTCGAAACCCGTGTCGCCTAGAGTCAAAGCCAGGCTGGCGCGGATCGACTTCACCCCGCCGATGGAATGCCTGGCCGTCGATCGGCTGCCTGAAGGCGAAGGCTGGGTGTACGAGCTCAAGCTGGACGGCGCCATTCTTGAAGGAACTGCTGTCGACGGCGAATTAGTTGCGATCGACGCTGCCGGCCGCCCGAATTTCAATGCTCTGCAGAATGCCGAAACCGATACGCTCGTCATCTTTTTCGTTTTCGATCTGCTGAGGGATCGCGGCAAGGATGTTTCGCGCCTTCCCTTCTCCGAGCGCCGGGCCTTGCTCAATGCGGCTGTCAGGACGTCCGGCTTGGTGCAATGTTCCGAGTGTTTTCCGGGGCCGCTTGAGCGCTTTGTTTCTGGAGTGAAAGCAATCGGCGGCGAAGGCGTCATCGCAAAGCGACTGAGCTCTCTCTACGAGCCCGGCAAGCGGAGTGGCGCCTGGAAGAAAATGCGCCTCACGATGGGGCAGGAATTCGTGATCGGCGGCTTCACACCTGGCACTCTCGGCGTCGACGCGCTGATCGTCGGCTACTACGATGGCAAGTCTCTGGTCTATGTCGCGCGGGTCCGTGCGGGCCTCGTGCCGGCTACGCGCCGCGAGTTGCGGAAGCTGCTCGATCCCTTAGTCACAGGGGATTGCCCGTTCAAGAATCTCCCGGAACCGCGGAGCGGCCGCTGGGGTGAGGGACTGACCGCGGCAAAGATGAAAGAGTGCATCTGGGTAAAACCCAAGCTCGTCGCGGATTTCGAATTCCTCGAGTGGACTGGCGCAAATCATGTTCGGCATATCAGTTTCCGCGGACTGCGGGATGACAAAGATCCGCTCGCAGTCGTTCGCGAAATCGGCGCTTAGAGGTCTGGACGGTCTGGTGCGCGCCGCGCGGCGCTTGATTCTTATGTGTTCCCATTTCCATGCGCTTAACTTAACCTTAGACCGTCTCAGCGCAAAGTGATTAAATCGCAGCGTACCTTAAGGGCCGCAGCCCGGAGGCAGAGGATGGAGGAAGGACGGTCTTTTGCTACTCGCGCATTGAGCATCATCGGCTTTGGTCTATTGGCGTTTGCTATTACTATTCTCGCCGGCGGTATCTGGAGTGCCCTGCTCCTCGTCAACCTTCATAACAGCCCCTCGGTACCTTGGTCCGTTCCTGCGATGGCGCTTATGCTGTGGCTGATGTGGGGCTATCTCGGAGGAAGGGGATGGCCTCGAAGCACTTCCGTTGCGCGACGGCACTACTTGCGGGCTAACAGAAGATCAACTTGGACGTACCTGTGGTCATTCGCTGCTGGTGTTCTATCCGTGATTGCGCTGGCGGGATACTGGATCGTGTTGTTCCGATTGGTCAAGATGCCCCCCAACGCGCTCCCAGATATGTCGAGCTATCCTCGCATGACCGTCGGCCTCATGATTCTGATGGGTTCCTTGGTTGCGCCGTTCATGGAGGAGGCGGGGTTTCGAGGATATTTTCAGGTTGCCCTCGAACGGGAGTTTCGCGGTTGGATCGCGGTCACCGTATCCTCCCTCGTATTTGCCTTAGCCCACTTCGCTCATGGCATCTTGTGGCCAAAGCTTCTGGTGTATTTTCTCGTGGGTATCGCGTTTGGCGCGACGGCATATCTCACCAACTCTACGCTTCCTGCCATTCTGCCCCACATGATCGGCGACCTGACATTTTTCACTTTAGTGTGGCCGCATGACGCTGCACGACGGCTGGTCTGGGAAAGTGGAGCTGACGATTGGTTTTGGATACACGTGGCGCAGGCGCTGGTATTTACGGCGATGGCAGTTTGGGCTTTTCGGCGGCTGGCCAGAGAGAACAATCAAGACAATGCGGGGAATAGGCTCGTGCTGAAACGGGTCTGAAAAAGGAGATAGCTCCATCAGACTTTCAGTTTCCAATATTGCTCATCCGTCAGCTCGAGCCACCCTCCTCGCGTCGTCACTGCGAGCTTCTCCGCGAATGATAAAGTTCTTGCATGTTTTCAGCAAAGCAGGACCACCCCACACGCCGTGAGTTTCTCGCGGGCCTGACCGCAGTCTCGGCCGCGTCGGCTTTTCCCGCCGCGCTGAGCGCCCAGAACTCTGCACCCTCGCTCTGCTTCACGTCGGCCGTGGACTTGGCCGCGATGATCCGCGCCAAGAAGCTGTCGGGGCGCGAAGCGCTTGAGGAGCACCTCAAGCAGATCGATCGCGTCAATCCCAGGGTGAACGCCATTGTCACGCTCATTGCGGATCAGGCAACCGCAGCGGCAACGCACGCCGACGAAATGCAGGCGCATGGCGAGACGCTCGGCCCGCTGCACGGCCTGCCGGTAGCCCACAAGGATCTCATCGATACCGAAGGCGTCCGCACCACCTACGGCTCACCACTCTTCAAGGATCATGTTGCCACCAAGGACAACCTGCTCGTGACGCGCATGCGCGCTGCGGACCCAGGCTCGTTGCTGACGGAACAACAGATGTCTGCGCTCAGCCGGTCATGCCCACAGTGCAAATGCGGCACCCTGCGTGTCGTCGTGCGTTGTTCCGCTGTTGAGCCGCCCAGTCCAAGCTTAGCGATTCACTGTGCAACCTTCGACACCTCCTGAGGAAACAATGCGGTCTTGCCTTCCAACTCGGCTCCACGCTTCGACGGCTTATAACCCCGCCATCGCTCCCCTGTGCCTCGAATCGAATAAGCGCAGTTCACGACTGTCATCTAACCGCCTCATCAGATGTACGGAGACAGCGAGAACGCGGTCAGCCATGGCTAACTGCACATCATCCCGTGCCCGGTTGGCCGCCTCGGCTCCCCGCAGGCGGCATCCAATCCCCATACGTCCACCGCGCTAACGGCTTAGCGCAAATCGCCGTATCCACACTGCTCCGCGCCAGCAGCATCGGCAACCGGAAATTCCTGCACGCGGAGCACTGTCGATACGGCACTAGAGATTTCGCAACAACTGAAGATGTGATACCACGTCTTCCGATCAACGTTGTCAGAATTCCATCTTCGTTCTGAAGCCGAAAACAACCGCGCGTTGCACGCCTGCGCCCACGTTCGCGTAGTACTGAATGACCGGCTGTAGAAGGAGCATCGGCAGCGGGTCCAGAAGCGTGTTGAACTCAACGCCGTGTTCCGCTTTCCAAGCAGGCGCGCCGGGCAGGCGGAACCGCGGGCTCAAGCTATTTCGGACATAACCCAGGGACATGGTGTTGTGAACGTTGACGGGTAGCGGCTCGTTGAAGCGTAGCCCCGCTGTTAGGAGTTTGTTGTTGCGGTTGATGTCCGCAGCGCTCCAGTCGTAGGCCAACGTCGCATCCAAACCTCTTGCTTCTGTCCGGTCCATTCGCCAAAGAGCCTGACTCGCCATCCAGTACAAGAGGTAGTTCCCCGACCGTGGCGTCGAACCCATCGGTGACGTAAACGTTCCGGGGTTGTATGACGCCCCAGACTGGTAGAGGCCGGAATATCCCTTGCGGTTGTCGACGCTGTCGAAGGCTCGTACCGAAGTAGCCTTCTTGCCAGGCGTAAACCCGGTCTCCGAAACGCTCACGGGAGTTCCATTGAACTGCGGAACCAGGCCGGTTGCATTCTGTGAAAAGGGAGAGCGGACCGCGGCCAGCACCATCGATTTCACATAGAGGTTGTGGGTGGGTACAACGCGGACCTCCAGAGCCGGCGTCGAGGGGGGATCGAAGGATTCGAAGGTTGTAGACAGATTGCCTAACGCGTAGCCCATCGGCTCGAAGATGAAAGACGCGGCATAATGCTGGGCTCCGTAGAAATCCTGACCCGCAAACTGACCCACGCGGGCGATGATGCGTTCATCCAGCCACCGCTTCTCGATCCACCACGAATCCAGGCGACATGTATCCGCGCTGGAAATCCCGCTGGGGCTGGTAAGGAGCCCAAGATATGTTCCGAGATTGCCGCCGCCCTGCCACAGCCCTGTCGCATGGAAATATAATCCTGGCTCACCGACCAGCCTGCCGAAGTCGATGTCTACCGTTCCGCGGAAGCGGTTCCAACTCGCAAACCGCTCTTGCTGTTCGCTCTTGATGTTCCAGAGTGAATCGCTGACGTATTGAAGATCGAAAGTAACCCCGCGGTCCGCAAGTTGGGACCGCTCGCCAACCCAATCCCCGAAGAGGTGCCCATGTGGGCCCTGACCGGTCTCGTGACTGTCCGGACCGCTGAGCGTTTCATCTTGTGCGGTTTGGGAGAGTGCTGGAGATGCCCATACTCCAAATCCCGACCACAGTAGAAGCAGAAATTTCAGATGTCGTTTGTGCATACGGAATGTTCTCCCTCCCGTGATCTTTAGATCCTTCGTCGCCCTACCGCAACAAGACAGCCCCACCAGCAAGCGCAACTGGCAATGACCAGGCCCAGTCTCCCAGTAACAAGACGGCCACGGCGGCCACGACGCAACCTCCGAAAAAGCCGATAAGGAGATGTAGAGACCCTCTTAATCGCTCGACATCGCCTGCCATCAACGGCTGCGTTAGCGACCGACTGTCCAGTAGCGACAGTACGGTGTTGGTCAAATTACCGGTCATAACGGCTGTTGAAGGCGCCACCGGCAGGGCCAACCGCAAGAGAGCGAACTGGCACGCCATGGCCGAGACCGCGATCATAGCGGCGATACCGGCCATCAATCCGTGCGGACTGGTGGACGGTTTGGTGATGACACTGACGATCAAAACGCCAGCGAGCAGCAAAAACTGAATCAGGAGGAGCAACCGTGCCAAACTCGGCCCACGTCTGCCTGATACTTTAGCGAGGAACCAAGTGGTCGCGACAGCGAGGATGAATGCAGGAATCGCAAGGACTTGAGCCGGGTTGATCCGTCCACCACGCACGATTAGAGCCGCAACCACAACCAGATTGCCAGTTATGTGAGCGGTGAATAGATTGCCCAGGTTCAGAAAGCCAGTGAGGTCGACCGTGCCAGCAATTACGCTGAGAAGAGTCGGAAGCCGCATCTCCAATTGCGAAGGTGCCAGTGGTCTCCCTGATGTGGAGGGCCGAAGCAGGGTGGCCCTGGAATCAATAGTGGACATTGGCATATTCGTTCTCCCCTCAATCTCTTGCCTGCGTCGCGCTCTTACTTAGGCGATCAATTACCATCTTCGGAACGATGAGACCGAGGCTCATCGCTAGAATGATTGTGACGGCGGTCATTCCATCAGCAACTGTTGCGCTAATGAGTTCCAACGTAGCGTGCGAATTGCCGGCAAGTTGCACAAGTCCGCTAGCCATCCTAAATAGGAAGACGCCCGGAATCATCGACACCACGGAAGCGAAGCCGATAGCCGCGAACGGCATGTGCCAGTGGCGCGAGACTGGGGTGAGGATCAGTCCGACAACCATGCATGCGACCAAAGCCCCCGTCGCGGCGCTGGAGCCAAGTACAACGATTGACCACCACCTCATTGCATGAGCCAGCATGCCAATCCCCACTGGCCAAGCGAGCATATGCAGAGGCGTGGAGAAGAAGACGCTGTAAGCGAAGACAGCGATGCCGGCAGCGATCATATCGAGCCACTGGGGCACCGCAGGGCTGATCGGGTCCAGAGGAAAATAGATACCAAGAAGTGCGAGTCCAAGCAGCAACCCCGTCGAGATCGAAGCAATCACGAGCCCTGCATAGATCAACCGGGCGGCGCCAAGATCAATGCGACCCTTGGCCAGATCGAGCGCGCCATTGAGCACATGCGGCCCCGGCACCAGAATCATGCATGGGCAGACTGCAACAAGGCGCAGGCTAGAACTCAACTGGTATCGGACCGCCACCGCGCCGATAATGCCGGCGAGCAACGATGCGCAAAATGGTTGAAGGAAAGCGTTTGAGGTATACCGCGCCAAGCTGCGGCGCAAAATGGCACCGGCCCCAGCACTTACGAATATCAATACTGCTGCGGGCAGATGTTGAATCCCGAAGATCACCGCTAACGCAACGGCACCTGCCGCCGCCGCGAGGGTGAACAGCCAAGCAGGAGCAGGGGGCGCATCCGAAATCGCGCTAATAGCACCCATCGCGGTCGCCGGTGCAAGACGGCCCGCGCTTACGTTTTCGACTGCCCGCATTGCGGAAGCCATGCGATCAATATCCACACCGGTAGGATCGGCAGCCACAGCGGAGATGAGTCTAGCGTCCCCGTCCTCTGCCTGAAGTTGCAGTTCCCCCCAGCGCGCCAAGATCTTTGTATGCAGGCCAACCGCGTTGCCCAGACGCTCGGCTGCATCCAGCGTCTGGTCTGTGGATTGGCCATTGATCAACAGGACTCGGGCAAAGCCGAGAACAAGATCGGAACGTTCCTCCAACGTCATATATGTCCCTCTCATGCGATGCTTTCTAAAGCGGCAACAGCTTTCTGATCCAAGCCGCACTACACAGCAAGATGGAGCCGACCCAACCGCCCCGAAACCGAGCCGGCTCCAACCTCACGAACGTCAATGCTCAATGCGGACCCGTGGTCTAGGCGGCGGTCGCCACGTAAGGCTCGACCATTTTCTTGGGATCAACGATGCGGTCGAACTCGACTTCCGTTACGAACCCCAGCTTCAGTGCGGCTTCCTTGAGCGTTAGGTCGTTGTCCAGGGCGTAATGGGCAATCTTCGACGCTTTGTCATAGCCGATGACCGGCGAGAGCGCCGTCACAAGCATCAGCGAGCGTTCGACATATTCGTTGATCTTCTTCAGATTGGGCTTCGTCCCCTCAACCAGGAACTTGCGGAAGTTCGTGCATCCGTCAGTCATGATGGTGATTGAATGGGTAACGTTGAAGATGATCAACGGCTTGTATACGTTCATCTCCAGGTATCCGCCGGCGCCGCCAAAACCAACCGCAACGTCGTTGGCCATCACCTGGACAGCGATCATGGTCAGCGCCTCAGCCTGGGTCGGGTTTACCTTGCCCGGCATGATCGAAGAGCCCGGTTCGTTCTCCGGAATCTGCAGTTCGGCGAAGCCCGCTCGCGGGCCGCAGGACATTAGACGGATGTCGTTGGCGATCTTGTAGAGTGACACGGCCAGAGTGCGAAGTGTACCGGAAAGCTGCACCTGATCATCGTGCGCGCCTTGCACCGCGAACTTGTTCGACGCGCTAATGAAGGGTAGACCGGTGAGCTTGGCGATCTCGGCTGCCGCAGCATCGCCGAAGCCAGGCGCCGAATTAAGGCCAGTGCCCACAGCGGTGCCCCCGAGCGCGAGGCGATAGACACCCTTCAGCGCACCTTCGAATCGTTCCAGATCGTCCGCGAGCACGCCCTCATAGCCCGACCATTCCTGCCCGAGTGTGAGAGGTATGGCATCTTGCATGTGCGTGCGGCCGATCTTGACAATGTCGCTCCACTCGGCAACTTTCTCAGCGATCGCATCGTGCAGTGCTTTTACCGCCGGGATAAGCCGTTCCTTCACATTGACCGCCGCGGCGATGTTCATTGCGGAGGGAAACGTATCGTTGGACGACTGAGACATGTTGACATGATCGTTGGGACGAACGGGCGTCTTGCTTCCTAGTGGCGTGCCCGCGATCTGGCAGCAGCGGTTGGAGATCACCTCGTTCACATTCATGTTGAATTGCGTTCCGCTGCCCGTCATCCACACATGCAGCGGGAACATGTCCCGATGCTGGCCGGCGAGGATTTCATCACATACCTGAACGATCAACGTGTGGCGTTGGTCATCGAGGCGCTTGCCGGCAAAGTTGGCATTCGCAGCGGCTTTCTTCAGGGTAGCGAACGCCGCGATCATCTCACGCGGGATCAGATCCTGCCCTATGCTGAAATGCTCCAGAGAGCGCTCTGTTTGCGCTCCCCACAGCTTGTCGCTCGGCACATCGACCTCACCGACGCTGTCAGTTTCCTTCCGAATACCTTGTTTGTTCAATAGACTGATTGCATTCATGGTTCTCTCCTTTGGCAAATTTCTTTTCGTTGATGGGGGGTTCCAATTGTTATCGCCGTCCTACGGACTGCGTGCGGCAGTCCGCAGGACTTCTGTAGGCCGCACTAATCAGAAATGGTCGACATCGACGATGGCCTGGGCGAAGGCCTGCGGAGCTTCCTGCGGCATATTGTGCCCGACGCCCCCGGTGATGAGCCGGTAATCGTACTTGCCCGAGAACTTGTTGCGATAGGCTGTGCTGGGCGCGTGGATTGCCCCGTTGGCGTCGCCTTCCATGGTGATGGCCGGCACGGTGACCGGAGCAAGCGCAGCCAGCCGCTTTTCCAGGTCGTCATATTTCCGCTCACCGTCCGCCAGGTCAAGCCGCCAGCGATAGTCGTGCATTACGATGTCGACATGGTCCGGGTTGGTAAAGGAAGCTGCCGTCCGGCCGTACGTGGCATCGTCGAAGTTCCACTTCGGCGATGCCTGGTGCCAGATGAACTTATTGAACTGGTCGACGTATTTCGCATAGCCGGCCTTGCCCACCGGGGTCGCGAAATAGTACTGGTACCAGAACAGGAACGCGGGCTCGGGTGGCAACGGCGTCTGGTTGCCCGCCGGCGTGCTGATCAGATAGCCGCCTACGGACACGATCCCCTTGCAGCGTTCCGGCCACAGCACGGCCATGACGTCCGCTGTGCGGCCGCCCCAGTCAAAGCCGCCGATGATTGCCTTATCGATCTTGAGGGCGTCCATCAGAGCAATGATGTCGAGGGCGACCGCCGACTGCTGCGCGTTGCGCATGGTTGCGCTGGAGAGAAAGCTGGTGGTGCCATAGCCGCGCAGATAAGGCACGATCACCCGGTAGCCCGCCGACGCCAGCAGAGGCGCGACATCGACGAAGCTGTAGATGTCGTACGGCCAACCGTGCAGAAGGATGACCGCCGGGCCATTGGCAGGGCCGGCCTCCGCGTAGCCAACGTTGAGCAGGCCTGCGTCGATCTGCTTAAGCGCGGCGAACGACGTGTTCGTTCCCGACTTAATGGTTGGCAGGTCTGCCTCGAACGATTTGCTGGATAGGGGCTCGATGCCCTCCGAAAAAAGTGCGCCCGGTGTGAGCATGGCCGCTCCGGCTGTAAGCCCGGCCATTGCGAAATGACGCCGCGATATTCCATTCAATTCTGTGTGCTTCATGGTGAATCTCCTTTGATTTTGAATGATGCAGTTTGATCCTGTTAGCTGCGCTCGGCACATGGAGTGCCCAGAAACGAAGGGTGCTTTCGATCATGGTGAGAGTGAGTAAGGTGTATAGACAAAGTCGCGAGTTTTGGCCAGCTCGTGGCAAGGAAGACAGGTTTGATGCACGGCCTCGTCGGCAGCTTTGCCGCCTTTGAATTGACCGAATCCCCAGCCGCCCGTCGAGGCGTATTTCCTTGAGTCCTTGACGCTCAACTGAAGGTTGATCGGGGGACCGGCTACGAAAGAGTGAGCAGGGCCAAGGACTTTGTCATTCTCGTCAGACGGAGTGTAAGTCCAGGCCAGCCGGGCAATAATTGCGCCGTCCGGGAAGGGCAGCTTCCCTTCGCGATAGGCTTTGATCGCTATATCGTTGCCGAGAACGGCGCGAAGATCGTTATTGTTGCCAGCCTCGTGGGCCACGGAGATCAACCTCCAGTCGCGGAACCCCGCAGGAATGGTGACGCCGTAGATCGGCGAGGCATTGTCATCGGCGACGGCCTCCGGCGGGGACAGTGCACGAGATGGGCCTCAACGCTCTGGAGACCGGCACCGCTGGCGAGGGTACACACAGCGATGACGGCGAAATACTTGAGAGAAGCGCGCATGAGGTTCCTTTCAAAAGTGCCGCATAAAGCTTGGGGGACGTGAAAGCCTCGTGGCTCCCCTCGGGTTGCGATTTGCTCCTTTGAAGCTCCCGTCTAAATCATCCGAACGTGAAGTCAAAGGCCTCTGCGCCCGGGTCGAGGAACTCAATTTCGAACTTGCGATCCGCAATCGGGTTCGGTTGCCGAATGAGCTGATATAGCCGTTGTTCAACAACCGTTCCATTGCCTTGGCCATCGACATCAGTTCCGTGGGCCGCGCCCGGCGCCTGTCCATCGAGCAGCACGCGATATCGCACGGAAGTTCCCCGCGGTCCCGGCCCCATCACCAGATTCACATCGCGCGCATGAAAGCAGTATGCGATTCGCCCAGGGGCTTGGTTGGGAACAATGGCCTCTTTCCCCACTGTCCAATCGCCAGTAAGCGCCCAGTTGTTGAGCCCCAGCCGCGCGGGCGCCGTATAGACATGCGCCTTGTTCCGCGCGGTGCCGCCGGGAGAGGCAAAGTTCTGCGATTGCGCGTAGCCGACATAGCTCTCCGGAGATCTCAGGTTGCTCGAGTCGGCGGCCACTTCAAGACCGCGCGGATCGACCGCGACCAATTCATGCCCGATGCCCCCGGCTCCGGCCTCAGTCAGCAGTTGCTGAATCGCCCGCTCCGACTCGTCGTACTCGCCCTCGCCGAATTGATGAAATCGAATCCGCCCCTTCGCATCGATGAGATACAGCGCCGGCCAATACTCATTGTTGAAGGCATTCCAGATCGCGTAGTCGCTGTCGATCGCGACCGGATAATCGATCTTCATGTCCTTCAAGGCCCAGCGAACGTTATCCACGTCGTGCTCAAAGGAAAACTCAGGCGTGTGTACTCCGATCGCCACCAGCCCGTGGTCCTTGTACTGGCCGGCCCACGCGCGCACAAAGGGAAGCGTGCGCCGCCAATTGACGCAGGTGTAGGTCCAGAAATCGACAAGGACAACCTTCCCGCGCAGGCCCGTGGGCGTCAGCGGCGGCGAGTTGAGCCATCCGTTCGCACCGTCGAGAGACGGGAACTCGCCCTCCGGCGGCAAGCGCACCGCTCCGCCGGACTGCGCCTTCGCGCAGCCGACAATGCCGAGTTGGGCGGCGGCAACAGTCATGGCCGCGGTGCTAAGAAAGCGGCGACGATCAAGATTGATTTTTCCCAGCATTCCTGTCTCCTGGTTTGGCATGCAAACGGCATTCGGGGCTCGCGATTCGGCTCTAAATCGGATTCTCCTCAAACAAGCGGGCGACTAGAGCTTGGCACTATTGGCGTTTTGTGTCCGAAGGAAAATGGTCGAACATCTTTTCCACGGCCTTATTGAGGTTCTTTATGTTCCTGTCGGACTTATCGGACAAGGTGTCGCTTGCTGATCCCCGCCAGATCAGATCCTTCGTCTTCGAGTCGAACAGGTCCACTACCAGGGTGCCGACCTTATACGTCTCCACCGTTGTTGTGGTGTCTCCGAATCCGCCTCCCCATCCCCGTCCCCATCGCCACCCGCCGCCGAAACCGTCGTAATAAGTGTCGAGAGTCTGGTGATCTTGAGTCATCTCCATCGCCATGATGGAAACACTCCCGCCCGACTGCACCTGGGTCCAACCTTTCGCGGCCAGTGCTGAATTGACGTCGGCTTTGATTCGATCGACCCACAGTGCGTCTTGTGTGTGAACCGCACCCCACAAGTAGGTTTTGTACTGACTGAAATCTGCGCTCCGATCGAAGTCAGTCTTCACCTGCTGTGCGAATGACGTAGTCGCAAAGAGAATTGCGATGGCCATGAGAGGCAACATCCTATGTTTGAAGTTCATAATGTTTCTCCCTTTCGAGTATGTCCGCTGCCCTCCGCTAAGTGCATCCGGCGTGCCAATCGAGAGCCAGGCGGGCGTGTAACGACGTAGCCACTGGAATGAATCAGTTAGGCGAAACTTCGGGGTCGGAGTAGCGAAACCCTCGCTAGCGACAGGTCGTTGGCTCGTCTTAAATGTCGACACAACGACGCACGATTCGTGAGTTTGTGGCAGCACAATGCCGATTGGCCTTCCTCTTAGCAACCCAATGCGACTCCTCCCATCCGTATTGCCGGCGGATTGAGTGGGGTAACCATCGCATGGTCTTGAGTAAATTAGCGCCGGGTGGCATTTCAACCGTCCACGAGTCGACAGTAGTGTCGTCCAATGGGCGATTCTTTCTGCCGGGAACGGCCCAGAGAACGGCGCGGATTGCTATGAGGAGCGCACGTTATGAGCTGTCGCGGATTTGGAGGTCACCGTGCATGAACTGGGAGGAAGTAAGAGTTCATACACACCCGAGGACAAGGATGATCGATTCGCCTAATACCGATGAGCAGGGCCTAAAGGCCGACGAAGCTAGGTTGAGCAAGCTTCAGCGAGAGAAGGAGAGGATCGAGGCGGCCTCGCATTGTGGCTTTAGAGACGCAATCCGTCGTACCCGGCTTGTGAGCGAAGTTGCGGCGGCGGAAACCGCAGTCTTGCAAAAGAGAGTGAGGCTTGCGGCCCGCTCGCGACTGAACTCGGATCGGTAGCCACGCGAAGGGCGGATTCTCAGACTCGCGAAGTATATGGTTCATGCCGGAGGTCAGCCAGGGAGTCGATCTTCAACTTGGTGATATGGCTGGCCGCTCGGTAGTGTCGCGAATTGTCGTTCCGAGTGTCCCGCCCGCCCTTCCAATGACTCGCGAGCAATTCTGTGGCGCTGCATCATGGCGACGAGGGTTGTCCTAGGGAGTCCGAGTTGAGCGGCAGCACCATGTCGTCCGCCGACCACCCAATTGCTTTCACGAAGCATCGCTATGATGTGCGCCCGCTCGGCGTCGGCGAGCGTCCGGATCGGCGCGGATTCCGCGTTCTTCGTTCTAATGTCCGTCATCTGCAGGTCCAGCACTGAGCCCGTCGTCATAATCACGGCGCGTTCGATGACGTTCTGCAGTTCCCGGATATTGCCTGGCCAATCATGACCCTTAAGTAACTCCATCACATCATCGGGAACGCATTTGATTGACTTGCATTGCTGCTTGGCGAACTTTTGAACGAAGTGCTCTGCCAGCAGTGAAATATCGCATCTTCGCTCCCGCAACGGCGGCAGTGTAATCGGAAAGACATTGAGCCTGTAGTAAAGATCTGCTCGGAACTTTCGCTCCTGTACCATACGCCACAGGTTCTGGTTTGTTGCTGCGATGACCCGTACATCGACTTGTAATGTGCGACCGCTGCCCAAGCGCTCCACCTGCTTTTCCTGAAGAACGCGGAGAAGTTTTGGTTGCAGTTCGAGAGGGAGGTCTCCGATTTCATCGAGAAACAGTGTTCCTCCGTCAGCCGCCTGAAAGCGACCCATGGTCTGAGCCACCGCACCCGTGAAGGCGCCTCGTTCGTGGCCGAACAGTTCACTCTCTAGCAAAGGGCCCGGAATGGCCGCGCAATTGACGGCCACGAAGCGACTCTGCCGACGTGGCCCAGCCTCATGAATCGCTTGCGCGATCACCTCCTTGCCGGTACCGGTTTCGCCTTGGACAAGAACAGCGGAGTCCACCGGCGCAACCATGTTTATCTGGTCAAGCACACCCCTGAATTTGGCACTAGAGCCAATCAAATCGAAAGTAGCCATCGTTGACCTCCTCGGGATACTGCCTTGGGGATACCTGCCGATTTTCCTCGCGCGCAGGTTACAGCGACTTGGATCGCATCGAGGGGATCTATGGCGTGGGGTGAGTTGAGGGGAAATCAACAGTGACCTAGCCAAAAAACTCTCTGCCGGACTTGTGATGAATTCAGTGTGTTTTCGAACGTTGAAATTGCCTGTATTTCTGGTTCCCAACTAAGTCCAATGATGAACTGAGTCCATTTTGTGCGCCACCCTCATTGGGGGCTTCCCTTCGAGTCTCAATCGTCGGGGATCGGATACACCACTTTCGAGGGGGAATGAGGGGACCCTATAGCTCTCGGATATCAATCCGTTTTCGCCCAAAAAGCCGAGCGTCGATGGACCGGACTCCAGGACCCAGCATTGCGAGGGCGGCGCCGAGCGTGGCCAACACGACGCAATTGCGCAGACTATCGGCTCTCGATAATGCGGTCAATCCTTCGACGATGACGACAAGCACACCAGCCATGGGTGTCCATAAGCCAACAAGAAGGAGTACCCCGGCTCCGGTTGCTAGAGATTGACGTATGATTCCGTCCAACTGAGGCCCTCCCAGCAGTTCGGTGACTCCATCATGGATCAGGAGAAATCCGGAAACTAGCCGAAGGAGTAGGAGACCTTTCCCAGGCCAACCGTTGGGGAACATGGAGAAGAGTCGTTGCACGAAAACCTCAACGACAATGTTAAGCATTCGCCCACGGCGACTGAATCTCCAAAAACAGGCTCTTCGATACACCTCTTTCGAGGGGCTTACAGTTCGATAATTCCACGTTTCAGCCCGATGGTTACCGCGTGGGTTCGGTCGTTCGCGCCTAATTTGGAGAGGATGTTCTTGACATGACCTTTGACTGTCTCTTCTGTAATCGACAGTTTATCGGCCACTAATTTGTTTGCATTTCCTGCGGCAATCAGTCTCAGAACATCGATTTCCCGGAATGTAAGAGAATCATCCGCAATGTGATTAGCAACTTGCGTTGCAATATCGGCTGGAATCCGCTTTTGGCCAACATGGACGGCGCGAATTGTCTCCAAGAGTTCCTTACGCAAGGAACTCTTCAACAGATATGCGCGGGCGCCAGCCTTCAGCGCTCGTGAAATCTGAACATCGCCCGCATAAGTCGTAAGGATGATGAATCGCGCATCGGGAAATTCGTTTCGAATCGCAATCACGGCGTCAATGCCGTTCATGTCTGGCATTTGCAAGTCTATGAGCACGACGTCCGGCCGGTGTTCCCGGAACTTTTCGATCGCTTCCCGCCCGTTGGACGCCTCCGCGACGAACTCCATATCGCGTTCGTCCGCTGCAAGCGCTCGTATACCTTCGCGCAGTACCGGGTGATCGTCGGCTAACAAAATGCGTATGGGCCTAGGCGGATTGTCCGTCATCGTTTTTCCTCCGTTTCCAAAATGGTTGGAAACTGCTTCGTGAGGAAGAAGCTGTGTAAACAATAGAACCGGGGATCCGAAGCTCAATTTCAGTACCCGCTCCTGGTTCACTCCACACATCCAATTCTCCACCTAAACGCTCGGCGCGCTCGCGCATTCCTTTTAAGCCCCAATGTCCTGTCCGCTCGGCTCGGCCCTGCAAATTGGGATCTATGCCTTTCCCGTCATCCCGGATTCGCAGTCGAAACAAGTCGTCGGTATAAGCAATTTCTGCTTCGATCAGACGGCCTTGCGAATGGCTAAGAGCATTTCGCATCGCCTCGCGCGCAATCCGGAAAATGTGGATGTGGGCGTCTGGATCCAGCGCGTGCGCCGATCCCTCCACTACCATTCGGAACTGCACTGGCTCCTTCTCACTGGTGTCCTTCGCAACAAGCTCTTCCCCAAACGCCGTGACTTCCTCCGCCAGCGTTTTGGCGGCAGGTGCAGGAGAGCGTAGGTCGTGAATCGCGTCTCGCCCTTCGACAATCGCTCGTTCCGCTCCATCCAACGCTTTGTCCAGCGTCTGGATCGCTTCCGGTGCGCGTTCGGGGAGAAGATTACGAGCTCTTTGAAAAAGGAGTGCCAAGCCCTGAAAACTCTGCAACAAGGTGTCGTGAAGGTCGCGTGCTATTCGAGTGCGTTCGTCGACGCGAGCCTCAAGTGCCATATGGAACTCCCGCTCAAGTTGTTTTAGGCGGGCTTGATAGACCATCCAAATCAGAAGCAGAAAGATACAAGTGCAAGCAGTTCGAAACCATACAGTCTGGTACCACGCCGGCAAGATGGTGAAATCCACATTGGCGACTTTGTCTGACCACACGCCGTTCGTATCGGAGGCGGCAACGCTGAAATGGTACCTGCCTGGCGGGAGATTGCGGTACATCACGGGACTGGCTGTACTCACTTCGTGCCAGTTGGCGTCTGTCTCTCGCAATCTCCCCCGAAAGCGGATCGCTTCAGGGTCAGACAGGCTTATAGCCGCATACTCGATCCGCACACTCGAGGTATGTGGTGGGAAAGTCAGAGGGGTGTTCGGTTCATAATTCTTATCGTCGGCGGAAACCGACTGAATGGTGATCGGGGGTGTCACTGCTTGCGGTTGCGGCCCCCTCGGATTGAGCCACACGACGCCGCTCGTCTCAGCAAACCAAAGCCGCCCATCGCTGCCTTCGATGGCTGACGGCAGGGGCCGGACCTGCGCGGCAAAACCTGGCAGTCCTTCTCGACTGCCGAGGTGCCCCCCTTTGACGCGATAGGAGGGGTCCTTCAATGCTTCTCCGATTTCAGCTTTAGTGATGTGAAAGATTCCAGTAAGGCCGTTGAGCCACAGATCACCATCCACCGTTTCTACAATTCCGGAAATTCCGAGAAGCCAGTCATTATCCATCGCAAGAATGGTATGAACTCGTCCGTTGTCAATCTGCTGCAACCCAAATTCGCCACCAATCCAGACCTGGGGACCACGCCCGTAAATTGCTGTGATATTGCCTACCCGAACGCCGTCGCCGGGCCCAAATACGTGGACTCGATCTCCATCCAAAACGCCCAGTTGGTTCTTGGTACAGCCAAACCACACGCGCCCCAGGTTGTCGGTAAACTCGCTGACGACGCCCGTTCTGGGCAAGTCTGTACGGCCGCCGAAGCTGGTCCACACTCCATCCGCCAATCGGTAAAGGCCGTGCCGTCCAAACGAGAACCAGATGCCTCCGGCACGGTCCTCAGCCATGGCCTGTAGGTAGGCGGTTTGATTAGCCACCTCCGTGGGGAGCGTAATTCGAGCCAACTTGCGATCGACTAGATGCCAGAGGCCAGCCCGCCCCCCAAACCAGAACGTTTTGTCGACTGACCGGTAGATCAGCGCCCAACCGTTCCTTTGTCCGGGGACAGAGAGCACGTCACTCCTTCCATTTGCCACTCGAACCAGATCGGACTTACGCCACGCACCAATCCACACCGCTCCATCATCATCGGCCGCGATCGCAAAATGCCCGAAGACGGGAGAGAGTTCCTGCCTGGTGAATGGGGCGTAGGAAAATCGTCGAATTCCGTTTTCATCGCTAAGCCAGACGTTTCCCTCGCGATCGACCAGACCCGCTCCATTGCCGGTTGTATGAACATCGTAGGTTTCAAAATTGCCCTGGTTTGCCTTGGTCACAGCATCTTGGATCTGCGCGGGCGTCTGAACGCGAATCAGCGCGTGTTGTTCGCTGGCAATCCAGACACTGTTGGTTCGGTCCACGAGCTCCCAGGAGTCAACCCGCAATACCGGACGTACCCGCAACCCATCGTCCGGGCTGCCGTTGGAGTTCGGGCCTTGTTTTCCCGCAATCCGGCTTATGACTACCTTGTGATCGGCATCCAGAGCAAAACCGGTAGTGCGCACATCTTCGTCCGCTACTCGAAACCTGCTGCTGCCGGGGAGCAGGTAGAGCAACGTACGGGTGGATACGCTGGTTTCTGTTAGTAGCCAGAGAATGCCTGTTCGATCAAACCCCAATCCAGTCCAACTGCCAACTTGAACGTTCCATTCGACTCCGAGATGCAGCCATATCGACTTTTCGAATCGCCATATCCCAGTGCTCGTAGCGGCCCACATGATTCCATCAGGGTCCTCTGCAAAACCGAAGACAGTCCCGGTGGACGCGGCGACTTCGCCTCCGTAGTTCTTTACCTGCCCGTTGTTCACGAAGCTGAAGCCTCCAAACGTGAAACCAACCCAAAGGCCGCCGGTCGTCGGGGCGAATAGCGAGTAAGCGTCTGTCGAAAGGAGTTGATTGTCGGACGACGCGTGAAAACGCTCAAACCGCTCTCCATCAAAACGAAACAGTCCTTCGGCACCGCCGATCCACAGAAAGCCGTCAGCCGTCTGTGCCATGCAATTGCTTCCTTCTGGTGCCCCCTGCTGTGGTGTCCAAAACTCCTGCATAACCTGCTGACCGCCCGATCGCGCTGCCGGGGCCGACACCGACTCGCTGGGATTCGTTTGTGCGTTGACTGGAATGTCTTTCGGAGCACCCCCCTTCGCACCCAATGCCGGCTGCGCTAAGTGTGCAGTAGTCCGGTCGCCTTGGGAGGCGAAGGCGGCGATGCAGACGAGCGCGACGAACAGGCCAATTTGCGCGCTCCACGAACTGTGACTTGTAGAGTTCATTTCTACCGCCGAAAAACACGAAGGCCCGAACTGAACGGAGACGATGATCCCGAGTTGAAGTGCTCCTCGTCCTCAATCTCTGTCGTCGAGATTCTAGTCTATCTCCACAAATTCGCGATGGCGCAATGTTATAAGCCCTCGCGATGCACCGCTGACGCGCGGTCAATGTCACCGTAGATGGAGTCCCACAAGATGGCATGATCGCGGTGGCGCGGTGGCGACATTCGAGACGACCCAACGACCCATCGTACGGTCACGAAACCTCCCCCTGCGCCCGGAGTCCCGCCTAACTGCTTCATTTCAGGGATACAAGATCGCACTGCGGGCTGACCATCGATTGGCATACTACATGCACCTCCGACTGTGTAACGCATCCGCATCCGCAGGGTGTGTGCAAATAGACAGTTTCTTATCCAGGAGGACACACGATGACCGTCGAAAACACCACGGGCACTGGCACCACCACTCCCACCCGGCGCAGTTTTCTCGCTGGCTTGGTAGCAGCGGGTGCCCTCGCTCTTTTCCTGCTCGGAGCGCCCGGCTACGCTCAGGCTCCCGGCAACAACCTACTTTCCACGCACCCGCGCGCAGCAGATAGAGACACGGCAATTCGCCCGTTCCGCGTCAATGTCCCAGAGGCGGATCTCGTCGACCTTCGCCGACGTATCGCGGCGACACGCTGGCCTGACAAGGAAACGGTCAGTGACGAATCCCAGGGCATCCGGTTGGCGGAGATGCAGCCGCTGGTGAACTACTGGGGCAACGGCTACAACTGGCGCAACGTAGAAGCGAAGTTGAATGCGCTGCCGGAGTTCGTGACCACCATCGACGGCGTGGATATCCAATTCATCCACGTGCGTTCGCGTGAGCCGAACGCGCTGCCGCTGATCCTCACCCACGGCTGGCCCGGCTCGCCGCTGGAGTTCATGAAGGTGATAGGCCCGCTCACCGACCCCGTTGCCTACGGCGGTAGCGCGCAAGACGCCTTCGACGTCGTGATCCCCGCTATCCCCGGCTATGGCTTTTCAGGCAAGCCCACCGACCTAGGCTGGAATCCGGACCGCGTGGCGCTGGCCTGGGACGTGCTCATGAAGCGCTTGGGATACACCCGTTACGTGTCGGAGGGTGGCGATCACGGCTCGGTCATTTCCGACGCGCTCGCGCACCAGGCGCCGCCTGGGCTGCTCGGCATCCATATCACGATGCCCGCCACGATTCCCCCGAACCTGGTGGAGGGCATCAATAGCGGCGATCCGGCGCCCAGTGGGCTGAGCGCCCCGGAACTGGGGGCGTACAACGCCCTCAGCACCTTCTTCGGAAGAGGCGCGGCCTACGGCGCGATCATGGTGACCCGTCCGCAGACTATCGGCTACTCGCTCGCCGATTCGCCCAGTGGTCTGGCCGCCTTCACGTACGAAAAGATCGCGGAGTGGAGCGACAGCGACGGTCATCCCGAACGCGTGATCGGTCGCGACGAAATACTCGACGACATCACGCTGTACTGGCTCACCGACACCGGCGCCTCTTCGTCCCGCTTCTATTGGGAAAACAACAACAACAACTTCAGCGCCGCGGCACAGAAGACCAATCAGATCAAAGTGCCTGTGGCCATCACGGTGTTCCCGCACGATATCTATCGCGCGCCGGAGAGCTGGTCACGGCAGGCCTATCCGTCCCTCTACTACTTTCATGAGGCCGTCAAGGGTGGCCACTTCGCGGCGTGGGAGCAGCCGGAAATCTTCAGTACCGAGTTGCGAGCTGCGTTCAGATCATTGCGTTAGCTCGAATGGATTCCCGCCGGTCTTGCCGTGGACGAATTTGGGATAGGCCAGCATGGCCCGAGAGTTGATCCAACAGAGAGCCATCCGATTGAATCCGGATTTACTCTAGGAACCGTTTCATGAAAGGGAACCCACCATGACGAAAATCGAAAGCGTTCTGTATACCGCCAAGGTCCACACCAAGGGTGGCCGGGACGGCGCCTCCCATAGTGACGACGACCGACTGGACATCACGCTGTTGCCTCCAGGCACACCGCCACGGGCACCAACCCTGAGCAGTTGTTCGCCGCCGGCTGGTCGGCTTGTTTCCTCGGCGCGATAGCACGCGTGGCAAGCAAGATGAAGGTCACTCTTCCGCCAGACAAGGCCATTGACGCCGAAGTGGACCTGGGCACAACTGATGGCGCTTTCTTCCTCCAGGCTCGCCTCAACGTAAGCCTGCCCGGTGTGGAGCGCGACGTCGCACAGGCTCTTGTAGATGGCGCTCACCAGACGTGCCCGTGTTCCAAGGCCACACGCGGGAACATCGATGTCGCAATCAATGTGATTTAGTGGCTGGACCTGTCGCAGATCTCGCCTGCCCGCGCTTGTCATGCCGGGTGACTCTTTGCAGCCTCGTAACTCCGCACGACGAGATGCGTAGCCAAGTGGATTCGAGGTGAGCATGTCTTATCTCGGGAAGTCATCAGCATGTTCCCCTGCCCGGCAAGGTAGGACCGCCACCATGACAACGATGACGATCTCTATTGGAGGTTTTATGGGTGCCGAGCAGGGTCAAGGACCATTCTCGCATACGCTTCCCCACTCCATCGCGCGGGTGGAACGCTCGGCAAGCACAAACATTGCAGGAATTCGGCGTGAACGACCGGAGGCAGAACCGGCAGAAGGCTCGGAGGACCGTATGAGCAGTTTGCAGCAACGGATATGCGAGCTGCTCATCAAGAATCAACGGCTGAGAATGTCGCTGGACTTAGCAAATGCAGCAGATCGTGGGGATCAAGATGACCGCAGCGTTTAGGGCAGTTGAAGTGCTTTTCACGGTCCTACAGCTTGTACCAAATCATCGTGCTTTCTATTCAGTCTGGCGCCGTTCAACATCGGCTCTCAACGCCATTGAGCCAGGAGAACACGAAAGAGGAAAACCGCAACTCGTTGTCATCTCGATCTGAACACGTTCCGTCAGATGACACTTTCTCAACCAGCCAACATACCAAGGAGGTCTATCCATGAATGCGATCAGTCTGTTCGGAACAATAAACCACAACCGCCGTCGTTTTCTTAGCACTGCCGCCATGACCGTTGCCGCTGCCCAACTCGGCATGTTGAACCCTGCAAACGCTGAATCCGCAACGGCAAAACCGGCAACCGTGCCCGCAATCAAGCCCGGAACGAACACGTCCTTCACCAACTTGAAGCAGGTCGACGCCGGCCTCCTCGATGTTGGATATGCTGAAGCGGGACCCACCGAGGGACCAGCGGTCATTCTGCTTCACGGCTGGCCGTACGACATTCACAGCTATGTCGATGTTGCCCCTTTGTTAGCATCGGCAGGCTACAGGGTAATCGTCCCCTATTCGCGCGGCTACGGTACGACGCGCTTTCTCTCCAGCGAAACGATGCGGAACGCCCAGCAGTCGGCCGTCGCCCTCGACATCATCGCTCTTATGAATGCGCTCAAGATCCAAAAAGCCATCTTCGCCGGCTTTGACTGGGGCGCGCGGACGGCGGACGTCATGGCAACACTCTGGCCGGAACGCTGCAAGGCGATCGTTTCCGTCGGCGGCTATCTGATCAGCAGTCCGGAGAGCAACCAGGCGCCGTGGCCACCCGAGCCTGCGTTCCTGTTTTGGTACCAGTACTATTTCGCTACCCCAGTCGGCAAGGCCGGCTATGCGAAATACCTCGACCAGTTCAATAAATTCATCTGGCACCAGGCTTCGCCAAAGTGGAATTTCGACGATGCTACGTACGACCGCACAGCAGCGTCGTTCAACAACCCCGACCACGTTGACATCGTGATGCACGACTATCGCTGGAGGCTTGGCCTGGCCGACGGCGAGCGGAAATATGACGACCTGGAAAGGTAGCTGGCCGCATTTCCTCCCATCACCGTGCCCACGATCACCATGGAAGGCGACGCCAACGGGGCAATCCACGCGCCCAGCACAGCCTATCGCAACAAGTTCTCGGGCAAGTACGATTACCGGCTCATCACCGGCGGCGTCGGCCACAACATTCCGCAGGAAGCCCCGCAGGCCTTTGCCCAAGCCGTAATCGACGTTGACGGTTATTGATCGACGTTAACCAGCCGTTGCCCTGCGGACTGACGTTCACTTCACTGTCCGCAGGGCGGCTGGGTTTGAGATCTATAACGGTAATTTGAAATCTCTGAGTTTGGGTTCCTACTAACTGCGGGTGGCGCGATTTGCTGAATCTGAAAGGACGTTCCATGAAATGGCCCTCAACCTTGAAGTTCGGAACCGCCAAAGCATTATGCGTTATCGCTTCAACAGCATTCACAGCCGGCCAAACCAATGACAAGGCCTCGCCGATCTACGGCGTCACCATCCCTGTTGGATACCGGCAGTGGGAATTGGTCTCCGTTGCCCACGAAGCCGGGGACTACGACGATTTACGCGCCATGCTCGGGAACACTGTTGCAATGACGGCTTTTCGGAACGGGACACTGCCCTTCCCGGACGGCACGATCATTGCGAGGCTGGCTTGGAAGTACGTGCAATCGGCTGAGAACAACAAAGTCTTCGGCCAGTTCCAATCTTTCATTGCCGGGCCTGCCACGAATGTCCAGTTCATGGTCAAGGACTCAAAAAAGCACGCTGCGACGGGCGGCTGGGGGTTCGCCGAATTCATAGATGGCAAACCGGCCGACGAGGCGGTGCACAAGACATGCTTCGCCTGCCACGAGCCCGCGAAAGGGCATGACTTCGTCTTTACGCGTTACGCGCCTTGAGGGCCGAATCTGCGTCTGCTAAATCGTGAATCTGACAAGGTGTGATTCCACGCTCGGCGATGATCTGGTCGAGCACCCGCGTAACGCGCAGGCCCGCGAAGCTCGTGTCCACCTCCATGGCCAGGCTCTCGCGCGTAAATGCGTCGATTACGTTGAGTACGCGGATC
>Ga0182030_10002747_pt1 | contig 37495 bp, 20 predicted proteins | sample 812S3MmetaG_FD_121299 | JGI IMG/M metagenome (GOLD analysis project Ga0182030, IMG submission 121299) | Permafrost microbial communities from Stordalen Mire, Sweden - 812S3M metaG (Illumina Assembly) | ecosystem: Environmental > Terrestrial > Soil > Wetlands > Permafrost | place: Sweden...
ACCTCGCGGCAATCTTCGGGGCTCTTACCCGAGGGGGGTCGACGGAAGAAACGTGGAATCGCGGTTTCACAACCCCGAAACGTACCGGCGCAAGCCCTGACGAAGTACGGTTTTCAGAGAATCGAGCATCGAATCGGGCAACCCGGCGCCATCCAGCGTCGAAAAGTCTGAAGATGCGGTTCGAATCATTGGCGGCCGCCCGCAAGGGTCCGAAATCGACCGGAGACGCCTCGGCGACAAGCCCGAGAGCCCCGGCCGCCCGCAACGCCATCCCCGTTTTTCCCTCGATCTTACGCCACAAGTGTCTCTCTACCCAGGAACGAAGTTCCCAACAGCACGTTCTGATACTATTTCCCATAGTATGAAGCCACTGCGTATCGCGATTCTCCTGGCACTTCCCCTTCTCTTGCTGGCGCAACCAGCCGACCTTTTCCGCGATATGCGGTTCCGGTTGGTGGGTCCGTTCCGCGGCGGCCGGGTCGTCGCCGTGACGGGCGTTCCCTCGCAACCCAACGTCTACTACTTCGGGGGCGTCGGCGGAGGCATCTGGAAAACCACCGACGGCGGCGGCGCCTGGCTCCCCGTTTCCGATGGCCAAGTGAAAACCAGTTCCGTGGGCGCCATCGCCGTGGCCGATTCCGACCCCAACGTGGTCTACGCCGGCATGGGCGAATCCTGCGTGCGCGGCAACGCTTCGAACGGCGATGGAGTCTATAAGTCGCTCGATGCCGGCAAGACCTGGCGCAACGTCGGACTGGAAGATAGCCAGACCATTGGCGCGGTGCTGGTGCATCCCAAGAATCCCGACATCGTCTATGTCGCGGCACTGGGCCATTTGTGGGGCCCCAATGACATGCGCGGCGTCTACCGCTCTACCGATGGCGGGGCAAACTGGAAGCAGGTGCTGACTCGCGGGCGCGACGCGGGGGCAGTCGATCTGGCGATGGATCCTGGGAATCCGCGCGTGCTGTATGCGAGCTTCTGGCAAGTGCGGCGCAATCCTTATCACTTTGACAGCGGCGGCCCGGGCAGCGGCTTGTTCAAGTCGACCGATGGCGGCGACACGTGGACCGATCTCTCGCACGCGCCGGGAATGCCGCGCGGCGTGGAAGGCCGCATCGGCGTGACGGTATCGCCGGCCAATCCCGACCGCGTCTGGGCCCTGGTGGAAGCGGCCGATGGCGGCGTGTTTCGTTCCGACAACGCGGGGCGCACGTGGACCAAGGTCAACGAGCAGAACATTCTGCGGCAGCGTGCCTGGTATTACAACCATATCTTCGCCGACCCGCAAAACGCCGATACGGTCTACGCCCTGAACACCGGCATGTATCGCTCCATCGATGGCGGCCGCACCTTCACTGCGATCCGCACGCCGCACGGCGACAACCACGACCTGTGGATTGCTCCCGACAATCCGCAGCGCATGATTGAGAGCAACGACGGCGGCGCCAACGTTACCTTCGACGGCGGCCGCACGTGGTCCACGATTAACAACCAACCCACCGCGCAGTTTTACCGCGTTGCGCTGGACAACGATTTCCCGTACAACATTTACGGCGCACAACAGGACAATTCCACCGTGCGCACTGCCAGCCGCACGGGCGGCGGCGGTATCACCGACCACGATTGGTACGACGTAGGCGGCGGCGAGAGCGGTTGGATTGCACCCGATCCGCGGAATTCCGAAATCGTCTACGCGGGCAGCTACGATGGCCTGCTGACGCGCCAGGACCACCGCACCGGGCAGAGCCGCGACATCAATGCGTGGCCCGACAACACCATGGGCTATGGAGTAGAAGCCATGAAGTATCGCTTCCAGTGGAGCTACCCCATCGCGTTTTCGCCGCACGACCCGAAGACACTTTATATCGGCGCCAACGTGCTGCTGAAAACCACCAACGAAGGACAAAGTTGGGAGGCCATCAGCCCGGATCTGACACGCAACGACAAAGCGAAGATGGGTACGTCGGGCGGCCCGATCACGCAGGACAACACCAGCATTGAGTATTACTGCACCATCTTTACGTTCATGGAATCGCCGGTCACCAAGGGCGTGATCTGGACCGGCTCCGACGATGGTCTGGTGCAGGTGACGCGCGATGGCGGCAAGAACTGGAGCAACGTCACGCCCAAAGACATGCCGGAGTGGATTCAGATCAATTCGATCGACGCTTCGGCGCACGATGCCGGCACAGCTTACGTGGCCGGCACCATGTACAAGTCCGACGATTTCCTTCCGTATCTCTACAAAACCACCGATTACGGGCAGACATGGAAGAAGATCATCAACGGAATTCCGGCCGGATCGTTCACGCGCGTGGTGCGCGAAGATCCCAACCACAAGGGCCTGCTGATCGCCGGCACCGAATTCGGGCTCTACATTTCCTACGACGCAGGTGACAACTGGAAGCCCTTCAACCTGAATATTCCGGTGACGCCGATTACCGACGTGGCCTTCCACCAGCGCGACCAGGAATTGGTGGTGGCGACGCAGGGCCGCGCCTTCTACGTCCTGGACGATGTGCCGCTGCTGTACCAGTTGACCGACAGCGTGACAACCGAGGACGCCCATCTTTTCCAGCCGAAGTTCACCTACCGGTTCGGCGCCGGCGGTCGTGGCGGCGGCGGACGCAATACGGCGCCAATTGGCGAGAATCCGGCCGGCGGTGCGGTGATCAATTACTGGCTGAAAGGCCGTCCGCAAGGCGAAGTCACGCTGGAGTTCCTGGACGCGGCGGGCAAGACCGTCAACAAGATTTCCAGCCGCGCGCCGACGGTTCAGCAACGCCCGGCGCCCGAAGAAGAGGAGTTTCGCGCCCCAGTCGCGCCGCGCGCCAGCGCCAACGCCGGCATGAACCGCTTCGTCTGGAACCTGCGCTACCCCGACGCCACCAGCTTCCCCGGCATGATTCTGTGGGCCGGTAGCCTGACTGGCCCGCGCGTTCCGCCAGGCACGTACACCGTCCGCCTGACAGTAGATGGCAACGCGCAAACGCAAAGCTTCGAAGTGAAGGGAGATCCGCGCCTCACCACCACGCCCGAAGAATACACCAAGCAGGTGACGCTGGCTCTGCAGATTCGCGATAAGTTATCCGACACCAACCAAGGGGTGATCCGCATCCGCGAAATCCGCAAGCAGCTCGACGAATACGCCCGGCGCGACGACAAGCGGGTTGCCGACGCGGCCAAAGCACTCACTCAGAAACTGACCGCGGTGGAAGAGGAGTTATATCAGACCAAGAACCGGGCCAGCGAAGATCCGCTCAACTTCCCTATCAAGTTGAACAATAAACTGGCGCACGTACTGGGCCTGGTGGAAGGTTCCGACGACCAACCGACGCAGCAATCCTACATGGTGTATGAAGATCTGGCAACCAGGGTCAACGGCCAGCTGAAAGCGCTGGATGGCTTGCTGACCAGCGACCTTTCCGCTTTTAACAAACTGATTCACGATTCGAACGTGCCAGCGATCCAGGCGCCGGCGAAGAAATAGTAACCGGGCGGCCCAGTACTCGGTTTCAGAGTTTGTTCACGCTCGCTAATAATCGGAACCCTGATCAGGACTGCCACGGGTAACGGAGCGCTCTGCGCTCAAAGCGGCAGTGCGGCACTGCACAGCGGCTATCCTTCAGTCAGCAACATCCGACTCAGGTTTCCGAGCGCTGGAGACTGGTGTGAGCCCGAAGATAGGAGTCGAGGACCTTTACGAAATCCAGATCGTCCATCAGAACCCGGCACTCGATTTCGAGTTCGGTCCAGGGATTCTGGCTGGCCGCCCAACGTGAACCAACGCCACGGGCCTTCAACTGCTCAAAGGCATTACGAAGGATGATATCTTTCTGGCCTGGACCACATTTCATTCAGCTCTCCACAACATCCCCTACCTCCACAGCCGGTTCACCACCCGGATCAACGTCGCACCGCTCACCACAAACACCGCCAGCAGCATCCAGAAATAATCCATGCGGCCGTACAGAAAATTGCCCACGGTGAAGAGCGCCGACCAGATGGTGATGCAACCGGCGAACCATCCCAGCAGGGACATGGGGAATGCCGCGGCATCGGAATCGGCGGCGGCTTCGGCGGGAGTAATGCCCGCGATGACGCGAATGCGCTGCCAGCCGGGCCCGCCGGGACGGACCTTGTGATAGAAGTTCACCAGCGCCTCATGGCTGGTCTGCGGGCCCAGATAGGCGGTGGCCACCCACAGGACGGTCGTGACGGCAATCGTAATCAGCAATTCCTGGTAGACGCCCGGCGCCATTCCGTACTTCTTCAGAATCAGGAAGAGCAGAGACATGCCGAAGGAACTGATCATCGCCACAATCTCGCACCAGGCCGTGACGCGCCACCAGAACCAGCGCACCAGATAGATCAGACCGGTCCCGGCGCCCACCTGCATGATGACGTCGAAGCTGTCTTTGGCCGTGTCGAGCGCGAAAACCATGGCCGAGGAGCCGAGAAATAAAATGACTGTCGCGATCCGTCCGGCCACAACGTAGTGTTTGTCCGGAGCGTCCTTTCTGATGAACCGGCGGTAAAAATCGTGCACCAGGTAGCTCGCTCCCCAGTTGAGATGCGTCAGGATAGTGGACGAATTGGCGGCGATCAGACCTCCCAGCATCAATCCCATCCACCCGGCCGGCAGGAAGCGGAGCATCGCCGGGAAGGCGATGTCGTGCCCCAGCAGTTTGGGATCGAGGTGCGGAAAGGCTTTCTGAATGTCGGACAACTGCGGGTAGACAATCAGCGACGCCAGACCGGTGAGGATCCACGGCCACGGGCGCAAAACGTAATGCGCCAGGTTGAAGAACAGGGTGCTGCCCAAGGCGTCCTTTTCAGTCTTCGACGCCAGCATGCGCTGGGCGATGTAGCTGCCGCCGCCGGGCTCCGCGCCGGGATACCAGGAGGCCCACCATTGCACGGTGATGGGAATCACGAAGATGGCCACCGCCAGATCCCAGTTGCTGGTGAAGTCCGGCATCATGTTGAGGTAATGGACGCCGTGCGGCCCCGGCATGTTGGAGAGCTTGTGCACCAGCCCGCTCATTCCTCCCACCTGTGGAAGTTCCACGGCGAAATACGCCGCGGCGATCACGGCCGACATTTTGATAAAGAACTGCACCATGTCGATGACCAGCACGCCCCACAGCCCGGAGTGCGTGGCGAAGATGACATTCAGCAGGCCCACGAACAGCAGCGTCTGCCAGCGTTCGAAACCGAAGAGGATGGCGGCGATTTTGCACGCGGCCAGGTTCACGGTCGCCATGATGATGCAGTTGAAGAGCAGGCCGAGATAGATGGAACGGAAGCCGCGGACAGCGCTGGCCGCCTTGCCGGAATAGCGCAGTTCGTAAAACTCCAGGTCCGTGAGGACGCCGGAGCGTCTCCAGAGCTTTGCGTAAAAAAAGACGGTAGACACGCCCGTCAGGGTGAAAGCCCACCACCGCCAGTTGCCTGCGACGCCTTCAGTACGCACGAAGTTGGCCACCAGGTTGGGCGTGTCGCTGGAAAACGTGGTGGCCACCATGGAGAGCCCGGCCAGCCACCAGGGCACCGAGCGGCCCGACGCGAAAAACTCCGCGGTGCTCTTGCCGGAGCGCTTTCCAAAGAACAGCGCGGGGGCGAAACAGACGGCCACGGCGAGCAGGGCCACAACCCAATCCAGTGTCTGCAAGTGCATAGGCGAACCAAGAGTTTACTTCTTTTCGAGGCGCAGTGCGCCATTCGCCGGGCGGACATCCAGCAGATGAATTTGCTCGTCGAACGCCGCGCGGCCGGCATAATAGCGCTCGATCAGTCCGCGGCGGACAGCGGCGCGATTGTCGTGGCCGCACACAACCACGACGCAGCCGCCGAATCCGGCGCCCGTGAGCCGCGCTCCGGATGCACCGGATTCCATGGCGGCTTCCACCAACTGGTCGAGCGCCGGGCAACTGACGCGCAACTGGTCCCGCAGGCTGGCGTGGGATTCGAGCAGCAGGCGGCCGAAGGCGGCGGCATCGCCATTTTCCATGGCCGCCACGGCGGCCCGTACGCGCAGGGCTTCCGATGTGACGTGCAGAAAGGCATCGCGCTCCGGACCGGATTCCAGGCGCGCCGCAAGTTCAGACGCCATGGGCAGCGCTTCGCGATAGGAGGCACAGCCCAAGCGCGCTAATGCTGTAGCGCCGCCGGCCCGGCGCAGGTTGTACTCTTCGCGGGCAGAGCCGGATTTTTCGGCCGTGAACAGGCTGTGCGCCACCACGAAGCACCAATCGGCGGGCACCGGAATGGGGCGCAGCGAAAGCGGAGCGAACTGGACAAGCGACGCACAGCCTTCGCGCGATTCAAGCGAAGCGGCGTGATCCATGCCGCCGCCGCGGGTGCCAACGAACTGCTCGCCATCCGGCAGAATGTCCATCAGTTCGGCAAAGCCGGCTTCGATCCCGTTGGCCTGGAGCAGAGCCAGCGTGAAGGCGACAAGCAGCGCGGAAGAAGAAGATAACCCGGCGGCCGCCGGCAGATCCGATTCGACGACGGCATCCACGCCCTTCGCGCAGCCCCAGCGGCCGGCAACGGCCTGCGCCGCGGCACGCAAGTAGTTTTCCCAATCGCCCCGCTCCACGGGAACAAGTTGGGGCGTCCACTCAAACTCACGCTGTCCGTACTGCGCGCTTGCCGCGCGGATGCGCGCATCGCTTCGCACACGGAACGCTACATCAATGCGGCGGTCCAGAGCCATCGGCAAGACGGCAAGCTGGTGGTAATCGATATGTTCGCCGATCAGGTTGACGCGGCCCGGTGCTTCCACCAGGCGGGGTTCGCCGCCCCCTCCGAACCGGTCTAACAGACGCTCCCGTGGCCCCGGAATCGAGATTCGCCTCCTCATCTTTCGCCCTTCGGACTCTTGCTTGCGGCCGGTGCAGATCACGGCCGGCGATCATCGTGACCGTCTGCTCCACCAGCTTGTGGTCGCCTCTTTGGGGGCGCGGCTCAACGGCCACCGCCCCCGGCCGGCAACTTTCTCATGGGGAACAGCATATCCCACTTCCGCCCTGAATTTGGAAACCCGCGCTGGCAAGCCCTTCGAGCCACCTGATGAAAGTGTATCGGTGGATCCCTGTTCCACCTATGGATGGCTCGAAAGAGTAGTGACCAATGTTAATAGAGGAGAAAAGCATCGTAATTTACAGCGCTTGGCATTTGGCCGCGTAACCTTCTGCTATATGCCGCCGTCTATTTATTCAGCGAGCCAAGTAAACGGGGAGCCGCGGCGATAGCCGGGCACGCCGGGTTCGCGAGAGTTTAGAAAATTAATAATCAAGGAGCCACCCAATCATGAAACCACGTACGTTACTGATGACTGCCGCTCTGGCAATCATGACCTTATCCGTCGCCAGCGCCAAGACCTATGACATCGTTCTGTCCTCCGCCACGAAAGCGGGCAATGTCCAACTGAAGGCGGGCGAATATCGCTTGACCGTCAACGGCACAAAGGCCATCTTCACCGACGTCAACACCACGAAGAGCTTCACGACCGAAGTGAAAGTGGAGAACGGCGACACGAAGTTCGGCGACACCAGGATCGACACGTCCAGCGATGGATCTTCCAACGTGATCAAGGACATCGAACTCGGCGGTTCCAAGACCAAGATCGACTTCTAAATCCGGCTCCCCAGCCAGCCGGCCTGCGGAATCCGCGGGCCGGCTGGTTCAATGATCAATCCCTCCTCTGAAAACCTGCGCCGTGCCATACAATATCTACCATGGTCCTGGCGGCACTTCTCCATTTCCCTTTCCTTCTCTTGATGCGTTCGTTTGCGCCTTCGGCGCTGTTTTGCGCTGAAGCGGCCCGTTGCCCCAGGAGCCGTCAATGAAACTGACTCGACGCCAGGCCGCAACCGCGCTCACCGGCGCTCTGGGACTCTCACAGGTCCGGGCACAACCACCCGCCGCGGCCGTACCGCCGGAAATCCATGCCGTGTGGGCCGGCGCCTCCGACGCGGGCGCCACCGTCGATTCGGTTCGCGCCTTCGTCGCGCAACTCAAACGCGCCAACATCCACAAGGTGGTGATGGGTTGCAAAGAGGGCAGCGGCAACGTGGTCTGGCACAGCAAACGCTTTCCGCAATTGATCTCACCGCGCTACCGGGACTTTGACCTGGTGGAACACCTGGTCCGCGAAGCCCACGATCAGGGCATCGAAGTGCATATCTGGCTGATCGATTTCTCCGAAGGGGATAGCGGCGGCGCCTTCCGCGAACATCCCGAGTGGGCGCAACTCAACGTTGACGGGAAACCGACGAATAGCGAAACGCTGCTCAATGCCGATAAACTTCCAATCGCTCCCTATCACAGCATCTGGATGTGCCCGGCCCGGCGGCCCGGCTACACCGACCAGTGGTTGCTGCCACTGATCGAGGAACTGGTGTCGACCTATGACATCGACGGGATCCACCACGATTACGTGCGGTATGGCGGGGACGTGGCGCCGGACAGTTACTGTTTCTGCGACTACTGCCTGAAGAACATCCCGCGCCACGCGCTGCTGCAATGGCAGGCGCCGCCCAACCACCAGCCCATCGAAATTGTGCGACCCAGACTGGAAGCCAGTTGGGAAGCAACGCCTGATATGCTGCCGGCGGGTTGGGATCAAATGGACCGTCGCGCGAAGGCCGATTTCCTTCTCAATGGCCGCACCATCGCGGGCGGACCACCGGACATGCGCTACTTTTTCTACGAGTACCGCATCGACCAAATCAGCCGGTTCGTGCAAGAGGCGCACGACCGCTCCAAGCGCATCAATCCGAAGATTCAGATGACGGCGGCCGTATTCAAGAATCCCATTCAGAGCGGCCGCTATCTGGGCCAGAAGTGGTCCGACTGGAATTCCTGGATTGATACCTACATGCCGATGAGTTATCGCAGTCACTTTCTGGGTGACTTCGACACTTACTGCACTCACCTGACGGAAATCACGGCGAGACAGATGGAATGGACACGGCATGAGAGACCTGTCTTAGCGGGTATCTACACGTCTGACCTGTATAAAGAAGAGGCGTCATCGCACACTTATCCGCCGGGTAAGTTGGTGCGGGCGATTGAGGCTGCCCGCGCTGCAAAGCCGGATGGAATCGTGCTGTTCTCGGCGGGGTCGATTCGCAGTCAGAACTTGTGGGCAGAAGTGGAGAGGGTGTTCAAGGCTTGAGGACAAGATCTTCAACGCGGAGGCGCGGAGGAGCGGAGCGCCTCTGCGGTGAAAATGGGCTAAGTCGGCACGTTATACTGACCGGAGGTGAGCCAGAATCAAAAAGCTCCTGTTGCAGGCCAAGGCCCGGTGGGGGCGCCGCGAACCCGGCACGGGTGGCGCATTTTACTGCTCTGGGCGCTGCTGGGAGCGGCTTATTCCAATTCGTTCCACGGCGGCCTGGTTTTCGACGGCGCCAAACTGGTCACTCAGGACACACGAATCCGGGCCGTGACTGCGGACAACATCCGGCTTATCTTTACTGAAGAGTATTGGTACCGGAGCGCGCCGTCCGGGCTATACCGGCCGTTCACTACTCTGTCTTTTCTCCTGGATTATACCGTTCTGGGAGGCGGGCAGAGTCCGGAGAGCTACCACTGGACGAATTTCATTCTGCACGGAATCAATGTAACTCTGGTTTACGCACTGGGGATCTTCATTTTCGCGGATCCTAAGCGTGGTCTGGCGCTGGCGGCCCTGTGGGGACTGCATCCGCTACTCACGGATTCCGTGACCAATATTGCCGGGCGCGCTGACTTGCTGGCTGCCCTCGGCGTGCTGGCCGGGCTGCTCTGTTATCTCAAATTCACCGTCACAACCGGGACGCGCCGTTGGGCATGGCTGACCGGATTGGCCGTGGCGCAGGCCGCCGGCTTGCTGGCGAAGGAGAACGCTGCCGTGTTGCCCGTGCTGCTCCTGATCTATGACGTGGCGTGGCCGAAACGGTCCGCGTGGCGCGCGCGGGCGCCGGCTTATGCCGCTCTCGTGTTGCCCTTCGCGGTATGGCTCTACTTGCGTAGCCACGCGCCTACCCACATGGCGATCCACTTTCTGGAGAACCCGCTGGTGAACGCGAGCTTCCTGGCGGGGCGCCTGACAGCGGTGAAGGTGCTCGGCAAACTGCTGGGGCTATTTGCTTGGCCGGCGCGATTGTCGGCGGACTATTCCTACAACGCCATTCCCATTTTCGGATTTAACTTTGGGTGGGAGGATGCGAAGGCGGTGATCGCCCTGGTGGTCTGTCTGGGCGCGGCGGTACTGGCCTGGCGCTGGCGCGGCACCCGGCCGCAGCTTTTCTTTTTCCTGGCTTTGTTCTTTGTTGCGATGCTTCCTACGGCGAACCTGGTGGTTCTGATCGGCAGCATTCTGGGGGAACGGTTCGCGTATTTGCCGTCAATTGGCCTCGCGGGATGCGCGGTGGTCGGGCTCCATTTGCTATCTGGAAACCGCGTAGCATGGATCGGCGCGGCATTGGTTTGCCTCGCGCTAGGCGCGCGGACGTATGCGCGAAACCTGGACTGGCACGACGATATCAGCCTCTGGGGCAACGCAGTGAGCGTTTCACCGGGCACCGCACGTCCGCACAACAACCTGGGAAATGCGCTGCTCACCATGCCGGGCCGCCTGCCGGACGCCATCGCTGAATTCCAAGCGGCGATCGCGATTTTGCCGGAGTATACCGACGCGCACTACAACTTGGGCAACGCACTGGCGCAGGTTCCGGGCCGGTTACCCGATGCCATCGCACAATACCAGGAGGCGTTGCGTCTGGAGCCCGGCTTCGCGCAGGCCCACGTCAATCTGGGCAAGCTGCTGGCACAAGTTCCCGGGCGGCTTCCAGAGGCCGTGGAGCAACTGGAAGCGGCGGTGCGGGCAGATCCGGATCTTGCCGACGCTCACTTCAATTTGGGGACGGTTCTTTCCGGGATGCCTGGCCGTCTGCCGGAAGCGGCGGCTGAGTTCCAGGCAGCGCTGCGCATCCAGCCAGGTTCCGCAAAGGCCCACAACAACCTGGGCAGCCTGTTGTCGGCGATGCCCGGGCACGAGGCCGACGCGATTGCCGAGTATCAAGCGGCTCTGCGCATCCAACCCGATTACGCCAGGGCGCACTACAACCTGGCAAACCTGCTTTCGCAAATGGCTGGCAGGCAGGCTGAGGCGATTGCCGAGTATGAGGCCGCTCTGCGCGTTCAACCGGATTTCGCGGGCGCTCACAATAATCTGGCCAATTTGTTTCTGCAGATGCCGGGCCGGCTCTCTGATGCCATCGCCGAATATCGAGCGGCGCTGCGAGCGCAGCCGGATCTGGCGGAAGGCCATGCCAACCTGGCAGGAGTACTGGCGCGTGTCCCCGGGCAGCGGGCCGAGGCCGTGAGCGAGTACCAGGCGGCGTTGCGGATCAGGCCTGATGCGGAAGTGCAGAGGAGACTGGAAAGGCTGCTGGCGGGGAGGTAGGACGCAGGGCTGTAGCGACTCAGCTTGTAATGGGGGTAGCGCTCCCTTACGGTCGCGGCTCGGATCCAAACAAAAGGCCGGGCATCCGTTTGACGGAATGCCCGGCCTTGATGTTCGCCGGCTTACTGCCGGCTCAATACAGGGTTAGAAGTTAACGCGAAGGACGCCTTCCAGAATACGCCCGCCGGGATCGTACGTGCCCGAAATATCGCGGTAAGCGGAGGAGACCACGCCCAACGAAGTACTCGTCGTGCTGAGCGTGCCCGGCAGGAAGTTGGTGATGTTGGCCACATTCAGTGCCTGTGCACGGAACTCGATGGTGACCGACTCTTTAATGTGCGTCACTTTGATCAGGCTGACATCGAAGTGGCGCTGCCAGTTGGCGTAGACGTAATCGAAGCCGCCCCACTGCCCAGCCGCGGCCGGTCCGATGTAGGGAGCGCCAGTGTTCAACTGAGCTGGCGTCAGGTTGTTGGTACCGAACGCGGCCCAGCTATTGTCGATCAGGTTGGTGTTGTTGGCGCTGGTCAACCCAGTCGGCGCGACCGGCGGCGTCATGAAGTAAACCTGCGGAATACCGCTGACCGGGTTCTGGGTCTTGTCGATGTTGTACATGTTCTGGATCTGCTTCAGAGTGATGTTGTGCAGAACCACGCCGGCGCTGTTGCCATTTACGGTGGCAAAACCGCCGCCAATCTGAATCGGCGTCCCAGACTGCACGCGGGCGACACCGGCGATTTCCCATCCTTCGACAGCCTTTTTCAAAATCTTGCTGCTGGGGCTGGAAAGGAAGTGACGACCGGGGCCAAAGGGCAATTCGTAAATGTAGTTGGCCTTGATCGCCTGGCGGATGTCGAACCCGTCCGGAGTTTTATTCATCGCCAGATCGCGGATGGTACTGGGCTGCGAAGAGACGCTGGTGCTGGCGGTAGCGCCGTTAGCCAGCGACTTCGAGAACGAGTAGTTGAGCTGGAACTGCATGCCGGAAGCGAGACGGCGGCGGAGTTCAATCTGGCCGGAATCATAGTAGGAGGAGCCCCACGGAAGCACGTCGTACGTGCCGCCAGAAGCCACGGCGGGATTGACCACGAAATAATTCGCGGGGAATCCGCCGGCAACCCAGTTCTGATTGTCGGCCAGCGTTGTGGAGAGCGAACTCGCCAGGGTGCCGACTTTGCCGTACGCCAAGTCAGTGGCGAAGGTCGAGTTGTTGCAGCAGGAAGTGCCGAGAGCCGACTGGAGGAACGGAATCGGCACCTGGCCGGGCAGTCCCTGGTTGGCGAAGTTGCTGGTGCAAGTGGAGTACTGGCCGCCGCCGCAAGCCGCGCGGGCGATCAACAGGTTGTTGGCCGCCTGATTGAAGACCGTCTGGAAACCGTTATTGACGGTATTGAGCTCATTCAGGTTGACCTGGCGCCATTCGTGCAGTCCGTGGTTGCCCGTGTAACGGACTTCCACGACTGTGTTGCGGCTCAGTTCCCTCTGGAAGCCAATGTTCCAGCTCTGCACGTATCCGAGCTTCAGATTCGGATCGAACTCATTCAGACTGGAGGTAAATTGAGCAGCGATCGGGAAGTTCAACGTGGTGGGTAGACCCGTTTTCTGCGGCAGGTTGGGATAGTCGCGGAAGAGCACGCCGCCGGCCGGGCCGAAATCGGTGGGATCGACCGCATTGCTGACCGAAGCGGGTTGGGAGATGCCTACGTTGCTGCCATAGACGCTCTGATACACACCAGAACCTTCGCGAGTGGTCGCGATGGCGTAACCGGCGCGCAGGACGGAAGCTCCGGCATGATGGCCGAAGATAGCACCCATCAGGCCTTCGCCGGAGGGAATCTGCCAGGCGATACCGATGGAGGGAGCCCATACGCCGGGCTCACTGTAGGTATTGGCTTGAGTCAGCTGCGAGTACGTGGGAACGACGCCGGTCTGGACGCCCGGTTGGAAGATGTTCCCGATGCCGGAGATGCCCCAGGTGGACGCGTTGTTGACGTTGGTATAGAGACCGTCGAGGTTATGCCAGTTCTCTTCTTTTTCCCAACGGAGGCCGGCAGTCAGGGTGATGCTGGGAGACACGCGCCAGACATCCTGACCGAAGAAGCCCCACCATTGCTCGGAATCATCGTCGATGGGAGCAACTCCGTAAGAATATTTCCCGGTGGTCGCGCTGAGGACCTGCTGAGTAGTGATGGTGTTGATGCGGCCGGTGAGCTGGGCGTAAGCGGTGGCTTCACTGGTAAACGAGGAAGCGCCGGGGAAGTTGGTAGCGATATTGTACGGAGCGGCGGATCCCGAAATGGAGGTGCACAGCGGATCGGGCGAGACGCAGCCGAAGGACATCTGAGGCGTGGTTTCCGTCTCCAGGATCTGCTGCCACAATTGGACTTTCTCCCATGTGGCGCCGGCCGAGATCTGGTGCGCGCCCTTCACGAATGAAACCGTGTCGCCGACTTCCTTATAAGGAGAGTTGCGGCGCTGCGGGTTGACATCGTCCGTGATGGCCTGGTAATTGACGCTGGGGTAATAGCCGTGCCACGGGGAATACTGCCCTGGTCCAATGGCATCGCCGAAGGAGACCGTGCCGCCGTTCAAACCCATGCGCAGTTCGTTGGTGAGGCGCGCGCTGAGGGCCGAACGCAAGGCCAGCGTTCCCACAAAGCGGTTGCTCAACTGACCGGCAATGGTGCTGCTTCCCAAGACGGTACCGGTTCCGGGATAAACCGGTGTATCGGTGTTGAGGAAGTCCGGCGTGGAATTGTACCAATCGTAGTTGTAAGTGAACGAGAGGTGATGTTTCTGAGTGAGGTTGTAATCGATACGCGTGGTAACGAAGTCTCTCGCGTCCACACCGCTGAGCTGGTAATTCCACGTGTTGGAGTTGTAGTCGCCGTTGCCGGCATTGGAAACCAACTGCGAAACCGGGGGGGCCAGCGCGGCGATGGTGGCGTAAGTGGCGGCGATGATGGGATCCGGGGTGGTAGCAAAAGCGCGGGTACCGGCGGGCTGCGCCACGGCATTGCCGCTGGCGGCGATGTTATACAGGTTGACTGTATTCAGTGCGCCCGTGGTGGTGGCGTAAGTATAGTTACCACCTACGTAACTCGAAGTCGCGATGTTCCTGGCGTAGGAATTCGATGCCGGGTTGCGGAACAATTCGAAGTTGGTGAATACGAACAGCTTGTCCTTAATGACGGGGCCGCCAATGTGGCCGCCGTACTGCCGCAAGTGGAGAATGTCGCGCGGCAGGCCCGCGTGGGTTGCGGTGTTGGCCCATGTCTCGTTATTGAAATAGTAATTGGAGTCGAAGAACGTGTTGCGGGCCTGATAGAAGCCGCCGCCATGGAACTGATTGGTTCCCGACTTGGTGACGAACTTGATCTGCGCCGCGCCCTGGCCGGAGCTATCCGCGCCGGCGGCGGAAGTGGTCAGCGTGACTTCTTCCAATGAGTCAACCGACGGCATGATGTAGCTGAAGAATCCGTCACTCGACTTGAGTTCCTGATCCTGCGTGTTGATACCGTCAATGGTGATATTGATGGCGCCCTTCGGCAGTCCGTTGATGGTGGAACTGCGCGGATTGGTGGGCGTCGAAGTGCCGGGCTGCGTCACCATCAATTCGACGGCGTTGCGCGTGGCGAACGGCAATTCGGTAACCTGACGTCCAGTGAGCGTGTTGGTGATTTCGGCGGATGAAGCCTGCACCACTTCGGCGCCGCTCTGCACGGTGACGGTCTCAGTCGCCTGGCCAACTTCTAATTTCGTTGGCAGGGTGGTCGGTTCGCCGGCCGTTACCTGCACGTTGGCGGCGGATGCAACCTTGAACCCCGGCTTGGTTACCGAAACGCGATACGTTCCGCCGTCCAGCTGGATAATCTGCCACTCACCTTTTTCGTTGGTAGTGGTTTTAAATATCTGGTCGGTAGCGGTAGCAGTTACCGTGATATCAGCTCCCGGAACGGCAGCGCCGCTGGGATCGGTAACAGTTCCGTCGATACGGCCGATACCTTGTGAGAAAGCTAGAGAGGCGCATAGACACACTAATAGCGCCACCATAAATGTCTTCATCTCGGTGTATACCCCCTGTGAATTCGTGAACTCAATCAACTCCGCAACAGCCCCACGGAGGTTTTCGTTGGGCCTCTCGCCCCAAAACCTCCACAACTTCGTTGCACCAAAGAACTACTCACGCTATAAAAGCTGGAACTTCAACCCTGCTGCAACTAGTTAATAATTCCTATGGAGCAACCCTCAAGCCGGTTCCCACCTTCCACGTATTGCCGGAAGTTTATCACAGTCGAATTGCGATGGTAAAGACAAATCCGCAGAATTCGCCATAAATTTAATCTTTCCGTTGTAAAACTTTTTCGCATGAGGTGGACGCGTCAGGGCCTATGAAAAATGGTGCCGACCTGGCCGGCAAGATCCGTTTTTTCAGATATTTACTGAGGTTACTAGCCACCCGCGGCGGCTCCGGTCTCGACTCCGGCCTGTTTCAGGATGGCGGCCGCGCCGGTGTACTCCGCTTTCGGCGCGACGTGGCGAATTCCATCGAAAACAAAAAAACGCGCGGCGTCATCAATCGCGATTCGCGCGGGCGAATTCGAGGCGGCGACGCCGGCTCGATCTTCGATCCCCTGAACGATTCGCTGGTAAGGACTCTCATCTTCCTGCCACACGCGGATATCGTCGCCCACGCGGATCAATTCGCGCGCACGCGCCTCTTCGAAACCCGGCAGCACCCACACCGGTTCGCCCTGCGCGGGCAGCACCACGGCGAAGGTGCGCTCACTCTTGCCCCAACGGACACCGGTGAGATAGAGCATGGCGGGCCCGGGCTCCAGGACCATGGCCTGGCAGCCTGCCTTCGACATCACCTGCTGGAGCCGGGCAATGCGCTGTCTGTAAGTGGCCGCGGAAGTTTCGGTGGCTGGCTGCATGGCGATTCCTTTGCTACCCGAATGGCTGATCGATGGCCGGACTTTGCCGGGTAAACATGCGCGCGCCATTCTCCGTGATGTACATGCAATCTTCCAGCCGGATGCCGAATTCGCCGTAGATCGCAATGGTGGGTTCATTGCTGAAACACATACCGGGCGCGAGTTTGGTTTGATTGCCACGCACGAGGTACGTCCACTCGTGACCGTCGAGCCCGATGCCATGGCCGGTGCGGTGGGGCAAGCCGGGCACTTTGTATCCCGGGCCGAAGCCGGCGTCGGTGATGACTTTGCGCGCGGCCGCATCTACGGATTCGCAGGTAGAGCCCACGCGCGCCGCCGCCAGGGCCGCATCCTGCGCTTTGCGCTCCAGATTCCAAATCTCGCGCTGGCGTGGAGAAGGCTTGCCGAAAACGGTGGTGCGGGTGATGTCGGATTGGTAGCCTTCCACGGTGCAGCCATCATCCACCAGCACTACGTCACCTTCCCTTAGTTGCTGGGGCTGCACGCTGCCGTGCGGAAAGGCGGTGTAGTTGCCGAAGATCACCAGCGCATCGCCGCGGTAACCGAGCGCGCGATAAGCGGCGGCGACGTTGGCGCTCAACTCGCTGGAAGTCATGCCTTCACGGAGCGTTGCGAAGACCGCCTGGTAACAAGCGATGGTCACATTATTGGCGTGCTGCATCAGGGCGATTTCAGCCGGTGACTTAATCACGCGGCAACCCACGGTGACGGCGTCGGCACTGACGAAGCGAGTGCCGGGAACAGCGGTGCGGAGGCCATCGAAGGTGGAGAAACTAGTGCGCTCTTCCATGGCAACGGATGCGCTGTTTAAGGCTTGCCTTCCGCGGCGATCCGTGAGGAACTCCGCAATGGCGCGATAGAGGCCGGCGTCGGCAGCGGAGAGCCGGAGGTCGGCGTATTTGGGGAGGAGCGACTGCGCGCGGGCCTCTTCGGCTTTGGGAGCGAACCAGGCCGGCTTGCCTTTTTGGGGAAGCACGAAAACGATGCGGCCAGAGGGGCGCGTGCCGGTGAAGTAATAGAGGCTGGAGCCGGGTTCTATGACGACGGCTCCGATGGAATTTTCGTGCATGAGCCGGCGGGCCTTTTCCATGCGGGCGCGGCGCTCCTCGTCGGTGATGGGCTTGACGCCATCGGTCATGGGCCGTAGGTTCTTGAAATCGGCGGACGGCTGCGCAGCCGCTACCCGGGCAGCGGCGGCCATTGCCCCGATAAAGGTGCGGCGGTTCATGCGATCAGCGTGGGCGTTTTCTTGTGCCAGTCAGTGGACTGCTCATAGGCCATCGCCAGGCGCAGGGGCGAACCTTCGTCGTAAATCTTGCCGAGGAAGCCGAGCATGCGCCAGGGCGTGCCGCCGAAGCCGCCGCCACCGCCGCCGCCTCCGCGTGCAGCGCCGGCGGCATCCGCGCCTGCCGGAGCGGGCTGCGGCTCAATCCATCCGCAACGAACCACCACTTGCGGATTGCCCGTAAGGTTGGTGGTGGTGAGCGGGCCAGATCCGGCGCAGACGATGACGTCCCAATCGGCCATGAACTTCTCAAACTTTTCGACTAGCCTGGTGCGGATGCGCTGCGCTCGGATGTATTCCACGGCGGGGACCAGGCGCGAACTGCGGAAGGTGTTGGGCCAATCGCTCTGCGCCTGGCCCTTGAGCGTACGGATTTCGCCGTCGCGAGTGATGTCGTCAAACGCGGCTGCGCCTTCGGCCCGCAACAGGAAACTGATGGTGGTGAGGTCTTCCTGATACTCAACCGGAGTGAGAGTGACGCCGGTGGCCTTCAGATCGGAGATGGCCTGATCGTAGACTTTCTTCTGTTCGCCGGTCATGCGGTCGAAACCAGCCTGCAAGATGCCGACGCGGAGACTCTTGACGGGCTTGCGGGGTTCCCAGTGGAAGGGATCGGCGCCGACGGAGCGGTCATGGCCGTCAGGCCCATAAATGGCATTCAGCACAATGGCGCAATCTTCCACGCTGCGGCAAATGGGCCCGACCTTATCCATGGTCCAGCTTAAGGCCATGGCGCCGTGGCGGCTGACGCGGCCATACGTGGGGCGAAGGCCGACGGTGCCGCAATTCGAGCTGGGCGAAACGATGGAGCCGAGCGTCTCCGTGCCAAGAGAAAAACCGACCAGACCGGCAGCGGTGGAAGAAGCCGAGCCAGCCGAGGAGCCGCTGGAATTGCGATCGTATTCACCGCGGGCGCGTGCGGCGTCAGTAGGCCACGGGCTCCTGGTGCGGCCGTTGAACCAGAGATCGCCCTGCGCCAGCGCGCCCATGGACAACTTGGCGATGAGCACGGCGCCGGCTTTATAAAGGCGCTCAACGCAAGTGGCATCGTATTCGGCGATGCGTTTCTGGAACGGCTCGGCGCCCCAGGTGGTGAGGATGCCCTTGGTGTCGTATAGATCCTTGACGCCGAACGGAATGCCGTGGAGCGGGCCGCGATACTTGCCGGCTTTGATTTCGGCATCGGCCGCGGCGGCCTGCCGCAGCGCCAATTCCTCGGTGAGGGTGATGAGGCAGAGCAGCTTGGGCGAATACTTCTTCATTCGCTCCAAATACATTTTGGTGAGATCGGTGGAAGAGACGGCGCGCGAACGGATGAGGGGCGCGAGCTCCGTGACCGGGAGGAACGCCAGGTCTTCCAGATTGGATGGCGCCTTGGCGGTGGACTTGGCGGGGATGGTGGTTTCGAAACGCTGCGGGCCCTGGATGGGCACTCGGTCGGGAAGGCCCGGATGAAAAGTGAAGGCCGGCTCGGTGTCGAGAGGAACGTCGATTTTGCGGATGGTCTCGTAATCGTTGAACGCGGTGTTGACGTTGCGCAGCATCATGTCGAGCTCGGCATCCTGAAATTCCAGGCCGATCAATTTGAGCGCGGTCTGCACCTGTTCGCGCGTGAAGCGAAGAGGCTGCTGGTTGCCGCGTCCGCCGCCTGTGAGAGCGCCTCCACCGCGGCCGGCCGCGGGCGGCGTGGCCGGTGGCTGCGTGGCGGGCGGTGGAGTGGCCGGGGGCCGATCCTGAGTGAGCGCCGGCCGCGCCGCAGCCAGCACGCTGATGAGTTGCATCCAGGTTCGTCTGTCCATAAGAATGCTACCTATAATACCTGAAGCTTCGGCGCGGAGGGCTCGGGCGGCGGGTTGGGCAATCTCCAGGAGCCGGGCTTCGCCCGGTCAGACCGGCCAGGAGGCCGGTCCCACTGGCGCTATGCGATATACTTTGCCCCATGAAGCTATTTCCAATCCTATTGTGTGTCAGTCTGGCTGCCCTGGCCCAGGACGAAGCTCCTCAAGGCAGGGGCGGCCGCGGCGGCGACAATCAAGACCCCATCAATGCTCGCACTTTCGCGAGCCTGCGGGCGCGCCAAATCGGCCCGGCGATGATATCCGGACGCATTTTACAGATCGCGGTGTTTCCGGACAGCCCCAGCCACTATTTGATCGCGCTGGCGGCCGGCAACATCTTTATGACCGAAAACAACGGGACGACGTGGACGCCCGTGTTTGATACTTATGGGTCGTTCTCCATCGGCTGGATCGCGATCGATCCCAAGAACCCCAACCTGGTGTGGGTGGGGACCGGCGAGAACAACAGCCAGCGCGCCGCGGCTTATGGCGACGGCGTTTACAAGAGCGAGGACGGCGGACATACCTTCCGCAACGTCGGGCTGAAGACTTCCGAGCATATCGGCCGGATTGCGATTGACCCGCGCGATTCGAACGTGGTGTATGTGGCGGCGCAGGGCCCGCTGTGGAAGGGCGGCGGCGAGCGCGGCCTGTACAAGACCACCGACGGCGGCAAGACCTGGACGAGCCTGATCAAAGTGGACGATTACACCGGCTGCACCGACGTGGTGATGGATCCCACGAATCCGGATGTGCTGCTGGCGGCCACGCATCAGCGCGAGCGCGCTTATTTCGGCATCATCCACGGCGGCCCGGGCAGCGCGCTGTGGCGCACGCTGGACGCCGGCAAGACTTGGACCAAAGTGCAGGGCGGATTCCCGCAGGGGCAAGGGGAAATCGGGCTGGGCCGCATCGGCCTGAACTACGCGCCATCGAACCCCAAAGTGATTTACGCGGAAGTGGAAGGCAACGGCAACGGCGGCCTGTACCGCTCCGAAGACGGCGGCGTGATGTGGGAGCGGCGCAACAACTCCGACCAGCAGGCACAGTATTACGCCAAGGTGGTGGTGGACCCGGCGAACCAGGACCGCGTTTACATCATGGGCGTCAACATCTCGGTGTCCGACGATGGAGGCCGGACCACCAGCTCACTGGGAACGCGCAACAAGCACGTGGACAATCACGATATCTGGGTGGATCCGAAGAACAACAATCACTATATGGTGGGCTGCGACGGCGGGCTTTACGAGAGCTTCGACCGCGCGGCGACGTGGATCTTCAAAGAGAATCTGCCGACGGGCCAGTTCTACGACGTGGCGGTGGACGAAGACGCGCCGTTCTACCACGTGTATGGCGGCACGCAGGATAACAACAGCATCGGCTGCGCCGCGCGCACGAAGAATACCGTGTTGACGAATGCGGATTGTTTCGTGACGAACGGCGGCGACGGTTTCTATTCGCGAGTGGACCCGAAGGATCCGAACACGATTTACTCGGCCAGCCAGAACGCCGGCATCGTGCGATTCGATAAGCGGACCGGGGAGCGCGTGGGCATTGTGCCGGAACCGGCGAAGGGCGATCCGGCGCTGCGCTGGAACTGGGACGCGCCGTTCATCATCAGCCCGCATTCCAATACGCGGCTATACATCGGCTCGCAGAAACTGTATCGCAGCGACGACCGCGGCGATTCCTGGGTGGCGGTCAGCCCCGATCTGACTCGCCAGTTAGACCGGAACAAGTTGCCGCTGATGGGCAAAATCTGGCCCATCGACGCGATTCAGAAAAACGTTTCGACGGCTCTCTACGACAACATATCTTCGATTGCCGAATCGCCCAAGAAGGAAGGGTTGATCTATGTGGGAACCGATGACGGCCTGGTGCAGGTGACCCAGGACGGCGGCAAGACCTGGAATAAAGTCGACAAGCCGGCGGGCGTGCCGGAGAACGCCTACGTGCAGCGGATTGTGGCATCGCAACACGACGCGGGCACGGTTTACGTGGCGTATGAGAACCACCAGAACGGCGACTTCAAGCCCTACCTGATCAAGAGCAGCGACATGGGAAAGACCTGGGTGAACATCTCCGGCAACCTTCCGGAGCGCGGCGGGGTCTATTCGATTGCGGAAGACCACGTCAACAAGAACCTGATTTTCGCGGGCACGGAGTTCGGGCTGTACTTCACGAATATCGGCGGCGAGAAGTGGATCAAGTTGAATGCCGGCCTGCCGACGACGCAGATTCGGGACCTGGCGATCCAGAAGCAGATGGACGACCTGGTGATTGGCACGTTCGGCCGCAGCATTTATGTGCTGGACGATTACAGCCCGCTACGCAACGCGACGCCGGAATTGATGCAGAAGGAAAGCGTGATTTTCCCGGTACGCAAGGCGCTGGAGTTCATCCCTTACAGCACCGGCGGCGACCTGGGCACGAATCATTTCACGACGCCGAACCCGCCGGTGGGCGCGACCATTACGTTCAATCTGAAGGAAGCTATCCGCACGAAAATGGTTGAACGCCAGCAGGCTGAACGGGCTGCGGCGCAGCGCGGCGAGACGGCGCCGTATCCGACACCGGAAGTGCTGCGCGCGGAAGCGCTCGAAGAGCCGCCAACGATCCTGGCGACTATTAAAGATGCCAAGGGCAATGTGGTGCGGCGTCTGGATCAGCCGGCTACGGCCGGCGTGCATCGCTTTACGTGGGACCTGCGTAGCCAGGGCAACGGTCTGGCGGCATCGGTGCCGCTGGGCGGCGGCGCCGCCTTCGGCGGACGCGGCGGAGCGGGTGGCGGAGCAGCCGCCGTTGGTGGCCGCGGTGGCGCAGGCGGTGGCGGCGGCGCCGACATCGACCCCGAAATAATGGCGGCGTTCGGCGGCGGCGGCCGCGGTGGTGGCGGCGGAGCATTCGCGCTGCCCGGCAAGTACACCGTGTCGCTGGCCAAACGGGTCAACGGCGTGGTGACGGAACTGCCGGGATCCGAGACCATCGAAGTGGCCGCGGCCACTCCGTACACGCAGGAAGAGCGGGTTTCCATGGTGGAGTTCGAGGAAAAGCTGGGCAAACTCCAGAAGGCTCTGACGGCCACGCAGGAAGCTGCCACCGAAGCCGGCACGCGCCTCGATTCGATCAAACGCGCGATTGACGCCACGCCGACGCTGTCACCCAAACTGCACGAGACGGCGCTCAATCTGCAGCGCGAGCTGGACGGCATCAATCTGGCCTTAAGCGGAGACCGCCTCTGGCGCGCCCACAACGAAGGAACGCCGGCATCGATCTCCGAGCGTATCCAATCAGCAGGCGGTTCCACGCGAGGAACGGGACACCCCACCAAGACCTCCATGGAACAGTATCAGATTGGCTCCGATGAGCTGGCGGTTCAGATTCCGAAACTGAAGAAGCTGATCGAGACGGATATGAAGAATCTCGAAAAGCAGTTGGATGCGGCCGGTGCGCCGCCCACGCCGGGACGGTTGCCGGATTGGAAAGGCGGCAAGTAGAAGCGATCGATTGACGTTGCGGCAGGCGCATCCTTAGCTGTATCCGGGATGCGCCTGCCGTTTTGTTTTACGGACGGCCCACCTTCACCGCAAGGTAGGTGATTTCCTTGCCGGGGTCAATGAAAAACTGATGCGGCACGCCGGCGGCGATGTGGATGACATCGCCGGGGCCTACGTTTCTGGATACGCCGCCTTTGATGGAATCGCCCTGGATTTCACCGGGCGCGGTAGTTCTGGCTCCCACCACTTCACCACCCACCACCAACCTGGCTTCGCCGCTCTGCATCACCAGCACATCCACCTGCTTCTCATGCACTTCGACATTGCCATTCTTGTTCCTGTGCGCGACAGCCAGGGAGTGGTCGCCGAAATCGAGCTTGCCTTGCAGGTCGGCCGGCGGTACGCCCTTCGTCCAGACGACGAAGCCCGGGGGATCCGCGGCGGCAAGCGGGAAAAGCGCCAGCGAAAGGAATAGCAGCGTTCTGATCTTCACTTATCAGCTCCTGGTCAACATGGTATAGCGAGGCCGCCTCCGGCGGAAAATGCGGCCCCGCCCGCGAGACTTAGCGGTTGTTGTTGATGTCGTTGGCGCCGCCGCGGCCCCCACGGCCACCGCGCCCGTTATTCTGCTGCGTGGTGGTAACGCCGCGGCCATCGGTCGAGCCCGGCGGAGGAACGTGGTCGCCTTGCGGCTTCTCGCGGTTCAGCTCCCACATGTCCACGCTCTGGTCGAAATCGCCCAGCAGATACTTGCAGAAATAGTCGGCCCGGATCCAGGAGAAATACTCGGCTTCCGGCCCATACGCGTGGCGCTGGCCCGGCAGAACCACGAAGTCGAAGCGCTTATTGGCCTTGATCAAGGCGTCCGCCAGCCGCAGTGTGTTTCCGGGGTGTACGTTGTTATCGATGTCGCCGGTGGAAATCAGAAGGTGGCCTTTCAGGTTCTTGGCGATCTCCGAGTTCTTGTCGATGGCGTATTCAAAAGTAGTCTTCCCGTCCTTATCCGTCACTTCCCTGACCCCGTTGTGCTTCTCGCTCCACGGAGCATTGTAAATATTGTTCTCGTGATTGCCCGATTCCGAGACCGCCACTTTGAAAAAGTCCGGATACACCAGCATCGCGGCCGTCGACATGAAGCCGCCGCCGGAATGGCCGGTGATGCCGACGCGGTCGATATCGATCCACGGATAGCGGGCAGCCAGTTGTTCCACGGCGGCCTTCTTATCGGCCAGACCGTAGTCGCGCAGGTTGCCGTAGCCATAGGTGTGGTACCACTTCGAGCGATGCGGGTTACCGCCGCGGTTGCCCACTTCCACCACGATGAAGCCCAGGTTGGCCAGCGCCACGTTGGCTTGCCGCGGCGAGAACGTCTGCGTCACGCTTTCCGTCTGCGGGCCCGGATACACGTATTCGATGATGGGGTATTTCTTGTGCGGATCGAAATCGAACGGTTTATACATCACGCCATAGATGTCGGTGATGCCGTCGTCCGCCTTGACGATGAAAGGCTCGGGGAACTGATAACCCTCCTGCACGAGGCGCGTCAGATCCACTTTCTCGAGCGGCATGGGTGTTCCGCCCTGCGCTTCGTAGAGCGCCGATTGCGGCGCTGAGTTCACGCGCGAGCTATTGTCGACGAAATACTTGCCGTTGTCCGACACCACCACGGCATGAGACGCGTCGCCGGGATCCAGAAGCTTGAGGCCGCTGCCGTCCAGTTTCACGCTGTAGTTATGCATGAAATACGGATTCTCGCCGTCCTCCCGGCCGGAAGCCGTCATCAGCATGGTGCGGGCCTTGTCGTCGACGTAGGAAAGATCCTCCGCCACAAACTCGCCGTGGTCCACCTGGTTCTTAAGCGTGCCGTCGGCGCTGTAGAGATAGTAATGGCCCCAGCCGTCGCGCTCTGACCACCACAGCATCTCGGTGGCGCTATTGAGGAATTTCAGCGGCTTCTCTTCCACGTAAACGTTCATGCGTTCCGGAATGAGGGTCTTCACTTCTCCGGTCGTGGTGTCGGCAACGCAAACGTCCAGACGGTGTTCGTCGCGGCTCAGGCGCGTGAAGTAGAGTTTGTCTGAGCCTCCGGCGCCGGACCAGGTGGTTTCGGTTTTTTCGTGCTCGCGGTCGTAGGCGGAAGGCCGGTCGCTTTCTACACGAATTCGCTGATCCTTGAAGCCACTGGCATCGGCCTTCAGTTCCAGGCGCGCTTTGCCGGCCACGTCGAAAACCTCCAGGTGAGCCTGCGGATAATCGGCGTCGCCCGGCATCGCATACTTGTAGGTTTCCAATGTGGGGCGCGGATTGGCCAGGGAATTGATGACCCAAAGCGGTTTCACTTTGCGCTGATCTTCGCGGGTGATGGCGAACTTCCTGGAGTCTTTCGACCAACTGACCTGCACGGCGGCTCGCGCACGGGTGGCCTGCCCTTCCACCTGCTGCTGGTCGCCGGTGTTGTCCTGCTGTTGCTGCTGGTCCTGCTGCTGGCCGCCACCGCCGCCGCGGCCGCCGTACGCGAAATATTCCTCGCCGTCCTTGGTGATCTCGGTCTCCACAATGGTGGTGTCGTTGGCGTTCTTCAGGGCCTTGGCGTAATTCACGTCATCCATCATGAAGAGGTTGTGGGCGCGAGAAAACACGATGGTCTTGCCGTCGGGTGAGATGTTGGCCCAGGCCGGCTTGCGCGGCGGGCGCTCGTCGAGCAGCGCGAGTTTGCCGCCGGCCAGTTCATACTCAAAGGCAAGCTGCTTCTGGTTGCGCCCCGGCGCGGGGGCGCCTGCGCCACCACGGCCGCCCTGCTGCTGGGGATCACCGTCGTCGTCGCCATCCGCGTCCGGTTCCTGCTGGAGGTTGTCGGTGGTGACGGCGGCTGTGGTTTTCTTTTCACCCGGGATGATGGCATCGCGCGGCACATTGATCTCAAATTGGATGGAGGCATCGTGCTTTACAAATCGAATGGTGGTAATCGGCAGGTGCTGCGAATCGTAAGGCAGGCCGGTGGCCGCGGTCAGGCTGGCGGCCAGGCGCACGGCGTCGAAAACGTAGGTCTTGGTCTTCTTGCCCGGGTCTACGATATAAAATTTTCGTCCGGCGTTGCCCTCAAAGGTATACCAGAACCGGTTGCCGTCTTCCATCCAGTGTGGGGTTACCGCCATGTCGAAAACCAGGCGCGCCACTTTGGACGAAGTCCAGCGGGCCGCCAGCTCATAGTTCGCTTTGGTGGGTTTCGCGGGGAGCGTGGACGGGGAATCGTCCGCACCCACTCCGGGAAAAGCTAATGCCAGCAAAGTTACCAGGCCAGCCGAGATGATGGCTACGCGGAGCCAGCCGCGCCGCCCAATCTGAAATGCACGATGCATAGGGATACTCCTTGTTTCTCGAATCTTCAGCTTGATGTGGACCCGGCCACACAACCGATTGGGACTACTATATCCCAAGGCGGCGGTCAGTCGCGCACGACGGAGAGCGCCTTTGGTTAATAGCGTCTGTTAAGATCATGGGCTAGGATTATTGGGAGCCGCTCATGCCATTCACTTATAGACGCCTGCTGGCGCTGGCCGCTGCGGGCCTGGTTACACTTGTCTGTGTTCAGGCCCAGACCACGAAAGCCCCGGACATCACGAAGAACCCGACGCTGTACGTGGTGCCTTACGCCCACCTTGATACGCAGTGGCGTTGGGAGTTTCCGCAGACCATCAGCGAGTATCTGCTGAAGACCATGCGGGTGAATTTCGATCTGATCGACAAATATCCCCACTACATCTTCAACTGGACCGGCGCCAATCGCTACCGGCTGATGAAAGAATATTTTCCGCCGGATTACGAGCGGGTCAAAAAGTACGTGGCGGCGGGAAGGTGGTATCCTGCCGGGTCGTCGATGGAAGAAGGCGACGTCAACATGCCCAGCGCGGAAGCCATCATCCGCCAGGTGCTCTACGGCAACACATACTTTCGCAAGGAATTCGGCAAAGCCAGCGCTGAATATATGCTGCCGGATTGTTTCGGCTTCCCGGCTTCGCTGCCCAGCATACTGGCGCATGCCGGCGTGAAGGGCTTCTCCACGCAGAAGCTTTCCTCCGGCTGGCAGCCCGCGCCCAAAGTGGGCGGTCCCGATTCACCCGAACAATCTCCCATGGGCATTCCGTTCAACGTGGGAATCTGGGAAGGCCCCGACGGCCAAACCGTGCTGGCGGCGCTCAACCCGGGCGGCTATGGCAGCGACATCTATACCGATCTCAGCAAAGAGCCGGCTCAGGGCGGCGGAGATAACTGGGTGAAGCGCATTCAGCTGGATGGCGACGTCAGCGGCGTTTACGCGGACTATAAGTACGTGGGCACCGGCGACACGGGCGGTTCCACGCGGGAATCCACCGTGCAGATGCTCGAAGCAATGGTCACCAAGAGCGAGATTGTTCTGCCCATGGCCGGTCGCGGAGGCGGTGGCCGGCCTGGCGCGAATACCACGCCAACGCCTCCGCCGGCGCCGCCAGTGAAGGTTGGCGACGGCCCGGTGACGGTGATTCCGGCCACGGCGGATCAGTTATTCCTCGATATCAAGCCCGAAATGATGGCGCGCTTGCCGCGCGTGAAGGGCGACCTGGAACTGATCAACCACTCCGCGGGATCACTCACTTCCGAGGCCTACCACAAGCGCTGGAACCGGAAAAACGAATTGCTGGCGGCGGCCGCCGAGGAGGCCTCGCTCTCCGCCGCGCTGCTGGGCGGGCGTCCTTATCCGCAGACACGGCTCAATGATGCCTGGACCCAGGTGATGGCCGGGCATTTCCACGATTCCGCCGCAGGCACCGCGACGCCGCGCTCCTACGAGTTCATCTGGAATGACGATGTGATCGCCATGAATCAGTTCTCCGGCGTGCTGACCAGCGCCACGGAATCGGTCGCGTCGGTGCTGGATACACAGACGAAGGGCGTGCCCGTAGTGGTCTTCAATCCGCTCAACATCGCGCGCGAGGACGTGGTGGAGGCCAACGTGCCACTTCCCGCCGGCGCACCATTCGTTCGCGTGACGGGTCCCGATGGACAGGCTGTTCCGGCGCAGTATGAGAACGGCAAGGTGCTCTTTCTAGCCAAGGTCCCCTCAGTCGGCTACTCGGTCTACAACGTGGAACCGGCAACCGAAGCGGGGCCGTCTACTTTGAAGGCCAGCATAAGGCAGGGCGGACGCGGTGGCGCTCCCGGCAACACGGCTACTGCCACTGCCATCGAAAACGATCGCTACAAAGTCACGCTGGATAACAACGGCGACGTGGCGAGCATCTTCGATAAGTCGCTGAACCGCGAGTTACTGTCGGCCCCGATGCGCCTGGCCATTTCCAACGACCATCCCTCACAATGGCCCGCGTGGAATATGGATTTCGACCAGGAACAGGCGCCCCCACGTGTTTATGTGCGCGGCGGCCAAGCCCGCATCAAGGAAAACGGGCCCGCGCGAGTGACTCTGGAAGTGACTCGCACTAACACGGAAGGTTCGCACTTTGTTCAAACCGTCAGCCTTTCGGCCGGCGATGCCGGAAACCGAGTCGAGTTTGGCGCAGTGATCGATTGGAAGACACTGTACGCCAACCTGAAGGCGACTTTCCCGCTGACCGCTACCAATGAGGACGCCACGTATAACTGGGGACTCGGCACCGTCAAACGCGCTACGGCCAGCGAGCGGCAGTTCGAAGTGGCATCCCATCAGTGGATCGACCTGACCGACCGTTCCAACAATTTCGGCGCCACCATCCTTACCGATTGCAAGAACGGCTCCGACAAGCCCAACAACAACACCATCCGCCTGACCCTGGTGCGCTCGCCGGGCGTGGACACGGGTTACACAGACCAGGCCAATCAGGACTGGGGACATCACGAATTCGCTTTCGGCATCGCCGGCCATGCCGGCACGTGGCACGATGGCGAAACGGACTGGCAGGGCTACCGCCTGAACCAACCGCTGATCGCTTTCGAGACCGCGAAACATGCCGGCGCGCTCGGCAAGAACTTCTCGTTGATCACTGTCGGCAACCCTCGCATTCAGGTGATGGCGCTGAAAAAAGCCGAACTGAGCGACGAGGTCATCCTTCGCATGGTGGAGATGGATGGGCGTCCACAGGATCACGTGACGGTGAAGTTCGCCGGACCCATTACCGCGGCCCGGGAAGTCAACGGCCAGGAACTGCCGTTGGCGGGCACGCCGGTGCTTTCGAACGGCGCGCTGGTGACTAACTTCACGGCCTATCAGCCCCATAGTTATGCCTTGAGGTTAGGACAGCTGTCGACTAAGGCCGCTCCGGTAACATCGAAACCGGTAACCCTGACTTACGACCGGGCGGTTTCGAGTAACGACGACACAAAGACGGTCGGCGGCTTTGACTCCCAGGGCAACGCCATGCCGGCGGAACTGCTTCCCACCAAACTGAGCTTCAACGCGGTGGATTTTCAACTCGCCCCGGCGGGGACTGGCAAGAATAACGCCATCACCGCGCAGGGACAGACCATCACGCTGCCCGCGGGCCAATTCAACCGCGTATACGTTCTGGCGGCTTCCTCAGAGGGAGATCAGAAGGGCACTTTCAAAGTGGGGGATCAGTCCGTCGGTTTGACGATTGAAAACTGGGGCGGATTTATTGGCCAGTGGGACACGCGCGTGTGGGACTTGCCGGAGCGCGATTGGGCGAGTTCCGCCAACCATGCTGTGTGGCCCTTGCCGCCTCCGCCGGCCGGCGCCGGCCGCGGCGCGCGCACCGAACCGCGCTATCCCGATGATTTTGTGGGCATGACACCTGGTTTTATCAAGCCCGCCGACTTAGCGTGGTACGCGACGCACCACCACACGGCCGACGGCTTGAATGAGCCCTACCAATATTCCTACTTATTTGCTTATGGCATCGACTTGCCGGCTGGCGCCAAAAGCATTACGCTGCCTGCGAATGACAAGATCCGCGTGCTGGCTATCTCCGTAGCCGATGAAGGGCCGCTGACTAAGCCGGCACAGCCGTTGTATGACACGCTGGGGCGCACAGAACCTGGACCGATGGTGGTGGCGGCGAAACAGTAGGGCGGAGCGGTCTTCCCGGCGGGCAGGGACAGCTGGCGGGTACCGGGCTTCGCCCGGTGGACCGATTGAACAATCGGTCCGCAGGTTGCCAACCTGACCCACTAAGTAACTAGAAGCCGCCGCCACACCCGGCCGGGGTCGATGGGGTGACCAGCTGCGTGTTGGCGTTTAGCTTTTCCAGCAGGGCGCGATACGCTTCGGCGTCCACCGGTTTCAGGGCACTCACGCGCGCGATCAATTGCGTGATGGTGGGCCAGTCGTTCGTCACCGGGTCACGCACGGTTGCCTTGCCGTCTTGCGTTCCGAACGCCACTCCCAACGCCAGGGACGCCAGTTGCGTCCCCATCGACGGTTTTGCCAGCCACTTCTGAAACTGCGCGTATGCCAGGGCCGGCTTGTCGGGCAGATCCAGGTGTACGGCGCCGACGAGTAACTTCCTCCACTCCGGATCGTGCGCGTTGAGCACGGACTTGCCTCGGCCGCCGGCCCAGAACTTAGGCGGCTCGCCACCCTGGTTTGGAACCTCGCACACGTTGCCGAAGTTCAGGCTGCTGACGGCCGCGGGATCGGTGATGTCCACGGTCAGCGTTCGACCGGTTTGCGTCCATCCGGCGCGCGTGGAAGGCTGTGCGGAGATGGAGTAAGTGGGCACGTGATAGATCGGGTCGGCGGGCAGCGTCGCCGCGAAATTGCCGTTAAAGCCGGTGGTCACTTTGCCCGAGACAGGACCGGCATAGTTGATGACTACGCCGGCAAGCCCCAGTTCGCCCAAGTCCCGTTTGCCGTCGTGGTTCAGGTCGAAGTAAGCGAAACCGTTGATACTTTTGTGCAGACAGCCGGGCAATCGAAACGCGCCGATCCGTGTGGAGTAAGCGGCGCCGCCGCCCTTATAGTAATCGCCGGTATACCAGAACGTGCAATCATCGGACGGATCCATGGCGGTGGTGGCGTAATCTTCCCAACGGTTCCCGCGCGGCTGGCTGGCCTCGCCGTTCGCCAGCACGGTCTCATGCACCGTCAACTGCCCGAGAGGATCACCGGCCATGCGCGCCGCAAACCGCTGCCCGGCGAAGTGAGGCGTGCCGCCGAATGAGTAGCCGATTCCGATATTGCCGGCCTGGTCCATATCCGGGCTGGCCATCCACCGATAAAACTGATCCGGCGCATACGTGCCTTGTTGATACAGCGCTGGGTCGCCCTTCGGGTCCACCCGGAACTCGTACCATCGAACGCCGCCGGCCTTGGCGGAAGTGTTTACGGAATGAACGGCCACAATGGATTCGTGGTCCGCGAACTTGCGGTACACCAGCCTCTGCATGAGCTTGTCGCCCTGCGCATCGAGACGCACCGTGGTGTCCGGCTGTGGCACGCAGTTCGTCAATTGACCGTTACAGAGATAATGATACGGAGCCACCGGAATCCTTACCGGACCGGCCGCGGCGGTGTTCTTCGGATTGTCCCAATCCACGTGGACCTTCCACGCGACGATGGCGTCATCTTCAAGAATCCCCTTGAGCTGGGCTCCGCCGGCCGCCATCATGATGTTCGGCGCTCCCGCCGGCGGCAGCGTCTGGCCCTCCAGATCCGCGTTGTTCAGGAAGTTTACTCCGTCGATGATCAGGCATTGCTCGGTGGCGTCTTTGCCTTTCAGCATGCTGGTGCGATCCACAATGCAATCGTGCTTCTGGATGACTGTGTCGCCGGTGCTGGAGGGCGTGTAATAGCCGTCGGGCCAGACCGCGGGCCGCGGATAATCGGGGAAGAGCTTGCGCCGGAATTCGTAGCGGTAATAAGGCCCTAGCGGATCGGCGCCTTCGCTCAACGCGTAGCACACGGAATACGGCTCATCCGGCCGGTCGGGAATGGCACGGAAGATCGGCATCACATACAGCCAGCGGTCGGCCAGCTGATCGTACCGGACCACTACATCACCGAAACTGGCAGCCTCGCACGCGCCTCCAAAACCCTGGAAGACCGACTTGCTGGGCACCGCGCCGTAGAGCACTTTGCCGGTAACGTCGAAGAGTTCACCCTTCTTCGAGAAGATGGCGATGCCACTTCCGTTCACAACCTGGACAATGTGATTAGGCCCAATCGCCAGACTGTTGTCGGAGGGGTTGCCGCCGCGGCCCGGACCTTGCGGGCCACTGAAGCCGAAGCCCAAACCATCGAAGCTTGAGATCACCACGGCGGCTGGCCGCGCGCCTTGCCCGGTCTGTTCGATGGAGGCAGCGGCCGGCGGGATGGGCGGCGGAGGAGGCGGATTGGAAGCGCCGCGCTCCTGAGGAACGGCGGCGTCATCCGGATCGCCGGATTCTTCGGAATCGCCGGGCGACGTGCCACAGCCCGAAGCCGTCTTCGCGCACTCCAGTACAGCGGCTTCGCTCTCCAGCGCGCGCGCCTCCACTCCGCCGAGCGAGCGGAGCGGCGGCGACACATCGTGTACCGTTGCCCGGTACACTTCCACGCGCACCGGCCCGGTCGCTTCGCTCCACCGTGCGACCGCCGCTATCAGGACGGCCAGTGCGGCACAGGCGGCCAGCGCGCGGATGAATTTCATGTTCCCCCTGATTTTACACTCGCGCGCCGGGGCGCTCCGGATCACGGTTCCACGCGAAAACCGTCGCGCATCTCCACCGCGGCTTCAGACTCTTCGACGCCCCGCACATCCGCCCATCGCGGACCCTGGTGAAGCAAGCCGGCCAGTTTGGCGATGGCCGCGGCATCGCCGGCGGCGTACACTTCCACGCGTCCATCATCCAGATTGCGCGTATAGCCGCTCAGGCCCAGGCCGTGCGCCGCGCGCTGCGCAAAGTAGCGGAAGCCCACGCCCTGCACACGTCCGCGCACCAGCCACCGGCGCGCCACTCTTGGTTTCGCCGCCATGCCAGCCGGGCTTACAATTCCGGCGGACGCCGCTTGTGCCAGTCCGTGCGGCTCTGGAACGCCGCGCCGACGGACAGCAGCAGGTTTTCCGAAAACGGGGCGCCCACGACTTGCAGCGCCACCGGCAGATTCTCAGCGAAGCCGCACGGAAACACGATAGCCGGCAGTCCCGCCAGGTTGGCCGCCGGAATCAGACCCGCCAGACCCTGCGGAGTTCCGGCCGCCGGCGGGGACAGGCCGCGGTCGAGCGGTTGATCCACCCTGGTCGCAACACCGGAGCGGCCCGGCGCCACCAGCGCGTCCACATCCGCGAACAGCTTGGAGAACGCCTCCTGAATCACGCGCCGCACGCGCATAGCCTTCAGGTAGTCCTTGGCCGGAAGCTCCAGCGCGGCCTTCAAACCGGCAATCTGCGCGGGATCGGCCAGCTCATCCACTTTGCCACTGGTGATCAGGGTCTCAAAGATCGACGCCTGTTCCCCGGCCAGAATGGTGGAGAGCACCGGCCCGTACGGAAACGGCGGCAGCGTGGTCTCCACCAGTTGCACGCCGGTTTCCTTCAGCGCGGCCAGCGCCGCCTGGAAGGCGACTCGCGCGGGCGCTTCCGCGCGTTCGTCGAAATCGAGCGTCGCGTAGCCGATCTTCAGTTCCTTGAGCGGCCGCACGTACTGCGGCGTATAGTAAAAACTTTTCCCGGCCGATCCTGGGTCCTTCGGATCGCCGCCCGCGATGACGTGCAGGATATTGCCGCAGTCCTCCGCGGTATGCGCAAACGGCCCCAGCTTGTCGAGCGTCCAGGAAAGCGCCATGGCGCCATGCCGGCTGACCAATCCATACGTGGGACGCAGCGCGGTGACGCCGCAGTAAGAAGCGGGCGTCACAATCGACCCCGACGTTTCCGATCCGATGGCGAAGGACACCAGCCCCGCCGCCACCGCCGCGGCCGATCCACTGGACGATCCGCCGGACCACCGCGTACGGTCCCACGGATTTAATCCAGGACCCGTCAGTGACGCCGAAGGCAGCCGGTATCCACCGCCTCCAGCCAGTTCCACCATGGCCAGCTTCCCGGTGAGCACGGCGCCCGCGTCGCTCAGCTTGTCGATCACCGTGGCGTTGTAATCGAAGACCTGTGCCGCATAAGGTCTGGCGCCCCACGTGGTGGGCTGGCCCTTGAAACTCAGCAGGTCTTTTGCCCCGTAGGGAATGCCCTGCAGCGGCCCGCGCGTTTTGCCGCGCTTCAGTTCGCCATCGATTTCCTTAGCCTTGCCGTGTGCGTCCTGCTGCAGCGGAAGCGCCAGTGCGTTGTACCGCGGCCCAATCCGCGCCAACCGTTCGGCAAACGCATTCACCAATTCTTCCGCGGTAAGTTCCCTGGAGGCGAGAAGCCGGTTGAGTTCGGGCAGTGTCGCGAAAAAGACATCGTTGCCAATCGTTGCCATTCTGGATCTCAGGCTTTGAACCCAAAAGCCGGCTCTGTCGCCATTGGAATCTCTTGCTTGGCCACCGCGTCGAGGTTGGCCTTGAGGCGGTCCCGGGCGGCCTGCAATTCGTCCGCGGGACTCGAAGAAGTTTGCCTGGTTTGCGCTATGGCCGTCGCCGAAACCACGGCTGCTGCCAGCTGGCGCCGCGTTAGTTTCATAATGATCAGCTTAGCGCGAAAAAACGCTAGTTATGTTCCAGGGCTTCCTTGGCCGCTTTCAACATGACGGCCCGCGGAGCGGAATCGCCTGTCCAGATTTCGAATTGCCGCACCGCCTGCTCGATAAACATGTCGATGCCGGGCACCACCGTACAACCCTGCTCGCGGGCGCGCGCCAGCAACATGGTTTCCGCCGGGTTGTAAACCATATCAAACACCACTTCGCCGGGAATGCTGTCGTTGAAGAAACACTCTTTGACGTGCGGATACATTCCCAATGGAGTGGCATGCACCACCACGTCGAAACGGCGCGAGCCTAGATTTTCACGCTGGATGGCTTCGGCGCCGCAGACCTTGGCCAGGGCCCGAACACGGTCCACGTTGCGCCCAACCAGCGCAACCTTGGCCCCCGCGTCCGATAATGCGAAGGCCGCACCGCGCGCCGCACCGCCGTTGCCCACAATCAGCACACTGGATTTCTGCGGGCGCAACAACTGGCTGAGAGGTCCAAGAATGCCGGCAACGTCGGTATTGGTGCCGCGCCATTTGCCGGACTTGCGCCAGACCGTATTCACGGCCCCAATCCGGCGCGCCAGTGGATCCACCACATCCAGATAGCGGATGATTTTCTGTTTGTGCGGAATGGTGACGCTGAAACCCGCCAGGGGCAGTTTGCCGGCCAGAGAAAAGAAATCGCGCAGGTACGCGGGGGTCACCAGAAAGGGCAGATAGAGCGCGTCCACACGCCGCGCCTGGAAGGCCCGGTTGTGAACGGCCGGCGAAATGGAATGCCGGACGGGATCCGCAATCACGCCGTAGATCTTCGCCGATTTCCCCAATTTCTCCACGCGGTACAGGTGTCTCAGATATCGCGCACTCACCTGCCCCGCGGCGGTTCCTTCGGCCAGCATGGGCGCCGCGTAAGTGAACAAGCCGCCGAAAACCGGCGAGAGCACGCGCGTCGGAAAACCAAGTTCACCCATCGCCAGCACGGCCACGCGGTGCTTGGGCATGGCCTTGGCCGCCGCCAGCACCCGCAGATTATCGGAGGGCTTGCGCGCCGTAGTCACTAACTTATAGGCGTCCGCCTGCACCTTCATAACGCGGTTGACTACCGTATCCATGGGCGGCGTAGCTTCAAAATTGTGATAGGAGACAATCACCTGCACGCGCCCGCGGAATGCGGCCAATCGTTCCTGCGCCACTTCCGCCGTCTCAATTTCGATGTCGACGGCGTGAGCGCCGGCCTTCACCGCCAGGCTCAGAATGGCCAGCTGTTCTTCGATGCTGCCGTTGAACTTGCCGTGATTCTGGTGCCGCCGGCAGGTGGCCAGGACGATGCATTCCGGAAATTGCTCCAGAAAACCGCGGATGGCTTCGGCGCCTTTGGCGGGCCGGTCCAGGAAATCCAGACGGAATTCCAGGAAGAGTTCGCCCGCCTCAGCTTCCTGCCGGGCGTGGCTCAATAATGTTGGAACGTCTGGCAGGCCCAACGCGATGCATATGCGCGGGAGCAACCTCGTCTGCGGCATGTTAAAGGAACACTCAGAATACCATAGGCGCCGCCTCGCTTAGCCGGCCTGGAACTCCGGCAGCCGGCTCTTCACGGCAAGCGCCGGGCCGGTCTCGACGGTTCGCGATGATTCCCGAACGCGGGACGCAATTGGCTCTTCCCCATCCAAAACATTTCCTGTACATTATGTTATATGGAGAGCAGTCGCGATTCCTCCGTATGGCAAACCCTTGCCGTTACCTTTGGCGGTGGCCTGGCCCTTGGTGCGGTGGGGATGAAACTCACTCAGAACGTACGCCGGCCGGCTGAAGCGCCGGCGGGCGCCGAGGTCCACCCCTTGACCTCCCGCCTGGACCAGATCGAACAACGCCTCGCCCTGGTGGAGCACTCCCCCGCAGCCGCGCCCATCCACCAGAAGGTCCTGGAGGCGATTGCCGGCGCGGTGGATGTCAAGCTACGGGAACAGTCCGCCAAGACTGAGAGCCGCATCGCCGCCATGGAGAGCCGCATGGCGCGTGAACTGGATGCCGTGCGCGCCCAGACCACGTCCTCGGCCGACTCCAACAAAGCGCGGGTTAAGGAAGTGGAGAATCAGTTCCTGGAACAGATGCTGGTGCTCCGCACGGCGGTGGTGGATGAGTTGAACCATTTCGGGGAAGCCGTTTCCACGCTGATCGGCGATCAGGTTTCCGCGGAAGTGACGGCGCGCGCCGGCGTGTTGGAACAGACCATCGAAGCTCGCGCCGCGGCGGCCGCGGCAACCGCTGTTGCCGCCAATCTGGAAGAAAGCCTGGCGCCGTTGCGCGCCCAGGTGGCGAACAAGGAACGGGAACTGGCTGAGATCAAGAACCGTCTCCGCGATAGTGAGAACAACGTGCTCGAGGTCATTCTGGCCATCGGCCAGGTCTGCCGCCAGGCTGCGGAGCGCATCAATGGACCGGCGCAGCCGTCATCGGGCGCGCCGGCCGCGGCCTCATTGACGGCGCCTGCCGCGGCGGCTTCTGCCGGCAGAACGCCCGATTCGCCGGCGCCCACGCCCATCGCCGCAGCCCCGGCGTCCGTCGAAACCGGCATTCCGGCAAGCGTCGAGCCCCCCGACTTCACGCAGCGCGCCGCGCCGGGCCGTCTGTGGCGCATTCCCCTGGTTTCTTCGCTGCTCCTTTCCACCGCCGGACTTCTCCTGATGCACTATCTGTAATCGAGGTGCGGATACAATGGGGGAATGTCTGGAATCTTATCCATTGCGGGGCGTGAGTTCCGCTCGCGCCTGATTGTCGGAACTGGAAAGTATCGCAGTTTTCAGGAAATGCAGCGGTGTCACGAGGCCAGCGGAGCCGATATGGTCACGGTGGCCG
>Ga0182030_10002748_pt1 | contig 37494 bp, 29 predicted proteins | sample 812S3MmetaG_FD_121299 | JGI IMG/M metagenome (GOLD analysis project Ga0182030, IMG submission 121299) | Permafrost microbial communities from Stordalen Mire, Sweden - 812S3M metaG (Illumina Assembly) | ecosystem: Environmental > Terrestrial > Soil > Wetlands > Permafrost | place: Sweden...
TCCTTGGGCACGGAATCGGCGACCAGGATCCAGTACGTCGTGATCCGCCCGAACCACAGCGCCACCGTCATTGTCAGGCAGAAAAGCAGCAGCACCAGATGATCGTGCCCGATGCCCGCGGCCAGCAGCATGAACACGCCCGCCAGGAACGTCGGCACCAGCATGTGCCACTTCCGCTCCCGCATACGGTCCGAACTGAAGGACAGCAGCAGCGCCATCCCGATACTCGCGACATACGGGATCGCGCTCAGCAGCCCCGACATCCCGATCGTATGCCCGGCCTCCACCAGCAGCGTCGGCAGCCAGTACGACAGCCCCCACAGCGCCGTCAGCCCGAGCAAATTATACGCCGACAGCAGCAGCACCACCGGGTTCCAGATCACGCGGAACCAGTGGCGCTGGGATACGGCGTCCTCGTGTGCCTCGGCGTCCAGCGCGGCGATCAACCGGGCTTTCTCGGCCGGCGGCATCCAGTTGGTCTGGCGCGGGTCGTCGTCGATCGCCCACCACCACACCGCGCACCACAGCAACGCCGGGATCGCCGTGACGACGAACATCGTGTGCCAGCCCCACGCGCCCACCGCGAAGCCGCACAACGGGTTGCCGAGGGCGATGGCGACCGGCGTCCCCATCAGCACCATGTTGGCCCGCGCCCGCTCGTCCCGCGTGAACCACGCCCGCATCAGCACCACGAAACCGGGCAGCGTGCCGCCCTCCGACAGGCCGAGCAGAAACCGGTTGATCACCAGCTCCGTCTCGCTGTGCACCAGCGCCGTGGTGGCCGAGATCACCGCCCACCCAATGCCAAGCATCATCAGCGTGCGTTTGGCGCTCCACACCGACGCCAGCCGCCCCATCGGAATTTGCAGCGTCAGATAACCCCAGAAGAACACCCCGGTCGCGAACCCGATCGCCGTCGCGCTGAGCCCCAGTTCCGCTCGCATCGAAGGAAACGCCAGCGCGATATTGGCGCGATCGACCTGCGACATCACCAACATGATCAACGTCACGCCCTGAATGCGGATCCAGCGGTTGCGATGCGGCGCGATCATGCGGACGGATGCGCGAAGCGCGGAGATCGGGCCAGGAGCGAGGCGGATGGCATGGACGAGGTTTCCTGGCGGTCGGATGCGAGCCTTGGATGCGAAACTCCGCCGTTTAAGCGAGGTGGTCAATCGTCGGCCCGTCCCCGCACAGGGCCATCGCTCGAACCAACGGTGGGTCAGCGCCCCTCCCGGGCCGGGGGCTTGTTTGGCCAAGATAAGATTTTTGCCACGGATGCACACAGATACGCACAGATATTCACGGTTTTATATAGCAGCCGCCACCAGCGCGGCCGCCACTCATTCTCACAAAACGAGACGCCGGATCCCACCTCCTGACCAGGAGGTGCGCCGTGAGCGTCCTGGGTTCGCTGCCAGACTGGATTGACTCGCCCATAACAACATGGGCGGAATTCCGTGATGAACCGGGGGACGGCAGGCAACATTCTAACATTTGGCGGTCTTTACGGGGCTGCGGCGCCGCGGCGATTCAAGCACTCCTGAGGGAGTGCCCTAACGTGCCACCTTACATAATTCCCCATTTCATTCGCCGTCCGATTTGGTCGGTGCCGCCGTTTGTGATTTTAACCGTCGTTTATGGGTTATGGGGAATACGAGCGATTCGTTCATACGAATGGTTTCCACACTCATCGCTGAGCGTTGGTCCCCCCGCGCCCGTTGGCGCAACTCACTCCACGACCACGCCCACAATTCAGGCGCCTGGCCATGCCACGATGCTGGACCTCACGCCAGCGCGGATTATCGCGACGGCGGATGAAACTCGCGCAAACGCTTTCAGGTACGTGCTGAAAAAGGGGCATACTTCAGAGGGTATTGATCGGTTGACCGTACCAGTGGCGACGATGATGGTGGCAGTGGACCAGATGCGGAAGTCTCGGCATCAAGGCGTGTATGTGGTCGCCGACGTTCGGGCCGCGCTCAATCTTCGCCGCGACTGATCCCTCCGTCTCCGCGAAGCCGTGTTGAGTTAGCCTGTCCGCCAAACGCCGGTAAGTGGGACCTGCCCGCTTCAACCCGGCCCTCAGAAATCGGCTGGCGCTCCGCGCTGAGGAGCAGAACTGACGTACACCCGCCGAGCCACCTCGGCCTTTGGAGCATCGCCCGACGCCGTTCGGCAGCGTGAGCAGCCAGGTCCAAATCAGACGCGGTTTCTGATTTCTATACGGCGTCAAATCGACACCGCATGCCCAACATGGTCGTGTCAGCCGCGACGAATGATAACCGGCGATTCGGCTAAAGTGGCATCCGATGTCTGGCATACGCTCGGGCTCGGGGCCGAGGGAACGTCTTCACGGTTTCCTTCGACGGCAAATTGCTGTTCACTGCGTCGGATGGCATTTGTTCAAACGTGGGGGCATCGCTCTTTGGACGACAGCAGACAGCGTGACGCATTTTGATACGTTGTCGGTCCGATTGCTTCCGCGATCGCGGAAGCAATCATCGCCGAGACACCAATGACCCAACAGAAAATCGCGATTCTGTGGCGCGGCGATGCGACGTCGCGTCAGGCCGCGACACCGCGGAACAATCGGTTCTTCCGCGTCTTTGAGGAACTGGACGCACTCGGTATCCACGCCGAACCTGCCGTCTATGCCGATGAACTGGTGGACCAGGTTCGGGCGCGACTCATGGCCGTGGACGGCGTGCTCGTCTGGGTCGATCCGATTCACCAGGGTCTCACCCGCATTGTGCTCGATGCTCTGCTGCGCGATGTCGCCGCGAGTGGCCCGTGGGTCAGCGCGCATCCCGACACGATCCTGAAGATGGGCACAAAGGAAGTGCTTTACCGCACGAAGCACCTTGGTTGGGGCGCTGATACCCATCTCTATCGCGACGCGGCCGAATTCGGCGCCGCGTTTCCAGACCGGTTGCGCGTATCGGGGCCGCGCGTGCTCAAGCAGAATCGCGGCAATGCCGGCCAGGGTGTGTGGAAGGTTGAACTCGCCGCGCCATCCACCGCGGACAACATCCCCATCCGTGTGCTGCACGCCGAACGCGGCAGCACGCCGCGGGAAACCGTGTTGGGCGATTTCATGAATGGCTGCGAGGCGTATTTCGTGCCGCCTGGCGGTTGCATCATCGATCAACCGTTTCAGCCCCGCCTGCCAGAAGGAATGATCCGCTGCTACATGGTCGCGGACAAGGTGATTGGCTTCGGCCACCAACTCGTCAAAGCACTGATCCCGCCACCGCCCGAGGGGCCCGATGCGCCATCGGCGCAACCGGGTCCGCGCATCATGCACGGTGCCGATGCGGTTCCCTTCCAGATGCTGCGGGCGAAGATGGAAAACGACTGGACCCCGCGAATGATGCGCGTCCTCGGGCTCGATGCGGCGGCGTTACCGATCATTTGGGACGCGGACTTCCTCTTCGGCACACGCACGCCGTTGGGGGAGGACACATACGTGCTCTGCGAGATCAATGTCAGCTCGGTTTTCCCCATCCCTGACGGCGCGCCCGCGGCCATCGCGCGGCTCGCGACGCAGCGGTCGCGCGATCGCACCTGACATGACCGCGCGTTCGACGCGGATCCTCCGCGGCGCCGGCCATGGCCTGATTGGCGCTCGTACGAAACAGTCGTTCGTTCGGGCGATTGATATTATTCAGCCACCGCGTGCTTCATCATTTCGCGCGGGCCCGCCCAGACCTTGACCCGGTCCACTTCCGAAAGTTTCCCAATGTGGGCCGCGAGCCGCGCGTCTCCGAATGTCCCAAGAGAGTGTTGCATCGTGCGATTCCCGTTCGTTGGTTACCGCGAGGCAGAGAATCGTACTGGCATCGAGCCGGGCCATGACGTGTGTCAACGTTTCGGACCGTCGGTATAAATCGACAGCGACCGGTCCAGCGCCTCCCGCGCCGTCACGAATCTCTTAATTCACGCGACATGTCTTGCTGGCATGTCGCACGGGTCCACACGCCGCCGCGCGGCGTCCAGTCGCGGCCCCGTGACGACAAGCGGCGCGCAACCCCGCGCTTCCCACATCGCCGCCACATCCCTCGTCACCGATGAGAAATCCGGATGCAGCGCGATCACGTCGCCACCGTTCCCGAACCTGTGACGATCACCCATATCGAGATAGCTCTCACAAGGTAAGCCCTCGGCCAGCAGCACATCATGCCGCTCAAACTCAACGTGATAGTAGGTCACTTCATCCCTTGGCACCTGCTGAATGGTCGTGCCGTTGATCAGATGCTTGATCGGGATCAGCACGCCATCGACGAATACGGCATGATCGGGCGACAAATAAAGATCCCGCCGCGGCTGTCCGGGCGCGAATGCACGCGCGGCGACGCGCACTGGCCATACACTGGCCGGGTTCGGATGGCGGAGGCAGTCCACCCCGCGACGGCCGATCGAGGCGATCGGCACAGGTTCAGGCTGTGACCGAACCGGCAGAAGATCGCCTTCGCGTAGGTCTTCGACGGGAATGTCCCCGGCTTCGGTCAGGATGCTCGTGCCGGCGGCGAAGCAGCCAACCACGACATCGTTCCCGTTGCCGTCCGTCGAGTAGGCAAACGTAAACCCAATATAATTTCCCTCAAGATTCAGCGCCGCCTGCACGGACGTACCGTTCATGACCGTCAGCACACCGCCATTGGACGGCTGTGCCGGATCTGGGGTATAAACAGGGACACCGGTCACCGGCGTCGCCACCAAATCGATCTTGTCCCCATGCTGGAACCCCGCGATGGTGGCGGTGAATGTAGACGGCGATTCCAGCTTCAGCTCCCCCCTGCCGTCGAGGAAGACCGTCGTATTGTCGGTATTATACATATCGGCCACGGCGAAACTCGCCAGCGTGATCACGCCGCTTCCGGTCAGGCTGCCGGTCGTGACGATCGTCCCCTCCGAGGCGAGGGACATCGTGCCGTCGTTGAAGATGATCCCCGCATCGAGGACACCGCCCGCGGCCACGCCCACCGTGCCGAACTCATTCACGGTAAGCGTGCCGACGGTAACCGTGCCCGCCGAACCACCGACCGCAAGCGCCGCCGCCGCGCCGCTGCCGTTCAGCACGATGCTGGCCGGATCGAGAACTCCTGTCACGCTCAGCGTGCCGGCGGTCACCGTCACCGGACTGACCTGCGAGGCGCTGGCCGAATTGATCTGCACCGCGGCCAAGGTGCCGTCGAGTGTGAGGCTGCTCGGATCGAGCACGCCGTTCGCGGTGACCATGCCGGCGTTCACGGTCAGCGGTCCACCCTGAAACGCGCTGGCCGCATTGATCACCACCGCCGCCGCCGTGCCGTTCAGTGTGATGCTGCTTGGATCGAGGACACCGGCCGCGGTGACGGTGCCGGCGCTCACCGTCAGCGGGCCTCCGTCCAACGCTCCCGTCGAATTGATCAACAGCGTCGCCAGGGCGTCGTTCAGGGTGACGCTGTCCGGATCCTCGGCCGCGCCGATCGTCACCGAATAGATGCCAGGTACGGTGGTATCGATCGTGGCGTCGTCGGTCGTCCCGGGGACCCCCGCCGGATTCCAGTTCGTCCCCGTCTCCCAGCTTCCGCCGCCCGTGTTGGTGAATGTTTTCGCCGTCATCGCCGCCTCCCCTCCAGGACGGTGCTCTGACCTGGAATGACGATGAGCGCAGCACGTTCATGGCTATTCCACAATGGTTCAAACGCTCCGCGCCGGGAGCAAATTAACATGCCCGGTTTATGCAGCTCGTCATTTGGGGTAGACCCGACATGGCGAAGTCGAAGTTCTAGTGGAGGAGTTGGCCGGTCCGGTTCAGATCCGTCGCACGATACCTGTGCATAAAGGGACCATTTCGTGGGGAACCCGGATTCCAAATCCAGACTTCCTTTATTTCTTGTTTCTTAAGCAGCGCGACAGGCGTTCGGATTTCAGATCCCGACTCGCTTTACGCGCGACCTCGACGCGGCGCCGATTCACATATTCGGGTTGCATGACCTCTACCCAGGGCACCACCGGGCTGGCATTCAGGCGTGGATGCGTGTTCACGGCCGGTTGCCACGGCGGTAAGGCGCGGGCTATTGCGGGCCGTTCCATCCATAGAACCAATTAAGGGCCATGGCAGTCTCGGCGAGTGTCGCTTTCATCTGCCCAGGAATCGGCATTTCAGGGGGAATGAACGTCGTCTATCGGCACGCGATGGCCCTGGCCGAGGCAGGCGTTCAGGTCAGCCTGGTTCATCCTGAGGTCCCAACACCCGACGATGTACGGTGGCATCCGATCCGGAGTTGGATGGATCGTGCCAATCCGCGCTGGCTGTCGATGGAAGCGGCGTCCGCCGAACGTTTCGATATCGCTGTCTGCACGTGGTGGGAGACGTTGTTCGACCTGCCCAAACTCGACGCCGGTGCCTATGTCTATTTCGTGCAGTCGATCGAGTCGCGGTTCTACCCGGAAGAGGAACGGGTGACCCGGGTGGCGGTTGAAGCGACCTACCGGTCGGGGGTAGGCATTGTCACCGAGGCACACTGGATCGCCGGATATTTGCTGGATACGCACGGACAACAGGCGTCGATCGCATCGAACGGTATCGACAAATCCATCTATCGGGAGGATGGCGAACGCATCGCTCCCAGGACGCCCGGCCGTTTGCGGGTCCTCGTGGAGGGCGCGGCCGATGTCTGGTTCAAGAACGTGCCGACCTCGGTCCGCCTCGCCCGGGAGGGAGGCGCGGATGAGGTCTGGCTGCTGACCACGTCGGACATCGATGCCCTGCCCGGCGCCGATCGGGTGTTCTCCCGCGTGCCGCAGGAGGCGACCGCGCCGATATACCGGTCCTGCGACCTCGTGCTGAAGCTCAGTCTGGTCGAGGGGATGTTCGGCCCGCCGCTGGAAATGTTTCACTGTGGCGGAACCGCGATCGTCTATGACGTGACGGGTCACGATGAATATATCCGCGACGGCTACAACGCGATGGTCGCCCGCTCTGGCGATGAAGGCGATGTCCGCCATCTGGTGGCTTCGCTGCGTGGCGATCCCGCCGCGCTCGATCGGCTGAAGGCGAATGCCCGGGAAACCGCCGCGGCCTGGCCTGACTGGCCGGAGAGCGGACGCCAGTTCCACGCCGGATTACTGGCGGCGGCGGAGCGATCGAGCGCCGGACGCATCGAACTGCGGCGTCTCGCGGATGTGGCGCGGGACTTCCTCAATGCGCATTGGATCGAAATGGAATTGCATGGCAACGGCCAACTCAGGCAAACGCATGAGCGGGCGATGGAAGCTCTCCGCGACGAATTGAACCTCGATCCGGTTCGCGAAGAACTCTACGAGCGGATCCGTCGTCATCAGGCGTTGGAAGCGGAGCTTCAAACCATTTTGGGCTCCAAATCATGGCGGGTTACCGCGCCGCTGCGGGCTTTGACCGGCCTGTTGCACCGGGCAAGACAGTAGCGCCGCGATCCGCCAGCTTGTTCCCGCCCGACCCGATGGCGCCTTCAAACCCCCGCCAGCACCACGCCGCCCGTGGCCGTGATCTTATTCCCGCTCAACGCCACCCCGCTCAACGTGATCGTGCCGCCTGGGCCCAGAATCGTCGGGTTGCCGCAATCCGCCCGGATCGCGCCGCCGTTGATCGTGCCGCCGGCCAACCCGTGCTCGGTTCCTTCCTCGCCACAGGCCAGGACACCGTGATCCGAATCGTTCGCCCCTTTGATGATGGCGGCTCCGGTGATCCGGAACGGGACCGTGGCACCGTTGGGGATGTCGAACGGTTTTCCCGGCGCGGAGGCGAACGTGCCGCCGTTGACGATCAACTCCGGGCCTCGATACTTGATCGAGTGCGCCTCGTTCGTTCCGTTCGCGATCACGTTGGTCAGCGTCAGGCGGCGGCATTCGATGCCAACGTACAGGTTATGCGTGAGAGCCCCGGTGTTGGCCTTCAGCCCGTTGCGGCTGATATCGCTGTCGGAGATGGCGATGACGATCGGAAACCCGCCGTGCCCGACGCCGCATTGGTTGTTGGTCAGCATCACCTTGTTGATTGTCAGGTAGCCGCAGCCCGCGTCCGGCCGAATCGCCGAGGTCAATTGCCCCTGACCCTGATCCATCGCGACATTCGTGATGGTGCCGTTCTGGATAATGGAATCCGCCGTCGGACACAGCAGCGCCTTGCCGCGGGCCAACGCGCCCGTCTTGCCGGCGGCATTGAAGGTCGCGCCACCGAGATCGATCAGCAGCGGAACGTCCCAGGCCGGCGGCGTATCGGTGTAGATTCCAGCGGAAAGTTGAATCTTGTCCCCGGCCCGCGCCGTTGGGATGGCCGCGGAAAGGGTCGGGATGGCGTGTCCGATCCCGCACTCGATGGTGCGGCCGCTGCTGCCCGGCGCGACCGCGGACGGCGTGGGAAGTGGCGCCAGAGCCGGCAAGGCCGTGCCGCCACCTGTTTCCGTCCAGGCTGGCGGAACCGCCGTGCTGTAAATCGATCCATCCCGCGACATCTGCGTGATGCCGGTCGTCAGGAAAATGTAGACGCCACCCTGCCGCACCAGCAGTTGCGCGGGAGGGCCATTCGCATGCGCGCTCCAGCCCGCCATTTGGCTACCGCCATTCACCCAGTACTCCGGTTCGCCGGCGGCGTTGATTTTAAGTTGGTGGACGCGGCCGAGCTTATCTTTGAGATAAGGCCGCCCGGAGACGGTCTTCCCCAGAACAAGCATTTGCGAGTTCTCCGGGGACGGGAACGGCGCCAAACCGGGGTCGGCCGGGAAATAGTCCACGGCGGGCGGCATGCTTGCTCCCGCCGCGGGGGCAGGGGCACCGATGGGGCCAGTGGTGGGGCCAGTGGCGGGCGGGCTCTCGCCGCCGGGGATTCCCAACAGCTTGTGCAGCAGCGCGATATCGTCGGGGCTGAATGGATAGGTGAATGTGAGTGTCGCGGCCATCTGAATGATGTCCCGCCTGCCGGGGGCTGGCCAACCGGGTCGAGGCCCGGACGGAGTGAATCCCGAAATCCGCGAAGAAATTCTCATGATCGCGGCCTTCGACAATCTCCGCGCGGTGACCAGGCCGCGGGCGGCTTTTGACAAGAGTGCAGACAATGGATTCCTCCTGATCACGGCATCGTTCATGGCCGCGCCTTAAGACATGGCGTCCACCGTCTCGGTATAACACTCCCGGGCCCGCGAGGGGACCGCCGCCAGGCACGGCGCGACCCCGTACGATGCTATGCCGTAATAGAACCGCCGGACCAGACATCGCGCCGGCGATTCACGCACCCGGATTGTTGGACCTGGTTGTCTGGAGCTTAACGATTATCTATCGCGGCCGTTCCTGGACGATATGCCATAACGCTCACCGTAATTGTGGCGCGTACTGCAGCCCGCCCTTCGTCCACAGCGCGTTCTTCCCTCGGTCCAGCCCCATCGGCGTGATGTTCCGCTCGTACAACTCCCCGTAATTGCCGACCTGACGCACGATATTCGCGGCCCATGCGTTATCCAGCCCCAACTGGCTGCCGAGATTGCTCTCCATTCCCAGCAACCGCCGAATGTCGGGAATTTTGGTATCCGCGAACGTATCGACATTCTTGCTGGTCACGCCCAGAGACTCCGCCACCAGCGTGGCGAAATGCGTCCACCGCACGATGTCGTACCACTTATCGTCGCCCTTCCGTACCATCGCGCCACTGGGCCCCAGGCCAATCGGCTCCGGCAGGATCGTCAGTTCGCTCGCCTTGGCGCCTTGCATGTAGCGAAAGCCCGCGACCTGCGAGCTGTCGGTCGTATACCCATCGCAACGTCCCGCCAGAAACGCCTGGCGAATTTCGTTCAAACTGGCGATCAGCACCGGCGTGTATTTAATGTTTTCCGCGCGCGCCCAATCGGCGAGATCCAGCTCGGTCGTGGTGCCCGGCAGCACGCAGATCGTCGCGCCGCCCAACTGCTTCACCGATTTCACGCCCGAGGCCGTCTTCACGATGATGCTGGTGCCGTCCCAGAAGTTCACCCCGGCGAACAGCAGCCCGAGGCTCGCTTCGCGGGTCAACGACCACCCGGTGTTGCGCACCAGAACGTCGATTTCCCCAGATTGCAGCGCGGTGAAACGCGTCTGCGCGGTGACCGGCACAAATTTCACTTTATTCGCGTCACCCAGCACCGCCGCCGCGATGGCGCGGCAGTAATCGGCGTCGAGACCCTTCATCACCCCCGTGCTGTCCAGCATGGAGAACCCCGGGATTTCCCCCCCGGTGCCGCACAGCAACTGCCCCCTCGCCTTCACCGCGTCCAGCGTCGCCGACCCGCTGCCCTGGGCGTACCCTGCCCCGCCGGTCAGCAGCAACGCCGCGATGAAAAGCAGGACGGCGCGCATGGTCATGATCGCTTGTGACATCCCCGAGATCCTTTGGCCTGAAGGCGTGATCATGGCATCCTTGCAACCTGCTCGCCAAGGACTCGAAACATGGGACCCGAACTGATCGCGGTGGAAACCGACGCCGCACCGCCGAAGCATGCCGACGTCGTCGTCATCGGCGGCGGCATCGCCGGCGTCAGCACGTTGCTGTCGCTGGCGGAAAAGGGCGTCTCCGCCGTGCTGGTCGAAAAAGGCCATCTGGCGGGCGAGCAATCCTCCCGCAACTGGGGCTTTTGCCGCACCCAGGGGCGCGACCCGGCGGAGATCCCGCTGGCGATCGAAAGCCTGCGCCAGTGGGATCTGATGGCGGAACGAATCGGCGCCGAAGTTGGATTTACCCGAGCCGGCGCCTGCTATTTATGCGAAACTCCGAAGGAGGTCGCGGCCTACGAACTCTGGCTGGAGAACGCCCGGCAATGGCAGGTGCGCAGCCGCGTCATCGGCCCGGACGAGGTCGATCGCATCGTTCCCGGCTCCAGCCGCCGTTGGGCCGGCGGCCTGTACACCGACAATGACGGCCGCGCGGAGCCGCAACTGGCGGTGCCTCTGATGGCCCAGGCGGCGCGGCGGTTGGGGGCGGTGGTGGTGACGGGATGCGCGGCGCGCGGGTTCGAAACGACAGGCGGCCGCATCAGCGCCGTGGTGACCGAGCGCGGAACGATCGATTGCAATGCCGCCGTGCTGGCGGGTGGCGCGTGGTCCCGGCTGTTTTGCGGCAACATGGGGATCGACTTTCCGCAATTGAAGATCCTCGGTTCGGTGATGCGCACCGAGAAGCTGGACGGGCCGCCGGAACTCGCCGTCGCGGGCCCGGATTTCGCGTTTCGCAAGCGCAAGGACGGCGGGTATACGGTGGCGCGGCGGAATAAGTACGAGGCGCATCTGGTACCGGATAGTTTCCGCCTGTTGCCTCAGTTTTTTAGCGCGGCGATTCGCAATCGCAAGGAATACCGGCTGCGCCTGATCGGCCGGTTTCGCGAGGAAGCGCGCATTCCTCGCCGCTGGTCGTTGGATCAGGCCAGCCCGTTCGAGGCGACACGCGTGCTGGACCCGCAACCCAACCCGGCGATCGTGGAGGAGAGCCGGTTGAACCTGGCGAAGGCGTTTCCGGCGTTCGCGCAGGCGAAGATCGCCCAGACGTGGGGCGGGCTGATCGATTCGACGCCGGATTCGGTGCCGGTGATCGGTCCGGTGCAGGCGGTGCCCGGGTTTTTCCTGATGAGCGGGTTTTCCGGTCATGGTTTCGGAATTGGTCCGGGTGCCGGACGGTTGATGGCGGAACTGGTGATGGGCGCGACGCCGGTGGTCGATCCTGCCCCGTTCCGGTTTGAGCGGTTTGGCGGTGGGGTTGTGGCGAAGGCGGCGTGATGGAAGCCACGAACCCGCGTTCGTTGCTGATCCAGCGCCAGGCGTCAGACGCGCAATCGTTGAGATGCGGCGCACGCTCGCTGAGACGGACGCACAATAGATCACCGGCGACGCACGAATCCCGCTATCGACCCAAAGTTAATCTATGTTAGTCGCTTTCCAAGCGAGAAATTGAATGGAGCGAAGCCGCGAGCAGCGAAAAAGCCGCGTGCCGATCCATTTGCTGCCCAGGTATCCAACGCGATATTCGTGATGCCGCCGGCCAGTGCCTCGGCTTCGACCTGCCTCAACAGCGCGGAGGCGATGCCATGACGGCGAGCTGCCGCCTGGACTGATAAGTGGTGAATATAGATACGTTTCCTGGCAAGCGTTAATGGCGTCTCCGGGCGGACCTGCATCTCAAACCACACGTAGCCATTTGGGCCATCGCCGCTATCGGCCAGTCGGATATGGTTCTCCGACACGGCGAGTTTCGCGGCAAAGAAGGCGGCAACTTCTTCGTTGTTGACGTTTGATTTGAAAAAAGACGGTTCAAGTTCAGCGTGGAGCTGCTGCACGTCCCGGTTGAGCCTGACGATATCGTCGAGGTCCGCGGCCGATGCGACCCGCACCAAAATTGCCATTGCCTCGCGCCTATCTGAAACACGTCGGTTCGAGAAGTCCACAAGTCAGCCCAGGCGATCATATTCTCATTGAGGTATACCCCATCTGGGCGGAGGCATGAGACATTTTCCGCGCTCAGCAGGGTTGCTGGCGGCATTCCGGGACGACAGCATCTCAGGGCCTCGACCCTATTGGAGCATAAATGGCCGCGCGGGTCGCGCCCAGGCGCGTTTTCGCGAGATCTCGGGCGCCGTGCGCCGCTACAGCAGGGGATGGCGGTCGGGCCGGCGTCAGGCAAAGCAAGTAAGTTAAGCAAATAAGTAAGGGCATCACGGAGGGCGCGGCGCACGCCGGAGGACGCGGAGATAGAATTCTGGCACTTCGCGCGGTGTGACGCCGGATTACGCCCGAACCGCGATTCTGATCTTCGCCGCGACCTTCTGCGTGCTCCGCGCCCTCCGTGATGCCCTTCCCTCGCCTGATCGGACACTGACCGTTGGGAGTGGGTGGCGGCGCGTGCCTCAGAAACCGAGCCGAAGACGGCGGGATATTAGTTGCTTTCGTTGGTTCACCGCGGAGTCTTGAGGCGATCGCGCATCGGCCGTCCGATCCCCACGTCTGAGACCGTGGTTCCCCGGCCGACGGTCCTACCGCGCGATCGTTGCAACCGGCGCATTTCTACCCTATAACTACATACTGTAATTACAGGAGGCTCGTTTGCCGATCAACGGCCAGCAAAGCAGAGACGCAACCTTCAACTTCCGGCTCGATCCCGCCCTGAAAGAGGCCTTCACTGAAGCCGCCGAGGCAGATCGCCAACCGGCCGCGGAGCTGTTGCGCCGCTTCATGCGATCTTACGTCGAACAAAAGCGGCGCGATGCGTTCGAGAGCGAAGCTCGCCGGCAGTCGCTGGCTATCGCGGCGCGCGCGCGCGATCCCGGATCGGACGAGCATGCGGCCGTGGGAGAACTGGACGCGGAACTGGACCGTGACGCGTTTTCGACCGGGTGGAAGGCGTGAGGCGCGGCGACCTCGTGACGGTCGCGAGCGGTGGGGATTATGGAAAGCCGCGACCGGCCCTGGTCGTACAGGACGACGCGTTCGCGGCCCTGCCCTCTGTCACCGTTTTGCGCCTGACCAGTGAAATCCACGCCGAGCATCTGGTTCGCGTCACCGTGTCGCCGACGCCGGAAAACGGCCTGCGCGTCCCCTCGCAGATCATGATCGACAAGGCGGTGACGATCCCGCGCGGGCGGGCCGGACCCGTGATCGGACATCTGGATAAAGCACTGATGCGGACGGTCGGAAAGGCGCTGGCGGCGTTTCTGGGATTGGAGGCAACAGCAGTAGCCGGTTGAGGCGGAAGGCACACGCCGCTTGCCCTCCCCTCCCTTGTCCCCTCTGATGGCGCCAACGAACCCCTGGGAGGGAACCAATGCGCCTTCGATCGCTGTTCGCCGCGCTGTGCTGCGCCGTCATACTGGCCGACCCCGCGCACGCGGAGGACCCCGCTTGCGCGAACCCGCGGCAAATGGACGGGTTCCGCACCTGCGCGGACGTCGCCAAAGCCGAACAGGAAGGCGCGTTCGTCCTCTATTCGACCGACCCCGAAATCGCCCAGGAAAAACTGCTGGCCGCCTTCCACGCGACGTTCCCAAAGATCAAAACCAGCTACCTGAGGCTCCAGGCCGGCGCGCTGTACGCGAAGCTGCTCGCCGAACGGCAAGGCCAGGTCTACTCGGTCGATGCCGTGCAAATCTCCGACCTCGGTTTCGCCGCGGATTTCCAGAAGCGCGGCGGCTACATGCATTACGTCTCGCCCGAGATGGCGGCCTACAAACCCGAATATAAAAGCAAACCCGAAGGCTACTGGAACTGGGGCGCGGTCACCATCGCCGGCATCGCCTACAATCCCACGCTGGTTTCCGCGGCCGAGGCGCCGAAGACCTACACTGATCTGCTCGATCCCAAATGGGCGGAGAACATCTCCGTCAAGGTCACCATTTCTGGATTGCAACATGTCACCTGGTACGTGATCCGGAAACTATATGGTCCGGAATACTGGGAGAAATTCGCCCTGTTGAAGCCGCACGCGTTCGATTCCTACGTGCAACAGTTCGACCGCCTCGTCAGCGGCCAGGATAAGATCGCGATGACCGCGCAATACTCGGGATATCTGATCATGAAGGCCAAAGGCGCGCCGGTCGAGTTCGTCATCCCGCCCGAGGGCCTGATCGCCACGCCGCAACCCTACGGCGCGGTCAAGGAAGCCCCGCATCCGGAAGCCGCGCGCCTGTTCATGGATTGGTTCCTCGGCGTTCCCGGCCAGACCGCGGCAACGGCGGCGCTGTATTACCATTCGCCGCGCGCCGACGTGCCGCCGCCGCCGGGCGGGGAGCCGATCACGAACTTCAAATTGCTGTTCCCGGAAGACTGGGACGCGTTCGAAGCGACTCACGCGGCCTACGCGAAGGAGTGGAACAAGCTGACCGGCCTGCGGTGATCCCGGCCCGCGCGTTATCCCAGCAACGCCGCGACCGGGATCGTCACGCCTGGCAGCAACTGAGGCTCCAGCACCGCCTCCCGGCCGACCGGCGTCACCGACGCGTACTGCTCGCCCTCTGGCGACCGGCACACCTCGATCTCGCCCGCCGCGAGGTTGACGATCCAGAACTCAGGGATGCCATGCCTCGCATACAGCGATCGTTTCACATTACGATCGTAGTTCAGACTGCTGTCCGCGACCTCGATGATCAGAAGAACATCCGCCGGTCGCGGCGTCGCGCGCCGGTAAAAATCATCCCTCGGCTTCAGCACCGAGAAATCCGGTTGCGGTTCGCTCAGATCGTCAAGCTGAACCGGGTTCTGTACCGCCACGACGCCTCGGTCCCCAATGGCGCGGACGAGGCAGTGATTAAGCGCGTTCACGGTTCCGGAATGCGCGCTGCCGATGGGCGACATGGCGATCAGCTCTCCCTCGATGAGTTCGACGCGGTCGTCCTCGGTCAGAATGCCGACCTCCCCCATCCGGTGATACTCGGCCACGGTCAGCGCGCGCCGTGTCACCCATGGATTGCGGGTCAGCAGGCCGGTCTCACCAGTTGCCCCGGTCTTGGGTGCCATCGTCCAGTCCCCATGTCTCAGGATCGTGTTCGTCACGGGGACCATATGGGGATCGCGGGGGTTGATAAAGCCATTCCTCACCTCGGAAACGCCGGCCGACCCTGACAATCTCCCCAAAACTCCCTATTATTCGGTTAACCCACGACCCCCAGGAGGACACGCCGATGCTGAACCCTCTCTCTCCCTTGCCGCTCAAGGACCCCACTTTGTTCCGTCAGGCCAACTACCTGGACGGCAAATGGGTCGAAGCCGACAACGGCCGCACCATCGTGGTCAAAAACCCCGCCACGTTCGAGGCGATCGGCGAAGTCCCCGCCATGGGCACAGCCGAAACCCGCCGCGCCATCGAGGCCGCCAACCGCGCCTTCCCCGCCTGGCGCGCCATGCTGGCCAAGGAACGCCGCGCCATCCTGCGCAAACTTTCCGAACTCATGCTGGCCAACACCGACGACCTCGGCGTCATCATGACCGCCGAGCAAGGCAAGCCGCTGTCGGAATCCAAAGGCGAGATCGCCTACGCCGCCAGCTTCATCGAGTGGTTCGCCGATGAGGCGCTGCGCGTCTACGGCGACACCATCCCGCAAAACGCGAAAGGCCGCCGCATCCTGGTGACCAAGGAGCCGATCGGCGTGTTCGCCGCCATCACGCCGTGGAATTTTCCGTCCGCCATGATCACCCGCAAAGCCGGTCCCGGTTGGGCCGCCGGCTGCACCGGCGTGATCCGGCCGGCCAGCCAGACCCCGTTCTCCGCCCTCGCGCTGGCCGTGCTGGCCGAACGCGCGGGCATGCCGCCCGGCGTGTGCAACGTGCTCACCGGCCCGTCCGGCGCCATGGGCGAAGAACTCACCAGTAACAAACTGGTGCGGAAACTGTCCTTTACCGGATCGACCGAGGTCGGCGCCAAACTCCTCGCCCAATGCGCCGCCACCATCAAGAAAACCTCCATGGAACTGGGCGGCAACGCGCCGTTCATCGTGTTCGACGACGCCGACCTGGACGCGGCGGTGCAAGGAGCGATGGCCAGCAAATACCGCAACACCGGGCAAACCTGCGTCTGCGCCAACCGGCTGCTGGTGCAGGACGGCGTGTATGACGCGTTCTCGGAAAAGCTGAAGGCGGCGGTCGAGGCGATGAAAGTCGGCAACGGCATGGAAGCCGGCGTCAGCCAGGGCCCGCTGATCAACGCCGACGCGCTGGCGAAAGTGGAAGAGCACATCGCGGACGCGCTGCGCCATGGCGCCTCGATCGTTACTGGCGGCAAACGTCATGCGCTCGGCGGCAACTTCTTCCAGCCGACGATCCTGGCGAACGTGCCGGCGGACGCGCTGATCTTCCGCGAGGAAACCTTCGGCCCGGTGGCGCCTTTGTTCCGCTTCAAGACCGAGGAAGAGGCGATCAAACTGGCCAACGACACTGATTTCGGCCTGGCCTCGTATTTCTACGCCCGCGACGTGGGCCGCGTCTTCCGCGTCGCCGAGGCGCTGGAATACGGCATCATCGGCATCAACGAAGGCATCATCTCCACCGCCGAAGCTCCCTTCGGCGGCGTCAAACAGTCCGGACTGGGCCGCGAGGGGTCGAAATACGGCATCGAGGACTACCTGGAGGTCAAATACATGGCGTTGGGCGGCATCGGCACGTGACGCCCACGAGCACTTCGGCCCGTCACCGCGACGGATCGACCGTCGGTGACAATCGACTTAAGGCGTCGCCCAGAAATTATCGCGTCGGGATACCGTCCTATCCCCGCCATCCCCGGGCTCGACCCGGGGATCAATCTCCGCGCGGTGCCTGCATGGATCCCCGGCCCGAGACCCATAGGCATCAACGTAAGGCCGGCGGAGGCGAAAACCTTTCCTCCGAACGTCATCCTCGGCCCCTCCATCGTCATCCTCGGCCCCTCCATCGTCATCCTCGGCCCCTCCATCGTCATCCTCGGGCTCGACCCGAGGATCGGCCGGCCCAAACTCCGCGTCCGACTTTCGAACTCCTCGGCGTGTCGAGAGATCCTCGGGTCGAGCCCGAGGATGACGGGAAAGGCCGGGGAGTCCGGCAACTCGTTTCTCGTTGGGTGTCGGCTCAGGCATTGACCAGGGGCCCGGCGTGACGTTCGGCCCCGACCCGGTCCATTAGAATGGCCCGGCTGGTCATCGTCTCCAACCGTGTTCCGGTGCCACGCGGCCGGAACCAATCGGCGGGCGGCCTCGCGGTGGCGCTGCACGACGCCGTGCTCCGGCGCGACTGCCTGTGGTTCGGCTGGTCCGGCAATGTCGTGACCGCCGGCACACCGGTTGAGCCACGCATGGCCCAGACCGGCCGCACCACGTTCGCGACCATCGATCTGGCCGAGGCGGACTATCGCGGATACTATAATGGTTTCGCGAACGGGATGTTGTGGCCGCTGCTGCACAGCCGGGTCGGATTATCCGAGTTCCGGCGCGACGACCTGAAGGCCTACAACGCGGTGAACGCGGCCTTCGCCCAATTCCTGGCGCCGCTGTTGCGGCCGGACGATGTGATCTGGGTGCACGATTATCATCTGTTCCCGCTTGGCCAGGCATTGCGCGATCTCGGTGTCGCCGGTCCGATGGGCTTCTTTCTGCACGTGCCGTTTCCGCCGCCGGGTTTGTTCAAATGTCTCCCGCAGGCGGACACGCTGTTGCGAAGCATGGCCGCTTACGACGTCGTCGGCATGCAGGTGGCGGAAGACGCGGAAAACCTCAACGTCCTGTTGCACGGGCTCGGCATCCCGGTGCGGGCCGCGGCCTATCCCGTCGGCATCGATCCGGATGCGCTGCTTAAGGCGGCCGTGCGGGCGGAGCGCGGGCCGGAGGTCGTCCGGCTGGCGGAGAGCATGGCCGGTCGGGCGCTGATCCTCGGCGTCGATCGGATGGACTATTCCAAAGGGCTGCCGCAGCGGTTTCGCGGTTTCGCGCAGTTGCTGAAACGATTTCCGGACCACCGGAACCGGGTGCGATATTTGCAAATCGCGCCGGTGTCGCGCGGCGACGTGGCGCAGTACCGCGCGCTCCGTCGAGAACTCGATGACCTGGTGGGCCGCATCGATGGCGAGTACGCGGATTTCGATCGGACACCGTTGCGCTATCTGACGCGCCCGGTGGGACGCGCCACGCTGGCGGGATTTTATCGCCTCGCGCGCGTGGGTCTGGTCACGCCACTCCGCGACGGCATGAACCTGGTCGCCAAGGAGTATGTGGCGGCGCAAAAGCCCGACGATCCGGGGGTGCTGGTGCTGTCGCGTTTCGCCGGCGCGGCGGTGGAGTTGGACGGCGCGATCCTGGTCAATCCATACGATCCGGACGAGATCGCCGAAGCGTTGAATTTGGCCCTCACGATGCCGCTGGAGGAGCGGAGGGCACGTTGGGGGACGATGCGAGAGGCGGTCTGGCGAAACACCGCCGCCGCATGGGCGAAACGCTTCCTGTTCGACCTCGAGCATGCGCCGTCCCATGCCGCCCGCGGCGCACCCTAGCCGCGGGCGTACGGGTCCAAGAGGATGTTTCGGCCCATGGGGCACGACCCCATAGGCGAAAATAGCACGGCGAGCGGCGTGGCACCCCCCGATCCCTCGTCATGGTCCGGCTCGACCGGACCATCGGCGTAATCACACGGGGTGAGAGCGATTTTGGGCACACCGATGGTCCGGTCGAGCCGGACCATGACGATTCGGGAACGGTGCCGTTCAATCCGCGACACTATTTCAGCGCCAGTGGGGCTCGACCCGGAGATCTCTCGCGGCACGGTGCTGGTATGGATCACCGGGTCGTTGCTGAGCGTCGCCGCGGGCAATCGATCTGAAGTTAAATGTCCTGGGGCGATGACGACCGCGGACCACGACGCCGCATCAACGGAAGCAGCCCGAGACTCGCGGCGAAGATCGTGAGACTCGCCGGTTCCGGCACGTCGCTCTGTCCCGCGTCGATCAGAAACACGCCCGAGTCCGAGGTGAAACTGACGTTGCCGGGCAGCGTCATGGAGAAAGTCCCGGTATCCAGGTAAGCGGCGGTTCCACCCAGACCGGCGTTCAGCAGCATGTCAGCGTCAATGTTTACGTCGGTCTCCCCAACGGGTAACGCGTACACGCCGCTGAACGTCAGCAGGCCTGGGCCATTGGGCGAGAAGCCGTAGGACACCCATCCGCTCGCGCTCTCGCTACCGACCTGTGGCTGGTAGACATAGCCGCCATTGATGAGGCTGGTGCTGACATTGATGACGCTGTTGTAGGACGCGCCGCCGAAGACCAGCGCGGTCCCCACGGAAGGCTGGATACCCGGGATGGTTTGCCCGGCCGGCGTCACCAGGCCCTCGGTGGTGAAACTGATCGAGATATTGGTCGGGGCACCGGTCACGGTCAAATGGATTGTATCCGCGATGGCGGCCTGACTTTGGACGTCGCCGCCGGTGGTGCCATTGATGCTGCCGGTGCCCGAGACGCCGATCGTTCCGGCCGCGAGATTGGCGACCGCGGCGCCGGACTGAGTCATGGCGGGATTATACGACCCGTTATTGGCGAACTGGTTATAGGAACTGTAGGACATCGTCGCGCTGGACGAACTGGCCGTCAGATTGGTGGCCGCGCTCGTGGTTCCCGATACACCACCCGAGCACGTGTCGAGGGGGTATCCTACCCCGCAATTGAAGTTGCTATAGGCGCCGGTTGGGCCGAAATTTCCGCCGAATTCATTGAAATTGTAGGAGTCGACCGCGCTGTCGCCACCACCATAATAGCCGATCCCGACGGATGTTCCGACAAGATAGGCGCGCGCCGGCGTAACGCCGCCAAAGGCCAGGACCGCCCAACTCGCGGCGGCGATCAATACCGATCGGGTCGCCGGGACCACGCGCGGCCGGCGAGGGAAATGTTGATTTGGCGTGCCGGTCAGGCGGCTTGTGTCTGGAAAGGTGTATGGAAAAATACTCATGCGGATGGCCTCCAATCGGTCATCAACGTAGCGATCCGACGAAGATACCGTCATCATACGAACGAATGAGGAAACAGCCGGGGTCGTCGCGCGGTGGAATGAACTCAGTTCAGATCCCGCAAGCGGGGGAGGCTTCCCAGCAATCGAAGCAACTCGCTTTGCCGATTGACATCTGTCTTCGCCATGAGTTTCGCCAGTTGGCTTCGAACTGTCGTGATACCGCGGCCGCGGCGGTCCGCTATTTCGCGCAATCCTTCTCCGGCCAAAAGATCGGTCGCCAGCGCGGCCTCGGCGCCGGTCAGACCGAACAATTCGGCCATTTGCCGGCCCGGCAACGTCGCGACAAGTTCCGGATCGGTGACGCAGACGAGGACCGCGGGCTTATGGTGCAGCGACCAATGCGCTTCCGCGCGGAATGGCATCGCGAGCAGCGCGAGCGCGCTCCGGCCATTGGCACGCGGCAGACGCAACGCGCCCGCGCGTGGCGGTACACCACCCGCGCCCGCCGCGGCGGCGAGCACCGCCCGCAGCCGGTTGGTCGCGGCCGAGGTTGCCGCCTGAAGCATGCCGCGGGTGGCGCTCAGGCCATCGGCGTCGCGCAACAAGGCGTCGCCCGCGGCGTTGCTGTGCAGCACCTGGCCATTCTGATCCAGCAGCAGAATGCCGTGCTTTTGCGCGTCGAGGGCGGCCAGCGCGGCGGACGCCAGCATATCGACGTGGCTGAGACGCCGCCTCAATTCGACCGCGCGCCGCAGATGCGGCATCAGGGCACGCGCCACGGCGATCTCGGCTTCTTCGAATTGGCCGATCGACCGTGGCCGAAGCAGGTTAAGACCGTGATTGACGCCGTTCGGGGCAACCGAAATGGTCATGCGCAGTCCGTCCCACAGTCCGCGCGGACGCCAGTATTCCTGATACATGCGGGACCGCAGGAATGCCTGGGTGGGGATCATTTCGGCCGTCCGCATGACCTGGCCGGCGTGCCAGGCTTTTCCCCGTCCGTAGAACACACTGTCTCGTAGCAGAATGTTGACGTTCGCCCGATGACCTTCGGGATCGACTTCCGCCGTGACCCGTTCGATATTCGTCCGGTCGGCGGAATGCACGAGGTAAGCCGTTGACCCGAGCGCGAACAACTCACGCAGTTGCTGAAGCGCGGCGGTCCAGCGATCCGGCGCCACCGCGGCTTCGTAGATCGCGGCAATGCTTCGGGTGACAGATTCTTCCGTTATTCGAGCCGAACGAGTTCCCATTTGTCGATCTTCTCCGGCTCGCCCGCGGGGGTCGGACGCGAGGGTCACGCTATCAAATCGATGCCAGGCCGCTCGCCCCCGTTGCCTTACCACCACACGACCGGGTCACCCGCGTCACGGCCTGATGATCAGCTTCCCTCAACGATATGCGTTCCAGCGGCTGAATGCATCCAAAATATAACCCGAATCACGTTTTGTTAAATCCATGGCCGGGGATGAAGCCCAGACCCCATCGCCTCCCCGGCGCCGGTCTGCCTTTAATGGCGAGAAGACCTGCTGAGTGGTAATCGCACTGCCGCGGGGGATGAGAATTATTGGTGCCAAAAGGATAACAGGCCACGCTGGAGGAGGTGCGCTGTGTGACAAATTAAGGTGTTATGCCAGGCGTCCGAAACATTGACCCACGTCATGGCTCGGCTTGACCGAGCCATCGCTCGACGCAAACTGTGCGTCTGCTGATGGCCCGGTCGAGTGTACAGACCGGACACATCCCTGACACCTGTTCGGAGACATCCCTGACACCTTTAGGTTTGGCGCTGTGAAGGAGCATCGCCATGCCTTGGAAGTCAGGAACGATCATGGACCACCGTCAGGAGTTTGTTCGTCTGGCCGAGGCGGGCGATGTCAGTGTGGCGGAGTTGTGTCGCCGCTTTGGCGTCAGCCGTCAGACCGGCCATCTGTATCTTCGCCGCCACCGTGAGGCGGGCGAGTCGGGCCTCGCGGATCGTTCGCGGCGTCCGCTGAGCAGTCCGGCGCGCAGCGATGCCGGGATTGAGGCTCAGGTCGTGGCGCTGCGTGGCGCCCACCCATTCTGGGGCGGTCGCAAGCTGGCGCGCCGGTTGCGCGATCTGGGCGTCTCGGGCGTCCCATCGCCCTCGACGGTGACGGAGATTCCGCGCCGTCATGGCCGGCTGGACCCGGCGGAGGCGCCCAAACACCGGCCATTTCAGCGTTTCGAGCGGTCCGCGCCGAACGAGTTGTGGCAGATGGACTTCAAGGGCCACATCGCGATGGATCGGGGCCGCTGCCATCCGTTGACCGTGTTGGACGATCATTGCCGCTATTCCCTGGGCCTGGTCGCCCGCGCCGACGAGACCAGGGTCACGGTTCAGAGCCATCTGACGTCGTTGTTCCACCGTTACGGGTTGCCCGGATCGATGTTGTGCGACAACGGCTCGCCGTGGGGCGGCAGTGGCGCCGAGGGCTGGACCGCGCTGGAAGTCTGGCTGATGCGCGTGGGTGTCCGCCTGTACCACGGCCGTCCGCGTCACCCTCAGACGCAAGGCAAGGAGGAGCGGTTTCATCGCACCCTGACCCTCGAGGTGTTGCAGTCGAACCGTTTCGCCGACCTCGCGGCCTGCCGGGGCGCGTTCGACACATGGCGCCGGATCTATAATGAGGAGCGTCCGCACGAAGCGTTGGGCATGGCGGTTCCGGCCAGCCGTTACCGGGCGAGCCCGGTCTGCTTCCCCGAGCGGTTGGCGGAGCCGGACGACCATGCGACGGACCAGGTTCGCCGGATGTCCCGCGACGGAGCGGTTCGGTTCCAGGGCCGCCGGATCAAGATGTCGCGGGCGTTCGCCGGTCTCGACGTGGGGTTCCGGGCGACCGCGACGGACGGTGTCTGGCGTGTGTATTTCATGCGTTTCGCGATAGCGGAGGTTGACCTTCGCGTTTCCGGCGCGACTGTTGTCGCGATCAGACCTCGCGGCGTTGGGGATGACAAAGAACGTTCCGGTCTCATTAACGGTAATGAACCAATCACGGAATGAGGCGGACCGGCCCCGCCGATGATCCGCTGGCACGCGGCCGGCCTCAAGCCCGGCGGCTGCGCCGCCCCGCTGCGCGGCGTTGGGACTTGACCCCGGCCGCGTGCCAGCAGACAGCCTGGGGTGCCTTCGATGGCCGGTTGCGTCCGTCATTCCACGCACGCCAGACGGAACCGGGGCGCGCGGAGGCCGGTTTGCTTTCGTCAACACTGTCAGGGATGTCTCCGAACAGGTGTCAACCATGTCCCCGGTCCAAACACTCGACCGGGCCATGACGATCAGGGCGATCGAGAGTCAATGTTTCGGACGACTGGTATTATGCGCACAGTCACTCAGGATAAGCCCGATGCCGTACGATGATGACGTCACGCCCCCCGCGACGATCGGAGCAACCCTGATCGAGGAAGCGCGCCGGGCCGGCTTACTCGACGACAAAACGGAGCACGTCAGCTTCCGCGCGCCCAAGGCGCTGATCGAAGCCGCGAAACGCGAGAGCGGGCTGCGGTCGACCACGGAACCTGGCCTCACCGCGTTGGCGATTCTCGCGCGGCCCGATCCGGTGGCGGCGGCGTCGGTCGCGGCGAACGCGCGGATGGCCTTGGTTCCGGATACCAACGTCACGATCAGGAACATGAGCGGCTCCCTGCCCGCCGAAGTGCAGACCCTGATCGACAGCGCATTGATGTGGCACTGTTCGGTCTGCATCTCCGAAATCACCGCCGGTATCGCGCAATACGATCCGGCCGCGCGCGAGTGGCGCCGGGTGCGGAGACAATACGGCATCCTCCTCGGGTCGATACCCGATACGCGATTGCTGGTTCCGGATGCCGAGACCTGGCATCTCGCGGGAGTCATATCCGGCACGCTCGCCCGCACACAGGGGTTTCAGCCACACCAGCGTAACGAATGCCTGAACGACGCGCTGATTTATCTCACCGCGGCGAAGCGAGGCCTGCCCGTATTGACCGCCAACCGATCGGAGTTCGACATGATCCAGCAGATCGCCCCAGGTGGTGCCTTTCTTTGGTTCTGACTCGCGGCTACAGCCTTCAGTCGGACCCTACCCGTGCAGTTCCGCCGACGACGAGCCGGTCTCGGGCGGCGCGGTTCGGACAATACGTTGGTGTCGAGCAGCCACCCCGTCACAACGTCACGTGACGCACCGGTAAGCGAGAGCGTCCAGGCGCGATGTCGATTTCCTGGCATGATGACACCCGCGTCGCGTCGATCAACGCGGCGCCCGTCTGCTCCCCTTTCAGGCGGCGGAACTCTTCGGCCGAGATGATGACCACTTCCTCACGCCCGTGCAGGGTCACGTGTCGCGGGCCTTCGCCTCGGGCGCGCCAGGCTTGAAGAAGACATCTCAAAGAGGCTTTCAGCGGTCGCGAACATGTATTAAAATATATTGAAAATCGCACTAATCCTCGCGGTTCGCTTTCCCGCCAGCGAGCCCGTGTTCAAGAAGACTCTCGTATCGGGTCGACCCGTCAGCGTCCAGGAATATGTAGTGCTGCTACCGATATGACGCTCCTCTGGAGTCCCTTGGAGCCTCAAGGTTGAAATCAGTTGATTACGGATGGGCTCGACATCAACGTCATACACAGTGATGTTGCATGCCTCACTCCGATTCCTGGGATTTTTCATTTCGTTGACGCTGAAGTCGAAGTGCGCCTCGTCAGTGCCGCCGCGCCACTCCTGGTCGCGAATGGTGATGCCACCAGCCTGATGCCTCAGTCCGTCGGACAGCGGCTCGAATTTGAGGGCTTCGGCTTGGGCGACGAGAGCATCATAGTCGCGAGGCGCTGCCGCGCACAGGCTACGGAACGCCTCTACCGCCATCTTGGCCTGCGGTGGCACGGCATCATCCGCTTGCGCGGGTCCATTGTCGCTGACCGCCAGCAGGAACGGCATCAACAGCAGCAGCGTGCGCATCGGGCATCATCCGGAGAACAGCATCTGGAGAGGATATTATGGGTGGTTGTTCCGCACTTGCAAGCGAGAGGGAAGGAACCGTGTCGCTCCGACACTGAGGGATCCTACCGGACCTCCGAGCCAATGCGTCGTCCGAGCGGCGGCGGGAACCGCCCGGGCGCTGACCCCCAATCTCGTCTGTAAATGGGGTCACCACACGATCTGTTCAAAACCGCGCGCCAGGGAACCATGAACATAGCAGGCCGATGAAGACGGTGTGGTGACGCGCGGAACCGTGCCGGATAAGGGGTCACCACACGATTTGGAACAGATCGTTTGGTGACCCCAAGTGTGCCAACTGGCCGCTCCCAAGCAACAAAGCGCGGCTTTTACTTGTTTCATGATTCTTGAGAATTGCAACCGGTGAGTCCGCAGAGGGTGGAAAGCGGACCGCTCCTGGCGGCCAGATCTGTCCAGCGGCGTAGCCCAGGTTTTCCTCTTTCCACGTCAGGGCGCCGGCAATAAGGTGGCCACCGGCACCTGGCCCTCGGTGGCAACGCCGAAGGAAGGTCTTATGAGCAAAACAATCTCCATCAGCTACAGGTCGGGCATTACGCTCACCTCGGCGGCCGACAATCCCACGACCATTACCCCGTCCGGCTATGTGGATGGTGGCCTGTGGGTGTATTCCCCGGGCGGGTGGCTGGTCGTGAACCAGGGCACGATCACCCAAGGGGAGCATGGCGTCTGGCTTGATGGCCCCGGCACGGTGACGAACGTCGCCGGCGGCCTGATCAGCGGCGTCGCGAGCGGTGTTTACGGCGGCCCCAGCGGTGCCGTGACCCTGGTGAATTACGGCCGTGTCACAGGGAGTTCGGCGGTGTACCTCGCCTCGGGTGGCTATGTGGCCAACAAGTTCGGAGGCACGCTGAGTGGGTCTGAAGGGATTCTCAGCTCCCAGTACCTGTCGGTCGTGAATGCCGGCCAGATCCTGGGAGACAACACGGTTGGTCAGGGCATCGACCTGTTTTCCGGCGGCGGCGCGGTCACCAATCTCAGCGGCGGTACCATCAGCGGTACGACCGGAGTCTATGGCCAGTCGAACGGCACACTAACGGTCGTGAATACCGCTCATATCGTGGGTAGCGAAGCGGCGACCAACGGGAGAGGGGTAGAACTCTCGTCTGGCGGCCTCGTATCCAACCAGGCCGGCGGAACGATCAGCGGTTATACCGGGGTTCTGGGGAAGTATGGTGCGACGACGGTGGTGAACGCCGGCAGCATCATTGGTGTCCAGAATGCCGTTTTGCTGCACAGCGGATATGCGAACCTGGTGAAGATCGATCCCGGCGCGGTGTTCAACGGCACTATCAACGGCGGCAACCTTCTTGGCACGACCGTGATCAGCACACTGGAACTCGCTTCCGCTTCTTCCGCCGGGGCGTTATCGGGTCTGGGCTCGACCGTCGTCAATTTCGGATCGATCGTGTTCGATACGGGCGCGGATTGGCTCCTCGAGGGGAACACGGCCGGGCTTTCGGGCACCATTAGCGGTTTCTCCCCCGGCGATACGATCATGATCGATGGGGTGACGTCGACCGGAAAGAATTATGCCGGGGGTACCCTGACCGTGAGCGAGGCGTCAGGTCTCGTCAGTTTAACACTGCCGGGAAACTTCACGCCCAGCGATTTCACGGTCACCAACGTCGCCGGCGGTGCCGACGTTACCGTCTCCTGCTTCCTCGCGGGAACACGCATCCGGACGCCTCTGGGCGATCGGCCGGTGGAAGATCTACAGCCCGGCGATCTGGTGGAAACCGTCATCGGTGGAACGCCCAGACCAATCATCTGGATTGGTCACCGGCACCTGGAGAGTGGGCGTCATCCGAGGCCGGAACAGGTCTGGCCGGTGCGGGTCCGGGCCGGTGCCTTCTCCGATGGCGTTCCGGCGCGCGACCTGTATTTGTCGCCCGATCACGCGGTTTACGTTCAGGGCATCCTGATCCCAATCAGATTGCTGATCAACGGCGCTTCGATCGTGAGCGTAACGAGGGATCAGGTGACATATTTTCACGTCGAGTTGGCGCGACATGACGTCATTCTGGCCGAAGGCCTGGCGGCGGAAACGTACCTGGCCACCAGCGATCGCCGCGACTTTGACAATGGCGGCGGCCCTGTATCGCTCCACCCGGAGTTCTCGGCCCGCATGTGGGAGGCGATGGGTTGCGCACCACTGGTTCTCAGGGGCCCGATGCTCGAAACCGCGCGAAGGCCCGTTAACGCGCGATTGGGCCGTTTCGGCGCGGAGGAACCTGCCGGACCGAGCGTCGCCGGTCGGGCGAGACCTTTCGACCACTCCGCAGGCCGTTTCCGAGACGGGAAGACGTTCCAATAGGGCATCATAACGGCATCGCTGATTTAGTGAACGTATCAAAAACTCACCCGACATCGTCTTGAGAATGTCTTGTCACACATTTCTTGATCAGCGCACCAAGGACCAGGTCATGACCGCCAGAAAACCGCCGCCCACGCCACTCTCCCGGCGCCCATCGGCCATCGCCGAGGCCCCCTACCCGTGCAACTCCGCTGACAACCGCCGCCGCAGTTCATTGAACTCCGGCGACGACACGTCGCGTGGCCGCGGCAGCTCGATCCGCGTATCCGACACGATCCGCCCAGGCCCCGGCTGCATCGCCACAACGCGGTCGGCAAGCAGGATCGCCTCCTCGATCGCGTGAGTAACGAAGATGATCGTCAGCCCGGTGCTCGACCACAGTTCCAGCAGTTCGTCCTGCAGCCGCTCCCGCGTCATGGCGTCCAGGGCGCCGAATGGCTCGTCCATCAGCACCACGCGCGCGTCGTTCGCCAGCACCCGGGCGATCGCCACCCGCTGCTTCATGCCGCCGGACAGTTGATGCGGATACGCATTGGCAAACCTCGAAAGCCCCACCAGCTCGACGAACCGGTTCACCGTCTCGGCGATGCGCGCCTTTGGCAGTCCCCGCGCGGCGGGCCCGAACCCGATATTGTCGCGCACCGTCAGCCATGGAAACAGCCCATAATCCTGGAACACCATGCCGCGATCCGGGCCAGGACCGGAGACCTCCTTGCCGGCGACGATCATCGTGCCGTCGCTCGCCGCTTCGAACCCCGCGATGATCCGCAGCAGCGTCGATTTGCCGCAGCCGGACGGCCCGATCAGGCAGACGAATTCGCCCTCTTTCACCCGCAGATTGGTGTTGCCCAGTGCCAGGAAGTCGCCGAACCGCTTATCGACCCCGTCGGCCTGGATGATATCGGCGGCATGCTTTTCGGCGACATAGGCGTCAGCCGCGGGTTGACTATCCATGTTGCGGACTCCAGCGCAGCAGCCGCTTGCCAAGCAGCAGCACTGCCCGATCGGACAAATAACCGGCGGCGCCGATAACGATCATGCCGCAGATGACGATCTCAGTCCGGCTGAGTTGGCGCGCGTCCATGATCATCGCGCCCAGTCCGGTTTGCACGCCGGTCATCTCGCCCACCACGATGACAACCCAGGCGAAGCCCAGGCCGACCCGCAGGCCGGTGAAGATCCCGGGCAGCGACGCCGGCAGCACCACCGTCGGGAACATCGCCGCCGGTCGTGTGCCCAGCATGGCGGCGGCCTCGAACAGCCGAGGCTCCACGCTGCGCACGCCGAAGATGGTGTTCACCAGAATTGGATAAAACGCGCCCAGGGCGACCAGAAAGAACGCCGAGCGCGGGCCAAGCCCAAACACGATCATCGACAGCGGCAGCCACGCGGTGACCGGCACCGGCCGCAGCATCTGAAACATCGGATCGAGCAACTCGGCCGCGATCTCCAGCCGTCCGATCAGCAAGCCAAGCGGCAGAGCCAACACGGCGGCCAGCAGGAACGCGCCGTACACCCGCCCGACCGAGGCGAGCAGATGCGTCAGCAGCGTGCCGCTGAACGCGTCGTCGTCGCCGCCGAACGCCAGGTCGACCATCTCCTTCGCCACATCCGAGGGCGGCGGGATCAACGAATAGGCACTCCCGCGCGTCGCCAGCCACCAGCCGAGCAGCAGCAGCACCGGAAACACCAGCGCTCTCGCGAACCGTTGCATCAGGCTTGCTTCGCCACCTCGTCGGAGAACTTCGGATCGAGGAACACGTCGAAATCCGGCAGCGCGCGGATCTGCTTCAGTTCGAGCATTTGCCGCGCATAGATGCGCGTCTGTGTCATCATTTCAGGCGTCATGCGCCAGTTGAGCTCGACGTTCGGCACGCTGACCTCGACCGCCTCGCGCTTCTGGCCCAGTTTGGCGACGGTCATATCGACCATGGCTGATGGGTTGGCCATGGCGTAGGTGCTGGCCTTGCGCTGCACGTCCACGATGATCTTGCAGGCGTCCGGCCGGCTTTCGGTGGTGTCATGGTGCGTGGCCAGGATCATGTTGAGGCTGCCCATCGGCGTCGAATAGGGATACTCCAGCACCCGCCCCACCCCCGTGCTGACCGACACGCCCGGACCGGGCTCGGCGCCGACATAGGCATCGACGTCGCCGCGCGCCAACGCCGCGTGCATTTCCGAGAAACTGACGCGCACCGGCGTGATGTCCTTGATCGACATGCCCTCCATGCGCAGCCGCTCGAGGATGAACACCTCCTGGGTCGAACCCGGCCAGATCGCGACGCGCTTGCCCCTGAGGTCCTTCAAGGAGGCGATGTCGCTGGTCTTTCCCACCACCACCGCCATGCCTTTGTTGCAGGACGATCCGATGACCGTCACCGGCTCATGCGCGGCCGATCCGAGGATGCCGGCGGCGACGCCGAACGTGCCGAAGTCGACCGATTTGGTGACCACGGCGTTCTTGCCCTCGGTGGGGCTTTCGAATGGCAGGATCTCGAAGCGATAGCCGTCGGGGGTGAATTTTTCATAGAAATACGGGGTGATCGAATGGATCAATTTCAGCACGCCCATCTTCAGGACGATGGTGTCCGCGCGGGCGGCCCGGGCGATGAAGGGGGCGGCGAGGCCGGAGGCCAGCAACAGGCGTCGGCGCATGGGCAAGGGTCCTCCTGGGCGGTGATGTCGCCACGTCTTATGCAATTCCGGGGCCACTTCTTCGATGGCGGGCCCGGGGTCGTGGGGGACCGCGCGAGCACTGTTCAAGACAATCCCTCACGTATCGTTGGATCGCTCATGGTCGGGGCGAAGCTCGCGGCCGCGAACTCGCCACTTTCGGTCGGGCCGCCTTCTTCGCCGCGCGGAACGAAATGCCGATCAAAGGACGCACGACCCACGCTGGAAGATCTCGTCCACCGTAAAGGATACGGCCGCTGACGATCGCCGCCGGAGTGATGTGAGAAGCGATGATGACGCGGCATCGCCGGGTGATGATCCGCATGCCTCGCCTCAGGTCGACCCGACGCGTCCCGTATTCCGGAAACGTTACCGGATCAACACAATATGCGGCGCGCGTGACGCGGTTCCGTCCTTGAAGGCGGGCATCAGGCTGCGCGGCCCGGCCGGCGAACAAGGGGGAATTCCCGACCTTGAAAGCGCGACCACGCCGGCCTTCGCGGCATTCTTGCCTCAGGGTCGGCCAATCCGGGATTCACCCGTCCCAACCCGCGAGCGCGCCCGCCAGTTCCAGTTCCGCGATCAGCGGCTGGAGCTCGGCGGCATAGGTCCGCCACCGCCCCAGCCCGCGCGCGTTCACCGGCTGGCGCACCTGAGACCGGCTGACCGTCCGCACGCGGTTGTCCATCTCGTAAAACCGCGCGCAGTTCGCGTCATGCGGCAGATCCACCAGAGCCAGCACCCGCCGCAGAGTGCCATCGAAGTCCTCCACCCAGTCCGACAGTTTCACGCTGAGCATCGGGTTGGGCAGCACTTCCCGCCAGTGCGCCATGATCCGTTCTTGCTGTGCGATCGTCCAGCCGAGATCGGCCAGATCGTGTGCGTAGCCGTGGTTGCCGTGGAACCGGAAGGTGAAGATGGAAAGCCCGATGTCTCGCGGATCGCGCACGCAGTGAATGACCTTGGCCTTTGGAAACAGCAGCCCCACCAATCCGAGGTACAGGTAATTCCCCGGCATCTTGTCCACGATCCGCGTCTTGTCCGGCGCCAGCGCGTGCAATTCGGCCAGAAAGTCCTTCGCGGCCGCGTCGAGCGCGTCCCGATCCAAAGCCGCGATCGCCGCCGGATCGCCGAGCCTGGCCGCCAGCCGCCCCAGTGCCGGGCGCTCGCCCGCGCCACGCACCTGAGCGTGCGCGGCCAGGATCTGCTCGCACAGCGTGGTGCCGGAGCGTGGCATGCCGACGATGAACACCGGCGCGGGATCGTTGTTTCGGGCGATCGTTGGCCGCGTGAATCGCGCTTTGGGAAACGCCGCGATCGTGGCGTCGATCGAGGCCAGATGGTCCGCGCGGGAGAAGGGTTGGCTCGGCTTCAGCAGCGCGTGGCCCAGACTCCAGTGCCGGAAGGCGGTTTCATGGCGGCCCTGTCCCGACCAGAACTTCGCCAGGTCGTAATGCCCCATGATCCGGTGTTCCGGCACCGCGTTCGGCCCCATCGTGTCCAACGCCTCGAGCATGGCGTCCGCCGCCCGCGTCGCGCGGTCCCTGTCGTGTTCGCCCAGAGCCAGCAGCACGTGCCGCCACAGAACCAGCGGCCGGATCTCGGGTTGTATCGAGCCGAGTGCCTCCAATGCCGCCAGATCGGACCGAGCCTCGGCGGGACGGCCGAGTTGCAGCAACGCGAGGGATCGTTGCAGATACCAATGGCGGCGCGCGGGCGGGTCATCGGGCAACGCGGGGGCCGCGTCCAGCAATGCCAGCGCCTCCGCCGCGCGTTCTTCCTGTAGCCAATCGGCGGCGAGGTTCAGGCGCGCGGCGGCGTTGTCCGGTTCGGCGTCGATACTTTGACGTAACATGAATTCCGCCGCCGCGGACTCGCCCGAGATGCGCATGAACGCCGCCAGGTTGGACGCCGCCGCCCGGTGCCCCGGCGCGTGGCGCGATGCGTTCCGCATGGCGGTCCTGGCGTCCTCGATGAAGCCTTGGCGGTAGCGGGCCAGGCCGAAATTGATCCAGGCATCGGCCCATGCCGGCGCGAGCTGGATGGCCGCCGCGAAGGCCTGTTCGGCTTTGGCGGGCTCACCAACCGCGAGCCAGGCCTGGCCGTAAGCGTAGTGGGTTTCGGGGAGGTTCGGCGCGGCGTGACAGGCCTCGCTGGCGGAGGCCAGGGCGGCCTGGGGATTGTCGCCACGGACATGCGCGGCGAAGGCCCGCAGGTGGGCGATGTGGGACTCGGGGTCAGCCGGCGCGATGACGTACCCCGTATCGATCGAAGCGGGCGGGCCCGATTGGGTTGCTGGTGACATTCCGCTGCTTTCGGTGGATCCAACTGACCTCTACCCGCCGGTTGTCGCCAAATTCTTGATCTGGATCAATGAGTCCGCCGGCGGGGTGCCGAAGGATGGCAATCAGCCGCGGCGACCCACCGAACCGCGCGATGCCACTCGTCACCGATCAGACGCGGCCATCACGGAAGCATATGATCGCTCGCCACGCCGAGCCCAGCCGTCATTCGGGAGTCGATATGACCATCAACAACCTTGGCACCGCGACCACGGTCGCGGGACTCAACTCCGAGATCAAGACAGCGGACTCGGCGACCAGCGGCACCCTGGCGATCACCATCGACGGCAGCATCGCGCTCGGCACCACGGCGCTGGAAGCGATCAATCTTGAACCGGGAGTCACCCTCGACATCCTGGGGATCAACAACGCCACCCTGGTGGGCGGCGGCGCCACGCCGGAGCGCGGGTTGTTCGTTTACGGCGGCACGGTCTCGATCTCGAATCTGCTGATCGAGAACATGAAGGCCGCCGGCGGCCGCGGCCGGCAAGGCAGCGGAGGCGGCGCCGGGCTTGGGGGCGGGTTGTTCATCGGCGACGACGCGGCGGGCGGCAGCGCGTATGTCGCGGGCAACGTGACCCTGAACAATGTTTCCTTCAGCGGCGACAGCGCCGTTGGCGGCAATGGCGGGATAGGCGGCACGAGCCCCTCCGGCGGCGGCGGCGGCGGTGGCGGCATGGGTGGCCTGGGCGGTTCAAGCGGCGGTGGCGGCGGAATTGGCGGCAACGGCGGTGGCTTTCCGGGCATTGTCCCGCGCGCGGCCGCCGGAGGCGCCGGATACAACACATCGGGCGGCGCCAGCGGCGGCGGCGGTGGTTTTGGCGCCGAGGCCGGTGTCGGCGGCGTCGGCTCCGGCGGCGGCGGCGGCGGCGGCGGCGTGGGCGGCCAGGCGGGCCAACCCGGAAATATAGTCGGGGTCAAAGGGACCGGGACCGGGGGCGCCGGAGGCTTCGGTGGTGGCGGTGGCGGCGGCGTCGGCCCGGGGTTGACCACCGCCCGGCATCCCGGCGGGATCGGCGGCTTCGGCGGCGGCGGCGGCGCCGGAGAATTTATCACGAGCGCCGGCCATGCCTCCACGGGGGGCGCGGGCGGCTTCGGCGGCGGCGGCGGCGGCGGCGGTGGCGCCCCCGCCGGCGGCTTTGGCGCCGGGCTCGGGAGTAACAACGGCACCATCGACCTCGGTGGCGGCGGCCTCGGCGCCGGCGGCGACATCTTCATCGAGGCTGGTGCGTCGCTCGTCATCGAGGGCAACGCCACGACCTCGATCGCCGATGGTTCCGTCGCCGCCGGCGTGGCGCAGGGAAGCCCGGCGGTGGCCGGCCAGGCCCTGGGCTCCGGCATCTACATTCAGGGCTCCGGCGCGGCGGTCACCTTCAACAGCAACGGCACGACCGAAACGATCGCGGCCCCGATCACCGACGACGCCGGCTCCGGCGGCACCGGGCCAGCCAGTTACACGGTGGGACACACCGGCATCCTCGTCGAAAACACCGGTGTGAGCGCGGGCACGGTGGTGCTGGCGGGAACGAACACCTACACCGGCGGCACGACGATCGATGGCGGCACGCTATCGGTCGCCTCGGCGGCGAATATCGGCACGGGAGCGGTGACCTTTGGCGCCGCGTCGGCGGTGCTGGCGATCACCACGACGCCCGCCAGCGGTTCGACCTTCGCCGACACGCTGACCAACTTCACGACCGAGGGATCGGTCGATCTGACCAATCTGGCGTTCGTGACCGGCGCCACCGCGGTGGCCATCGGCACCACGCTGACCCTGACCGACGGCGGTACGACCGAGGAGTTCACGCTGAATACCTCGGGCACCGGAACGAACTTCTTCGCGTTCCAGGATGGTGGCACCGACGTCGTGGTCACGACCATCTCCTGCTTCCGCCGGGGCACGATGATCGCGACCGACCGTGGCGAGGTCCCGGTCGAACATCTGCGCGAGGGCGACCTCGCGCTGACCGCCCAGGGAGAAACCCGTCCGATCGTGTGGCTCGGACATCGCCGTACGAATTGCTCGAACCACCCCAGACCCGGCACCGTCTGGCCGGTCCGGATCATGGCGGGCGCTTTCGCGGACGGCGCGCCACACGATGACCTGTATCTTTCCCCCGATCACGCCGTGTTCGTGGACGGCGTGCTGATCCCGGTTCGGCACCTGATCAACGGCATCTCGATCGTCCAGGAAGCGGTGGCCGAGGTCGAATACTGGCACGTCGAACTCGGCCGCCACGACATTCTGCGGGCCGAGGGGCTGGCGGTCGAAAGCTACCTCGACACCGGCAACAGGACCGCGTTCGAGAATGCCGCGATGGTCGACCCGCACCCCGATTTCGCCCGCTCCGCGGATCAGGCCTGGGCAGTGCGCGCGTGTGCGCCGCTGTTGCAACGAGGGCCGGAGGTCGCGGCCGCGCGCGCCCGTCTGGCTGATCGCGCGGAAATGCCCGGGGCGGCGGTGCTGGAAGTGCCGCTGCGAGCGGACGGCAAGACCCGCGTGACGATCCCGGCCGGTGCCGAGATGATCCGGCTGTTGTCCATCACCCGCCGGGTTGACGGCGACGCCCGCCACCTCGGCGCGTTGCTCATCGGTTGGCGGCTGGATGGCGAGCCCCAGTCGTTGACCGATGTCCGTCTGGGCCTTGGGTTCCACGCCCCCGAGACGCACGGCGCGGCCACCACGCGGTGGACTGACGGTGACGCGATCATCACGCCTGGCCTCGCCAAGGTGGACCGGGAACTGGAACTTGAGATCGCGGCGATGATGGACGAAGCGGCCTGACCGGCCTTCCTGGGGACTGACGCCACGGGCGTGACCTGGTCGATCGACAGGCCCTCCGCCCAAAAACCGGGGCGCACCGAATCGTGGGCGTGTCGGCCGGTGCTCGTATGATCGTGCCATCTCGGGGCCGACATGCGCGCCGCGAACTAACCGGACGCCTGGGGCTTGATCCGGTCCCGGAACCAACCGGCGATCGACGCCTCGTCCAGCGAGCCGTCGGCGACGGACATCATGAACCGATATCCGTCAGCCTGATCGAACACCAGGTCGAGACCGTTGTCCGCCAGGAACACGCGGGCCACGACCCACGCGGTGCGCTTGTTGCCATCAACGAAACCGTGATTCCGCGCGATCCCGTACGCATACGCCGCCGCCAGATCGGCGGCGTCAGGATCGCCATACGCCGCCAGATTTCGCGGCCGTGCCAGAGCCGACTCGATCAACCCCTGATCGCGCACCCCGCCCGGTCCACCGTGCCGTGCGATTTGCGCGTCGTGGATCGCGCGTATGTCGAGAATTTCGATCCAGTTCCACCCGCTGCTCATTTCGCCAGCAGACGAAGCATCTCCCGATCCTCATCCATGATGCGTTCGGCGAGCTTCATCTTGCGCTCGAAATCCGGCGAATACGGCGTCAAAGTAAAGCCGCCGTCCGCCGCCTCGGTCAAATAGATCGTGTCCCCTTGCTTGATCTTCATATGATCCTGGACCGCCTTGGGCACGATGAAGCCAAGCGACGATCCCACCTTGGTCAGCTTGAACGCGTGCATGTCCGAACCTCTTATATAACAAATGTTATATTGAGACGGTGGGCGTAGGGTCAAGACGGGGTCAGCGTTCCGACCGTTGCCTGCCCTACCTTTCCCCATCCCGCCTTCCCATTCCCTCCGCCTCGCGCGATGCTCCGACCCAACGACCATGAGGCCCCGGACCATGCCAACCTCCACATGGCGCGACCGCGCCGGCACGACGTTCCAGACCGAGAAACACCCCGCCACCGCGCGGCGCGGCATGGCGGTGACCAACCACCCGCTCGCGTCCGCGGCGGCGGCGGAGATGCTCGCGGCGGGCGGCAACGCGATCGACGCCGCCATCGCCGCGTTCTTCACGCTGTCCGTGGTGGAACCGATGATGACCGGCGTGCTCGGCGGCGGCATGGCGCATATCAGGCTGGCCGACGGGCGCCACATCGTGATCGACAACCAGAGCATGGCGCCGCTCGCCACCGGACCCACGACCTACACGCCCGACCCGCGCGCCGCGCCGGGCAACATGGATACGATCGGGCGGCGGAACGCGCTCGGCCCGACCGCGGTCGCCACGCCCGGCAACCTGATGGGCTGGTGCGAGGCGCTGGAACGCTTCGGCACCTTCTCCCGCGCCGATGTCATGGAGCCGGCGATCCGTCACGCCTCCCGCGGCTTCCGGGTCACGCCCTATCTGCACGAGTGCGTCAGCGACTGCGCCGCCGACCTGGCGCTCGACCCCGAGATCGCCCGGTTGTATCTGCCCGACGGCTCCCCCATCGCGGCCGGCGCGCGGCTGGTCACCGGCGATTACGCCGAGACGTTGCGATGCATCGCGAGCGAGGGGCCAGCCATCCTCTACACCGGTTCCCTGGGACGCCTCTACGTCGAGCACATGACGGACTCCGGAGGCTACATCGCGCGAGACGACCTGACCCGCTACCGCACCCTGCCGCGCGAGGCGATCCGCGGCCTCTACCGCGGCTTCGAGATCACCGGTCCGCCGCCGCCGTCCTCCGGCCCGCTGCACATCGTGCAAATGTTGAACATTCTGGAAGGTTACGACATCGGCGCCCTGGGCTTTGGGTCCGCCGACACGGCGCATCTGCTGGCCGAGGTGCTGAAGATCGCCTTCGCCGACCGCGCCGCCGCGACCGCCGATCCCGCGTTCGTGAAGGTGCCGGTGGAGAAA
>Ga0182030_10002749_pt1 | contig 37485 bp, 40 predicted proteins | sample 812S3MmetaG_FD_121299 | JGI IMG/M metagenome (GOLD analysis project Ga0182030, IMG submission 121299) | Permafrost microbial communities from Stordalen Mire, Sweden - 812S3M metaG (Illumina Assembly) | ecosystem: Environmental > Terrestrial > Soil > Wetlands > Permafrost | place: Sweden...
CGGCAGATGTTGCCGCTGATCGCGCTGCGGATGTCGGCCGTCGTCGGGTCGGGGCACTCCTCGACGAGTTTCGCGCCGGCCATGATCATGCCGGGAATGCAGAAACCGCACTGCACGGCGCCGTGGTCGATGAACGCCTGTTGCACTTCATGCAGCGCTTCGCCGTCGGCTAAGCCTTCGATCGTCGTGATCGCCGCGCCGTGGGCTTGCGGCGCCGGAACGAGGCATGACATCACCGCGCGACCGTCGAGCCACATCGTGCACGCGCCGCACTCGCCCTCGGCACAGCCTTCCTTCGAACCGGTGAGGCCGGCGGCGTCGCGCAGCGCGTCGAGCAGCGAGAGATGCTGCACGTCTTCGAGCTGGTAGCGGCGTCCGTTGATCGTGGTATCAACGCTCCCGGTGAACGGCAGCACCGCTTGCGCGGGCGAGAGCGTTTCGAGCAGCACGGGTTCGACCGCCAGGCCGTTGGCCTCGGTGCCGTCGGCAATCTGATCGAGCGCGCGTTCCACCAGCGCCGCCACGGTGGTGCGGCGGTAAGCGGCCGAGGCGCGAATGTCGTCGATCGGCGCGATCGCCGCGGCGGCCAGCGCGGCCGCGCGCAGGCGCGCCGCCCGATCGAGCGTGCTGCCCACCAGCGATACTTCGGCTTCCGGAACGCGGACGATCGTCGGCGCCACGCAACCGAGTGCGATGCGCGCTTCGATGACGCGCGGTCCGTCGAATTCGAGCGCGACCGCGACGCTGATCACCGAGATCGCTTGCGCTTTGCGCAACCCGAGTTTGAGGAACATGCCGCGCCGCGTCGGGCCGAGCTTGCGAATCGAGATCGAGCGCACGAGCTCGCCCGGCGCGAGGGCCGTCGTGCGGAAGCCGGTGCAGAAATCGGCGATGCCCAGGCGGCGGCAGCCCGCCAGGCCGGCAACTTCGACTTCGGCATCGAGGACGAACAGCGCTGCGATCGTATCGTTGGCGGGCGATGCGGTGACGAGATTTCCGGCCACCGTGCCGCGCGCGCGAATCTGCGGCGCTCCGACTTCGGCGCAGGCCTGAACCAGCGGCAACGCGTCGCGGCGGAACGCCGGCGATCCGAGGATATCGTTGTGGGTCGTCAGCGCGCCCATGGTGAGGCGGTCGCCGTCTTCGGCAATGAAACGCAGTTCCGGCTCGAGCGCCGAGAGGTCGATCAACCCAGTCGCTTTGCTACCCCGTCCAAGCTCCACCATCACGTCGGTGCCGCCGGCAATCAGCCGGGTATCGGCGCCCGCGCGGGCGAGTTCGGAGAGGGCGTCGGCCAGCGAGGTCGGCCGACGATAGACCTCGATCATCTCTATATGTTCGGATTCGTCCGGGGCCTCTCTTCTTCCAGATTGTCACATCTATGCGTGCGCTCGCGTGACGATTGGCGCACGGCGACCGGCCGCCCGGTCCCCAAACGGTCATCATGCATCTGACGGACGTCGAGCGCGACAAGCTGTTGCTCAGTTATGCAGCCGACATGGCGTGGCGGCGGAAGGCGCGCGGGGTGAAGCTCAACCATCCCGAGTCGATCGCGATCATCGCCTCGTTCGTGCTCGAAGGCGCGCGCGACGGCCGCAGCGTGGCCGATCTCATGCAGGCCGGACGAGCCGTGCTGACGCGCGACGACGTGATGGAGGGCGTTCCCGAGATGATCGAGTCGGTGCAGGTCGAGGCGACGTTTCCGGACGGAACCAAACTCGTGACCGTCCACGAGCCGATCCCGTGATCCCCGGTGAAATATTTGTTCGCACGGGCGAGGTGGAGTTGAAGCCCGGCCGCCGTCGCGTGACGTTGACGGTGAGCAATACCGGCGACCGGCCGATCCAAGTCGGTTCGCACGCGCACTTCGCCGACGTCAACGGCGCGCTTGCGTTCGATCGCGCTCTCGCGCGCAACATGCTCCTCGACATTCCGGCCGGCACGGCCGTGCGTTTCGAGGCGGGCATCGAACGGCCGGTCGATCTGGTCGAAGCGGCCGGCGAGAAACGTTTCGCATGAGGATCTCGCGCGAACAGTACGCCCGGCTCTACGGTCCGACGGCCGGCGACCGCCTGCGGCTCGCCGACACCGAGTTGATCGTCGAGATCGAACGCGATCTCACCGGCTACGGCGACGAACTGAGCTTCGGCGGCGGCAAGGTCATTCGCGACGCGATGGGTCAGCATCCGTCGATCTCGCGCGCGGAAGGCGCCCTCGACACCGTGATCACCAACGCGATCGTCATCGACGCCGGCGGGATCTACAAAGCCGACATCGGCTTGCGCGACGGACGCATCGCCGGCATCGGCAAAGCCGGCAATCCCTACATCATGGATGGTATCACGCCGGGCATGATCGTCGGCGCGACGACCGAAGCGATCGCCGGCGAAAACCTCATCGTCACCGCCGGCGCGATCGACACGCACATCCACTTCATCTCGCCGCAACAGGTCACGGCAGCGATCGGCAGCGGCGTGACGACGATGATCGGCGGCGGTACCGGACCCGCTTCGGGCACGAACGCAACGACGTGCACGCCCGGCGCGTGGCATCTCGACCAGATGCTGCTGGCAACCGAGTCGCTGCCGGTGAACGTCGGTTTTCTCGGCAAGGGCAATGCGACCGGACTCGCGCCGCTGCGCGAGCAGATCGATGCCGGTTGCCTGGGACTGAAGCTGCACGAAGACTGGGGTTCGACGCCGCGCGCGATCGACGCCGCGCTCACGGCGGCCGACGAAGCCGACGTGCAAGTGGCGATTCACACCGACACGCTCAACGAGATGGGTTTTCTCGAAGAGACGATTCGCGCCATCGCGGGGCGCACGATCCACACCTATCACACCGAAGGCGCGGGCGGCGGCCACGCACCCGACATCATCCGCATCGCCGGCGAACCGTACGTGTTGCCCTCGTCGACCAATCCGACGCGGCCGTACACCGTCAACACGCTGGCCGAGCACCTCGACATGCTGATGGTCTGCCATCACCTCGATCCGTCGATCCCCGAAGACGTGGCGTTCGCCGACTCGCGCATCCGCGGCGAGACGATCGCGGCCGAAGACGTGCTGCACGATCTCGGTGCGATCAGCATGATGTCCTCCGATTCGCAGGCGATGGGGCGCGTGCACGAAGTGATCATGCGCACCTGGCAAACCGCGCACAAGATGCGCGTGCAGCGCGGACCGCTGCCGGGCGAGCGTGAGGGCAGCGACAACCTGCGCGTGAAGCGCTACGTCGCGAAATATACGATCAACCCCGCGATCACGCACGGCATCAGCGCCTACGCGGGTTCCGTGGAGGTCGGGAAGATCGCCGATCTCGTGGTGTGGAAGCCGGCGTTCTTCGGCTTCCGGCCCGAACTCGTGATCAAGGGCGGCACGATCGCCTACGCGGCGATGGGCGATCCGTCGGCCTCGATTCCCACGCCGCAACCCGAACGCATGCTGCCGATGTGGGGCGCGTTCGGCGCGGCACCGGCGGCCGGTTCCTTCACCTTCGTTTCGAAGCGCGGTCTCGAGTGCGGAATGGTCGAGCGGGTCCGCTCACGCCGCACCTTCTTGCCGGTGATGAATTGCCGCACGATCGGCAAGCGGCAGATGGTGCACAACGACGCGTTGCCGCACATCGAGGTCGATCCGAAGACCTACGCGGTGCGTGCCGACGGCGAGCTGATGACGTGCGAGCCGGCAACGGTGCTGCCGCTCGCGCAGCGGTACGCGCTGTTCTGATGTTTCGCCGTATCGAGGCCGTGCTCGGCAACCTCGCGACCTTTCCCGTCGGCGCGCGCACCGTCGAACGGTTGCCGGTCGCGAGCAGTGCGATGACCCGCCGGCTCCTGCGCTTGCCGTCGAGCATCGGCGACCTCGGCCTGATGCTCGAAGGCGAACTGCGCATCCGTGACGGCGACGTGCTGGTCGCCGACGAGCGCCGCGTCATCGCGATCGAGGTCGTGCCCGAAGACGTCTTGATCGCGTATCCTGATTCGATCGGGCAGGCCGTCGAGATCGCGCACGCGTTCGGCAACCGTCACATTCCCGTGATTCGCGAGGGAGACACGATCGTGGTGAGTTACGCGGCCCCGCTCGAAGAGCTGCTCGAACGCAGCGGCGTGCGCTACGAACGCCGCGCGCAGGTGCTGGAACGGCCGTTCGTCTACGCGCACGCCCCGCACACGCACGCATGATCGATCCGCGCTTTCTTCAGTTGTGCGACAGCGCGTTTCCGAGCGGTGCGTTTTCGCAGTCGTTCGGGCTCGAGACGGCGATCGCCGAACGCGGCATCGCGAACGCGGCTGCCGTGCGGGCGTGGATCGTCGAATACCTCGAACGCGGCCTGGCGACGTGCGACGCGCGGGCGTTCGTGCTCGGCATGCGCGGCGTTGCGAACGTGAGCGTCCTCGACGAAGCCCTAGCCGCGTCGGTGTTTCCCGCCGACGTTCGCGCGGCGAATCGCCGTTTGGCGCGCGCGACGCTCGAGGCGTATCTGGCGATGGGCATCGTGGATGACGCGATCCGTGCGTACCGCGATGCGGTCCTCGCGGGCGCCGCGAGCGGGCAGCACGCGCTCGCGTGCATGCTCGGCTACCGCGCGATCGGAGCGCCCGTCGAGGACGCCGTGTGCGCCTATCTCAGCTCCGCTGCCGCCGCGTTGGCCGCCGTCGCTGCGCGCGCCGTGCCGCTCGGGCAGCGCGATGTCGGCGCGCTCCTGTGGTCGCTGCGCGCGCCGATCGCGGAGTTCACGCGCAGCGCGTGTGCCGCAACTTGGCTCGACGATCTGACCTCGAGCGCGCTCACCTGCGAGATCGATGCGATGCGGCACGCGTCGCTCGACGCCCGGTTGTTCGCTTCATGAACGCGGTACGTATTGGGGTCGGGGGGCCCGTCGGCGCGGGTAAGACCGCGCTCGTCGAACGGCTGGCGCGCGCGTTCTACCCGCGCGTCGATCTGGCCGTGGTGACCAACGACATCTATACCCGCGAGGACGCGCTGATCCTCACGCGCAGCGGCTGCCTACCGCCCGACCGCATCGTCGGCGTGGAAACCGGCGGCTGTCCGCATACCGCAATTCGTGAAGATGCCTCGATGAATCTCGAAGCGATCGCGGAGCTCGAAGCGCGCTTTCCGCAGTTGCGCCTGGTGATCGTCGAGAGCGGCGGCGACAACCTCGCCGCTACGTTCAGTCCCGACCTCGCCGACGTGACGATCTACGTGATCGACGTTGCCGGCGGTGACAAGATTCCGGCCAAGGGCGGCCCGGGCATCACCAACGCCGACTTGCTCGTGATCAACAAGATCGACTTGGCGCCGCACGTCGGCGCCGATCTCGAACGCATGCGGCGCGATGCCGGATCCGCGCGCGGAACGCGTCCCTATCTGTTCACCGATCTGCGCCACGGTACCGGACTCGAGCCGCTGATGGAGTTCGTCGCGCAGGCTGCGCTGCTCGACACCGCATCGTGAGGCCGGCCGGCAGCATCGCGCTGACCTGCGATGCCGACGGGGGCCGTACGCGGCTGCGGACGATCCGTTGCGAGGGGCTCTCGCGCTCGAGCCGCGCGTTTGCCGCACCGCACGGCGCGATCCGGCTGATGCTCTCGGCGCTCGGACCCGGCGTTCTGGCGGGCGACCATTTCAGCGTCGACGGCGCGCTGGGCGAGCAGGCCTCGCTCACGGCGTTCGGCCAGATGGCGACGCCGGTCTTCGCCGGCGCCGGCGCATCGCAAACGCGCGCCGCCTGGCACGTTGCCGACGGCGCGACGCTCCTCGTTGCGAGCGAACCGCTGCTGCTCGAACCGGACAGCGAGCACGCGGTCGGCGCGTCGTTCGCCGTCGAAGGCAGCGGCAGCGCGATCGTCGTCGACACGTTCGGTCTGCGCGGTTCGGCGCGGTTGGCGATGCGCACGGTCGCGTCGCTCGACGGGCGGCTCGTCTACCGTGACGCGTACGACATCGCGCGCGATCTCGCCGGCGCGTTCGGTACCGTGACGCTCATCGCCGCCGGCGCCGCCGTTCGCAACGCGTTCCTGGCGCGCGCGCTCGACGTTGCGGCAACCGCGAACGGGGTCCGGATCGGATGCGGGGAAACGGCCGGCGCGGCCGTCATCCGCCTGCACGGCGCACGCGTGTGGGATGTGCGCGCCGCGGCACTGCAGATCGCCGGAACTACAGCGTCGTAATATCCCGCGTGTCGCGTTCGAGCGCGGCGCACTCGCGATCCCATGCGCCGCTTTCGATATGACGCTTCGCGCGCACGGCCAGATGCTCGAACGCGCGGCCGACATAGGGCCCGAATGCAACGCGGCGCAGTTCGATCGCCGGGCGCATCTGGTCCCACATATCGCTGAAGGTGTCGGCGTATTCGGCCAGCACCAGGTTCTCCGCTACGCCGCCCTTCGAGATCAGCACGGAGATGTGTTCGAGGAAACGCAGCGTCTCCGCGATTTGCCGGAACTCTTCCGGGAACGCCGCGGGATCGGTAAGCTGCGTGCGATAGTCGGAGTCCGTTCTCACGCGCTCGGCCATCGTGCGGAGATTTTGACGTGCAAACGTCGTGCCCGGCGAGTCCATGAAATCGATCAAGCGCAGGTAGATGACCATCTCGTTCGCGTGGCGATTATGCCGCAGTTGCCGGAACGCCGCGACCGCCGTTCCGGCAACGATAATCGCCGTAATGATGGCCGCAATTGCGGCAGCCCAGCCCGAATCCAACATGGCTGCCTGCTTCGGGTAACACGAGGTCCATCCACCCCACCCCGTGGAACCCTTTCGCGTGCTGTTTCAACGCCGGTTCATTTCCGTTGGAATGTTTTTGGCCGTTGCGGCCATCGCCGGCTGCGCGGGCGGCAGCACCGCGGGACCGACGCCGTCGGTGACGGCCAGTCCGGGTTCATCGAATACCACGCTGATCGCGATCCCTGGTGCGGCGGGAACCGTGGCCTTGACCGCAGTTGCGGGAATCACGCCCGGGTTTGCGATCGGTTCCGGCGCCCCGGCGGGCCTGACGGCCAGCACGACGGCGAGCGTCACCGCGCCGTCCGGCGCGCCAACGTTATCGGTTGCGCGGAAAGCCCAGTCCGCGACGTCGCCGATCACGCCGTTCTTTTACGTCACGGCCTCGTTCTCGGCCAACGTTCCCTCGGGCGTGATCGCCTCGGAACTGCTGCAGATCGCGAGCTCGCTGCCGGCCAACGCGGACTACTTCTGCGCCGTCACCGACCTCACGGCCGGTTCGCAGCCCATCACCTATGGGCCGGCGGTACCCGCGAACGGCATCGTGACGATCTCGAACGGCACCGCGTCGAACGCGCCGGCGTTCACGGCCAACCACACCTACCTCTTCGAGTTCTACGAACTGCCGATCCCGACGGCGACACCGACGCCCACGCCGAGTCCAACCGCAACGGCGACCGGATCGGCCTCGCCGACGCCGACGCCGACCGCAACGGGCAGCTCGTCGCCGACCCCGAGCCCGGCCCCGACAGTGACGACCGCCGGAACGGCGACCGCACCGCCGGTGTTCACCTTCACCGGGCCGACCGCGACGAGCGCACCCGTCACGCCGCCGAACGCTCCCGCGGCGATCGTGCCGCCGGTCGGATCGGGCTACGGCAGCCACGCTGCGCACGTCTCGATTCAGCTGGGTGCGGCGAACTCCTCGACCGCGTACAGTATGTCGGCTGCGCTCGGCAGCGTCGGGGACATCAGCTCCAACAACTTCCCGTACTATACCGGCAGCGCCGCTACGCCGCTGTTCTACGTCCAGCTCACGCCGAGTGCGGCCGTCACGTTCCCGCAAACCCCGGCCATTACGGTGACCGTGAACAGTTTCGGCAGCAGTAACACGTGCAGTCTGTTCATCTACGCGAACACCGGCGGGTCGGCGTACCAGTGGGTCCAAGTTCCGGGGACGCTGGTCAACGTCAGCGGCACCGGCGTGACGATTCCGGCGGCGTCAGCACCGGGCGTCAATCTCAACTACTCGCCGACGCAGGCGCAGGTCGGCTTCATCGGCTGCTAGCCGGTTAACCCGGGCGGCGCTGAAGGCGTCGCCTCCCCGCATGCTCAAAATGTAATTATGTTCATCTGCGGGAGCCGGCGGCGTTGGCGGTAGCGCTCGGGACCGAGCCGTTCATCGACGTGGTGCGGCGCGTTGCGGCCCAGCGGGGCGATGCGCCCGCGGTCGACGAGCTCAGCTACAGCGAGCTGTGGCGCCAGACGGCGCGCGTCGCGGGCAAGCTGGCCGGTTATGGCGTCGTGCGCGGCGATCGCGTCGCCATCTACTCCGAGAACCGCCGCGGATTCGTGCTGGCGTACTTGGCGCTGCTGCGTTTGGGGGCGATCGCGGTGCCCACCAACGTGCTCTACCGCGCCGCGGACCTCGGGAATATCCTGAGCGATGCGAAGCCGCGCGTGGTCGTCGGCTCCGAACAAACGCGGCCCCACGTGCCGGCCGCTATGCCGTTCGTCGATGCGGCCGAAATCGAAGCCTGGGCCAAGGACGCCTCGCTGCCGTCGACGTTCGACGATGTCCCGGTTGCGCCCGACGACGTCGCGATCATGATCTACACGAGCGGTACGACCGGCCGCGCCAAAGGCGCGCTGATCACGCACGGCAATCTCTCCGCGATCGCGGCCCAAGTCGGGGAAGCGTGGCACTGGACGAGCGCCGATACGCTGCTGATCACGCTGCCGCTCTTCCACGTGCACGGGCTCTGCGCGGGCCTCAACGGCACGCTGGCGGCCGGCGCGCATGCGATCGTTCGCGAGCGGTTCGACGTCAACGACGTGGTGAAGCTCCTGCAGTCGGGCGACGTGACGCTGTTTTTCGGCGTGCCGACGATGTACGTGCGCTTCATCGAGAAGATCCCGCCGCAGAAGTTCCCGCACGTGCGCTTGTTCGTGTCGGGATCGGCTGCGCTGCCGGCCGACGTGCATCAAGCGTTCGAAGAGAAGTTCGGCGCTTCGATTCTCGAGCGCTATGGATCGACCGAATTCGGCTTCCCGCTCGGGAACCGGTACGAAGGCCCGCGTGTTGTCGGTAGCGTGGGCGTGCCGATGCCGGGCGTCGAGGTGACGATCGTTGCGCCGAAGACGACCGATCGCGTCGCTCCGGGCGAGGTCGGCGAGTTGCTCGTCTCGGGCCCCAACGTCTGTCACGGATATTGGGACCGGCCCGAAGCGATGGCCGATGCGTTCGTCGATTTCGACGGCCGGCGCTGGTTCCGCTCCGGCGATTCGATGCGCTTCGATCCCGAAGCGGGCGTCTACATCGTGATGGGACGGCTCAAGGAGCTGATCATCAGCGGCGGCTTCAACGTGTATCCGTTGGAAGTCGAGGCGGAGATGCGGCTCTATCCCGGCGTGCGCGATGCGGCGCTGGTGGGCATTCACGACGCAGCGCGCGGTGAAATTCCGGTGGCCTTCATCGAAGCCGATCCGGGCTTCGAAACCGACGCGTTCCTAGCGGTGATGCGCGAGCGCCTGGCAAGTTTCAAACTCCCGAAGTCCGTTCGGATCGTCGACGCGCTCCCGCGAAATGCGATGGGCAAAGTCGAGAAGCAACGTTTGAAAGCGAGTGCCGAGGAGAAGCCGTGAGTACCGATCAGCAGAGCGGTGTGAACGATTACGACGCGTCTCTACGCGAGTATCACGCGTCGCGTACGCGTTACATCCGCACGGTTACGACCGACACCGAAAAGAAGCTGATGGAGACGGTCGCCAAGCGCCGCGACCCGCTCAAGGAAGAGATCAACAACCTGCAATCCCTCGCGCGCGCGCGTTTCGAAGCGCGCCAGTCGACGCTGAAGGCGTACGCCGCGAAGGCGCCGGGACGCGTGAGTGCCGGCGGGCTGTTGCCGCCTTCACCGGGCGAACGGATGATCGGCGGAATCGACAAGCTCTACAAAGCGGCGGTCAAAGCGGCCGAAGAGTTCAACGAAATCAACGAGATCATCAAGAAGCGCAAAGAGAAGCTCGATTCGATCGACAACGAGGTGCGCACGGTTCTGGAACAGCATGGGCGCGATCTCATCGCCCAGCTCGAAACGCCGACCGGTCTGGAAGGCGCGTTCAAGCGCGATCCCCTGCTCGCGCGCGCCCACGCGCGCATGCTCGCTGCCGAAGCGCGGCGCGAATCGGTGCTCGAGTCATCGTTACCGGCAGAGGCGCCGCCAAGTGGCGGATGAGCCCGGTGCGTTCGGCGAACTGTTACCGGGCCAAGCCGGTTTCGAGGAAGCGCTGGCCCAAGGCCAGTACGATTTTGCCAAGACGCGTTTCGTCCGCACGCTCACCGGCGACGGTGTTGCGCGCGTCGTAGAACACGCCGCCGCGCGGCGGGTGAAACTGCGCGCGGAAATTGACAACCTGCGAGCGCTCGTGCGCTTGCGCCACGAGACCGCCGTCGAACACGCGCGCGCCTATGCCGAGATCCTGCCGCACCGCGTCGGCAAGACCTGGATTCAGCCGCCGGGTCAAATGGAAAAGGTCGGCGCCTTTCACGGCTCGGAGCGGTTCTACAAGCGCGCCGAAAAAGCGACCAAAGAATATGTTGAAGTGCGCGACATCCTGGTGAAGCGCCGCGAGCAGCTGATCAAGATGGAAGAAGATCTCCGTCACGCTCTCGACGACCGCGAAGCCGCGTTGATCCGGCAGATGGAATCGCCGCTTGGGCTGCAATCGGCGCTGCAGCGCGATCCGCTCCTCAACGTGGCCTATCAGAAGTTGAAAGCGCTGCGCGAAGAACTGCAGACACCGCCGGCGGACGGCATCGGCGATCTCTAGCGTGCAGCAGATATCGCAATCCGGCGGTAAACCGTCGGGTGCGTACATCCGCACCGCGCTCGGCGTTGCGGCCGCCGTGATCCTCACGTTCTTCGCGATGCAGATCTTCTACGATCAGAAGATCAAGCTGCCGTACAAGATCAGCGTGATCGTGGTGATTGCGGTCATCGGCATCTCCGGCATCGCCGCGTTGCTGACCCCGGAGCCCGAAGAGCCGGCCGTTACCGAGCGTCTCTACACGTCGGATGAAGTGGCGGCGCTGCTGGCTGCGGTTCAATCCGGACGGCTGGTCGCGGCCGCGCCGGCGACGTGCAAATTCTGCGGCGCTGCCGATCCCGACGCTACCGGCGTCGACGGATCGCGCTACCACGCGCACTGCTTCCAAACCGCCTACCAAAGCGGGAAAACCTGAATCGGTAATGCGTTACGTGAAAATTTTCGGGCGCAGGTCGATGTTGGCGTCGAGCAATCCGGTCTGACGCATCAGATTGGTCAGCCGCGGTAGCGTGGCGGGAATGACATCGGAGGCGGCCGGCACGGTTTTCATGCGGCGCACGAGGTCGAGGTTCGTCCCGCTGAATTCCGCGACGAGACTGAAATACGGTTCCTTCCCTTCGTTTGCATTGACCCAAGCCGCCCCGCGTTTGTAGGCGCGGAAAAAGGCCCGCACGTCGTTCGGACGCCGCTGCGCCATGTCGCCGGTCACGACAAAAAACGCTACCGGACCACCGGGAAAGACTTTGCTCATCGGCCAGTCGAGCAGCTCGAGATCCGGGTCGTCGAGCGCTACCGTCATGTAGGGATCGATGACGAGGGCGGCGGCGACCCGATTCTCTTTGATCGCCGCAGCCATCGAGGGAACTGCAACCTCGATGATCTGCACCTTGTCGGGGTCGCCGCCGGTCGCCGCCACCCAGGCCTTGATGAACATCCATTGCACGTCGCGCACAGCGTTGGCAGCGACGACCTTGCCTTCAAGGTCACGTCCGGTACGCAATGGGTCGCCCTTGCGTTTGATCAGGGCGGCGGGATCGGGCGGCGCGCTCGTCATGATCGTACCGAGCACGACCATGCGCAGGTCGATGCCGCGCGCGATCGCCTGCACGACGCTGGTGCCGTTGGAATACACGATGTCCAGGGAACCGCCGACGAGCGCCGGTATCGCGGCCGCGCCCCCGCGAACGATCTCCGAGGTTAACGCCAATCCCTCGGCCGCGAAAAAACCTTGCTTGATCGCCGCGTAATACGGTGCGTTTCCCGAGATCGGCACGATACCGCAGCGCATGGGTGCGAGCTCGGCGGAAAAAGCCGGCCGTAGCATCGCGCATCCGGCGGCTGCTCCGAGGGCTGCGATGCTCGTCCGGCGGGTCATCGTCATAACGGACTCCATTTTAGCTACCGAGATAGTCGGTTGCGACCTCGATTTGCGTCATCTCCGATGCAACGTACTCGCGCAGCGGAAAGTGGATGAAGGCGATCCACAGGGCCGGCTCCGCAGGGTCGCTGTTGAAGTGCTGGTGTTCGACGCCGTCTTTACGCAGCGGCAGGAGCACGAGATCGCCCTTTTCCCAGTCGACGCGCTCGCCATCGACGACCGAGTACCCCTTGCCGCTGATCACGTAGATGACTAGGCCGCCTTGGTGGCGGTGTTTGCCGGACTTCGTCCGCACTTCGTGCGTGAACACGGCCCAATGTCGCAACGGCGTATTCTGTTGCAGCGGCGGACTCATGTATGTGCGCAGCAAACCTTGCCGCGTTTGCGTTTGCGGGCATTCTTCGAGACGCAGCACGACTTGTCCGAGGCGTTGCCGCTCGGCAAACGCCCGATCACCTTGGACGACCAGCTCGTACGAATTTTGGGTAGGAGGTTCCCGTTCGCGTTCGCGGGTGCGCTCGTTTTCGGCCACCTTCGCACCTTCTACGTACGGAAGCGTAGTCCCATCGAAGGTGCCGGCGCAAGCGACACGAAGGGCGGGGCAGCGTTATGTTGACGAGCGAGCAGAACGAACGTCTGACGCGCGTGGGCCAGGGCACCCCGGGCGGTGCGTTGCTGCGCCGCTACTGGCAGGCCGCGTGTCCGGAAAAGGAACTCGCGCACGACGGCGATCGCAAGCGGCTACGCGTTCTCGGGGAAGATTTGCTCGTCTATCGCGAAGCGCCGGGAGCCTACCGCTGCATTCGCGAGCGCTATCCGCACGCCGCGGTCGCCATCGCGACGTACCCGGTCGAAGCGCTGGGCGGATTGCTGTTCGTCTACATGGGCCCGCAGCGCGATCATCCGCCGCTGTTGCCGCGCTGGGACGTGCTGGCTCGCGAAGACAAGCCCAAGCGCATCCGGGTCATGCCCGAACATCACTGTAACTGGTTGCAGATTCAAGAGAACACGGCCGACTCGGTGCACACCTACTACTTGCACGGTCACCGGGTCTATCAGATGAACGGCGGCAAGCCGGATCGCGCGGCCGATTACTTTTACCGCCCCATCAAAAACTACGACTGGAAAGTCTCAGCCTGGGGCGTCGAAAAATTTCTCGAGTACGGGGGTGAGCGGCCGGAAGTCGAAATCCGTCCGCCGCTGATCTTCCCCAACGTCTTGCGCATCCCCGAAGGGCCGATCGAAGCGCTGCACTTCCGCGTTCCGATCGACGACGAGCACACGCGCATCATCTGGGTCGGCCTATCCGAAGGCGTTCCCGGCGGCGAACTCACCTCACCGGATCGTGTCCCGTACGTCTACGAGTTCGATGCCCCCGGGACGACGATCGAAAACGTGGATCTCTCGACATTTTACGGGCAGGACCGGGTCGTGTGGGAAACGCAAGGCGCGATTGCCGACCGCTCGATCGAAACGCTCGGCGCGTCCGATCGCGGCATCGTTCTCTTTCGCCGTATGCTCGCCGAACAGATCGAGCGCGTCGAACGCGGCGAGGAACCGAACGTGGCCGTGGTGTCGGACCCGGCGCAGAACGTCTGCATCACCTTCGCCGCGCCGTCATCGTGGGCCGAGGCCGGAACGGTCTAAAAAGGTTCCCCGGCGCCGGCCGGCAACGGCGTGCGCCAAACGCGCAGGCCGAGCGCCAGCAGATCGTAGTAGCCGACGAGCGCGATCAGCTCCATCAGCACGCGCTCGCCCAGCGCCTTCACCGCGCCCGCGTAGGCGATGTCGTCGAGGTCGCGGTCGCGCACGAGCGTGCCGACGAGTTTGCGCACCAGCGTTTCGTTTGCGTCGAACGTCGGCGCGGGCCGCGCGTCGCGCAGCGCGGCGAGCTCGTCATCGGTGAGTCCGGCCTGCTTCCCGACGCGCTCGTGGGCGTACCACTCGAACGCCGCGCGACGTAACACGGAGAGCTCAAGGATCGCGAGCTCGCGGCTGCGCGCCGGAAGGCTCGAGCGGTAGCGGATCGCCGCACCGAGCTCTTGGAGCGCCGAACCAACTTCGGGACTGAGCAGCATCGCGTTGAACGGGCCGTTGAGACGTCCGTCCTCGTCGGTCAGCGGAAAGGGGCGCGACACTTGCGCGCGCGGGCCACCCGTGATCTCGTTGTAGAGCGCGCGGGCATCGGGGTCGAGTTCATCCGGCGTAAACCAGGGGAGCCGTCCGTGCTTGGCCACTACGACACCAGATCGTTGACGCAATCGCGCCAGTCGACGTCGGCCGGATGAAACACGCCTTGACCGACGATGCGACGGTACGGTTCGTGTCCCGAACAGCCGCGCGGTACGTTTCCGCGTTCGTGCTCGTGAATCGCCTCGAGGAAAATACGCCGGAAGCGTGCGACCGCGGCATCGCTCGAGCCGAGGTATTCGCCGCTGCGATCGGCGATCGGCCCCATTGTTTCGGCGATGATCATGTCCTCGGTCAACAGGTTGTTGATGCCGGTCATGTGGCCGTTCGCCATCTTCGCGCGGTCCTGTCCCATCAGCGGTTCGTCGATCACGCTCAGGTACTCGTCGTTCCACACCGTCCAGCGGGCTTCTTCATAGGAGATCGGACGAGCGGGATGCCAGTTGATGTACCACACGATCGTCGTGACGTCGTCGACCGGCGTTTGGTGCACGACGAAGCGCGGCATGTCGTCGTACTCGGGCGTCCCGGGCGACGTGGGACGCGGGATGAACTCCCAGCTCGGCATCACGAACTCGGTGATGCGCGTGTAGCGTTGGTCGTCGCTGAGGTGGCGCGTGGCCGCGGCGTGCATGCCCCAGGGCGTCGTTTCGACGTCGTAGTGCGGTGCGCGGTCGGCTAGCGTGAGACGCGTGAGGGAGCCGGTCGACGCCGATGCGTGCAAGTGCGAGATGTGTGCCGAATCGAGCTGGCCCTCGGCGAGCTGAACCCAGTTGCAGCGGCCCGGAACCTCGGCAATCTGGATGTGATCGAGCGGTAGCGCGGTGAACTCGAAGTCGGGGAACTGCGGCGGATCGCCGGGCCCGATGTAGGCCCAGATCAGTTTGCTGCTCTCGCGCACGGCGACGTGGCGCGTGCGCACTTTGTTCACGAACGCGACGCGGTCGGCGGGCTCCGACGGCGCATCGACGACGCGGCCGTCGAGATCGAGTTTCCAGCCGTGGAAGAGGCAGCGTAAGCCGCACTCCTCATTGCGTGCGAGTACGAGCGACGCGCGGCGATGCGGACACAGCTCTTCCAGCATGCCGATGCGACCGTCGGCGCTGCGGAACGCCACGAAATTTTCGCCGAGCAAACGAACCTTACGCGGGGCGCCGCCGGGTTCGAGCGCATCGGCTTTGAGCACCGGATACCAGTAGCGCCGGAGCAGTGAGCCGCCGAGCGTCTCCGGTCCGACGCGCGTGATAAGTTCGTTGTCTTCTTTGCTCAACATAAGAGAGTCTCCGGTGGCCGGCAGAATGGCGCAGGCCGTTTTCATGGAATGGTGGGGTATGAAAAGCCTTTCCTGCCGCTCGGTTGACCGCCGTGGCGCCCTGGCGCTGCTGGGGTCTGCCGCGACGATTCCGCTGCTGCGCACGCCGGCTGCGGCGCAGAACAGCGCGATGACGATTCGCGTCGCCTACATCCCGTTCGAAGCGAGCGCGCAACTGTTCTACGCGCAGGAACTGGGCTTGTGGACCAAGGCCGGGCTCAGCGTGCAGATCCAGCCCAATCCGTTCGGTGCGGCGATCGCCGCCGCGGTGGCATCGGATGCGGTCGACGTCGGTTACGCCACGGTGATGACGCTCGCATCGGCCCACGCGAAGAAGATCCCGTTCACGATCATCGCGCCGGCCAACGCGTTCGACGTCTCGCAACCTCCCGGCGGCATGCTGATGAGCGCGAACAAGGACGTGCGCAAGGGCGTGGATCTCAACGGCAAGCTGATCGGCACCCCCGGGCTCAACACCCTCGGCGAATACGGCGTGCGCGCGTGGGTCGATGCCGGCGGCGGCGACGCGACGACGCTGCGCTTCGTCGAACTTCCGTTTTCCGAGATGCCGGCGGCGCTCGCCGGCGGGCGCATCGACGCGGCCTTCGTGGCCGAGCCGTTCTTGACGCAAGCCAAGAAGACCGCGCACACGGTTGCGGTCGAGTTCGACGCCATCGCGAACTCGTTTCTCGTGGCCGGCTGGTTCACGACCAACGACTGGGCGAAGTCACACGCGCGCGCCGTCGCGCTCTTCGCGCAGGCGATGCGCGATGCGTCGGACTGGGCGCTCAAGAACCCCGACAAGTGCCCGGCCATCCTGGCGAAGTATCTCAAGGTCGACGTAGCGCAAGTCGCGTCGACGCCGCGCGCGTACTTCGCGCGGACGCTCGACCCGGCGCAGGTTCAGACGGGCATCGACCTCACGGCCAAGTACGCGAAGTTCGAATCGTTCCCGGCGCAAGAACTCATCTACGCGCCGGCTCGCCGACGTTTGCTTTGACCTGGGTCGCGAACAGTTCCATCGAACGCATCGCATCCTTGAGCGTCATGTTTCCGAACATGAAGTAGCAGATGAGATAGTTGATGCCGAGCGCTTCGATCTGCGCTTCGATCGCCGCGCGCACGGTTGCGGGCGAACCGGCGATCGTCGAGCCGTCGGCGATCGCCAGATCGTAATCGCCCTTTGAGGGCGGATCGACGTAGCCGGGGCGGCTCTTCATGTCGGTGCGGCGCAACGCTTCGCGGCGCAAGAACATCTGGTTGTTATAGATGTGCTCGTGCGCGGGCTTCGCGATGCGGTGCGCTTCCTCGTCGGTGTCGGCGACGACGACCTGACGGCTGATGCCGATCGCGCCGCCGCCCGGAAATTCCGCGTGCGGCGTTTCGACGCCGGTTCCGCGCCCGGCGAGTGCGGCGCGGTACGCCGCAATGTTTTCCTTGGCGCGTTCGGTGCCGCCGTTGGAGGCGAAGTGCAGTCCGCGCTCGCCCGCCCACTGCGAACCGACCACGTTCGAGGAGCCGTACCACATCGCCGGGTGCGGCTGCTGCAGCGGGCGCAGAATCATCGGCACGTCATCGTAGTTGTAGAATTCGCCGTGATAGGTGAGGCGGTCGTGGGTGAGGCCTTCGATGAGGCAGTTGTAGGCATCGATGAAGATCTCGCGCGATTTCTCGGCATCGACTTTGTGAAAGTTCAGCTCGTAGGGTGAGACGCCGCGGCCGACGCCGACCTCCATGCGGCCGTGGCTCAGGTGATCGAGGATCGAGATCTCTTCGATCAGGCGCAAGGGCGAATAGAGCGGGAGCAGATAGACCATCGGTCCCATGCGGATGCGTTTGGTCGCGCGCGCCACGGCACCCAGAAACACGCCGGGAGCCGGAATCGTGTTGAGCGGCGTGGCGTGATGTTCGGCCACATGATAAGCGTAGAACCCGGCAGCGTCGGCGGCTGCTACGAGCTGCAGACGTTCATCGTACTGCTGGGCCAACGGCCGGTCGCCGGCGAGATCGATGTGGTCGAAGAGTCCGAACTGCAAGGTATCCTCCGGGAAATGCGAACCATCGCGAAAACTGTTTGCGGAGGTTCCTATGCGCGTTCGGATTCTGCCTTTTCTGGTCGCCCTGGCTTTGCTTGCCCCAACGGCTGCCGAGGCACCGGCTTCGGCCCAAGGTGCGCCTTTCGAGATCAACACGATCCTCGCGCTCACCGGCCCCGCGGCATTCATCGGCAACGCCGAGCTGAAGTCGTTGCAGATTCTGGAAGCGCTGACCAACAAAGCCGGCGGCATCAAAGGCCGCCCGATCAAGTTCGTGGTGGCCGACGACCAATCGAATCCGGCGACCTCGGTTCAGGTCGCAAACGGGCTGATTTCCAAAAAAGTACCGGTGATCTTAGGTCCGACGTTCACTGCCACGTGTCTCGCCGACGGCCCGCTGCTCGCCAAGACGGGCCCCGTCGACTATTGCTTCTCACCGTCGATTTCGCCGGCCGCCGGAAGCTTTCAGTATTCGTCGACCGTCTCGACGCGCGACGACGCGCGCGCGCTCGCGCACTTTTACCGCGATAACGGCTGGACGAAGGTCGCGTTGATGACGACCACCGACGCCAGCGGCCAGCAATTCGAGCAGTACTTCGATGAAGCGCTCGCGCTACCGGAGAATGCCTCGCTGAAGCTCGTCGCGCGCGAACACTGGGCCGGAACGGATCTGAACATCACCGCGCAAGCCGAGCGCATCAAGGCAGCGGGCGCACAGGCCATGATCGGCTGGTCGGCCGGTACCGCAACCGGAACACTGCTGCACGGTCTGCACGACACGGGTGTCGACATCCCGGTCGCCTGCGGAAACGGCAACATGATCCCCGAGCAGCTCGCCGGCTACGCCACGTTCTTGCCGAAGAGCCTGCTCTTCCCCGGCCGCCGCTCGCTCGTGCTCGATCCGGCCGCGCCGAAAGCGATGCACGCGGCGGAAGTCACGTACTTCGATGCGTTCAAAGCCGCCGGCGTACGCCCGAATCTCGCGACCACGCTGGATTGGGATCCGGCGCTGCTGGTGATCGATGCGTTCAAGAAACTCGGCACCGACGCTACGGCCGCGCAAATCAACGACTACATTCAGCACACCAAGGGTTGGGTCGGGATCAACGGGACCTACGATTACACCGATGGTAGCCAGCGCGGCATCGGCATCGACGGCGTGGTCATCGACCGCTGGGATGCAGCCAAAGACGACTTCGTCGTGATCAGCAAGCCCGGCGGCGGCCTGAAGTAAGCTTGGCCGTGGAGAAGTACGCCTGACAATGAAAACGATAACGCTCGCTCAAGCCCAAACCATCGTCAGCGCCGCGCTGGCCCACGCGCGCGCGCAGAAATTCAAGCCGCTCGGCGTCGCCGTGCTCGACGTGCGCGGCGTGCTCACCGCGTACGCCGCCGAAGACGGCGCGACTCTGGGCCGCGCCCACGTCGCGATGGGCAAAGCCGGCGGTGCGATCGGCATGGGCCTCGGCTCACGCACGCTCGCGAAACGCGGCCGCGAAGCACCGCAATTCGTCAACGCCGTCGGCGCGCTGTTTCCGCTCGGCCTCGTGCCGGTGCCGGGCGGCGTGCTGATCAAAGACGGCGATGATGTGTGCGGTGCCGTCGGCATCTCCGGCGACAACTCCGACAACGACGAAGCCGCCGCCGTCGCCGGCATCACCGCCGCCGGCCTAACCGCCGATCCCGGCACCGACTAACCTCGCGCCGGTGGGCATCGGGCGCGGCGCTACGTCCAGTTTTGAAGGGCGCAGCTCATGCGCCCGGTGTCGTCCCGAGCGATGCGCCGTTCTCCCCATTGTCATCCCGAGGGAGCGCCATTCTCCCATTGTCATCCCGAGCGGAGCGCCGTAGGGCGCGCAGTCGAGGGACGCGAGATAATCTTCAGTGCGAGCCAGGGCAATTCCACAATGGCGGGCATTTTTCAGCAAACGTTCTTTTCTTCGCATGCGTCCAGCTCTTGAGTTTCTTCTCGAATGCGATCGCTTCCTGAGGCGTCTGGAACTCGCCGACATATACCAGACGAAAGGGGCGACGAGAGTGCGTGTAGCTGCCGTTGTTGTCACCGTAGCAATGATCGTAAAAGCGGCGATCGACATCATTCGTCACGCCGACATAAAATGTGCCGTCGAAACAGCGCAGCATGTAGACGTAATACGTTCGCACGCATTAGGTCTGCTGCGGTACGCGCCGGAGACAAGCCCGAGATTGCACCGTCGTGGAGTTGCCCTGGCTAGCGCTCGAGATTATCTCGCGTCCCTCGACTGCGCGCCCTACGGCGCTCCGCTCGGGATGACAATGGGGAGAATGGCGCTCCGCTCGGGATGACAATGGGGAGAATGGCGCTCCGCTCGGGATGACACGGGGGCGGGTTTGCTGATGGGACCGTGCAAGACAAAATGTACATCGGTCCGAAACACGACGGCAAGATGCGCCATGCGAGAATCGCGGGATGAGAATAGGGCTCTCTTTCCTGCGCACGCTTGCGGGTGTGACGTCGGCGGTCGTTCCGTTCGCGATCGGCGTCCATCTGTTCGCCGAAGGTCTCGCACTCGGTGCGGGCGCGTTCGCTGCCGACTTCTGGCTGCGCCACGCCTATTTGCTCGCGCCGCTCGCCTTGTCGCTATGGTCATTTAGCCGCACGGTCGGTCTCGGTGCCGGGCGCACGGAGATGATTCGGCGCTGCGCTTTCGTACGAGCCCGTCTGCGAACCGCCGGCGCGGTCTCGACCATCGTCGCGTTCACCGTCGCCAACCTGCTGTTCTTCGGCATCACGCAGCTGCTCGAAGGCGTGCCGATCGCGACGACCTCGATCGGCACCGGCCTCACGGCCGCCGTCCTCGGCGCGCTGGTCTCCGCGCTGGCCGTCTTTTTCTGGGGCCGCTCGCTCGTCGCAACCGCGCTGGCCGCGGCCGTGCGGCGTCCGCGTCTGCCCGCTCGCATCGCGCCCGCGATCCGGCGCATCATCGCTGTGCCGCGCGCCGCCGCGGCCATGTTCTCGCTGTTCGTTCCGAACCGTCCCCCGCCGGTTTCGTCCCCGGCCTGATCTCAACCACTACTTTCACGAAGGGGACGTTCCCGTGGGTTTCACTCGACGTGCAGCGCGCATCGCGCCGGCACTTTGCCTTGTCTTTAGTCTTTGTCTTTCGGCCGTCGGTACTGCGCTCGCGCAATCGACGGCATCTCTCTCCGGTCAAGTCACCGTCAACGGTCAGCCCGTCAAGGGCGCTAACGTCACGGCGGTCGGCAGCAACGTATCGTTGCATATCTTAACGGATGCGCAGGGTCGTTTCACGTTCACGGCCGTGCCGATCGGCACGTATAATGTCGACGCGAACGCGCCCGACGGCACCGCATCGTTGCGCGTCGACGTTCCGTCGGCGGGCGCGACGATCACCATCGGCCTCTCCGGCCTCAAGGAGATCGGCCGCACGTCGGTCATCTCGCATCCGCCCCTGGGCGGTTCGGGGACCGATCTCAACCTGAGCAGCGACGTGCTGACGCACTCTCCGGCCAACGGCAGCTTACCGGCCCTGCTCTTGCAGCTCCCCGGTGCGGCGCGCGGCGCGAACGGGGTCGTGCACATCAACGGCGATCACGGCGACGTGAACTACATCGTCGACGGGGTGCCGATCCCGCAAGAGCTCAACCGCAATATCGGTTCCGAGTTCGACCCCAACGACCTCGCGTTCATCGAAGCGATCGAAGGCGCGTACCCGGCGCAGTACGGCGAACGCTTCGCTTCGGTGATCAACGCGAACACGCGCAACGGCGCCGGCCCGCCGGGTTTCACCGCACAACTCGACGCCGGCTCGTTCACGAGCCTCGACTCCGATCTTTCGTATCACACGCCGATCGGCCTCGGCTCGCTGATCCTCGCCACGCGCAACGAGCAGAGCACGCGCGGGCTTGACCCGCCGAACCCCAATTCACCGCACAACGACTTCAGCAACGCCAACCAGTTCTTGCGCTACACGCAGCCGGTCGGGGGCGACTTCCTCAACCTCACGCTCAGTCACGCGTACCAGACGTATCAGATTCCCAACGACATCGACGGCGGCGAACCGGCGTCAACCGACGACAACGAAACACAGAACGACTTCTTCGGAACCTTGCAGTATCGCCACCCGATCGGCGATCGTGGTTCGCTGACGCTCGGGCCGACCTACAAACGCTCGGAGATCCGCGATTTCGGCGATCCCGGCAACGACTTCATCTACGGTGAAGCGCAAAATCCCGGCGCGCCGACGGACTGCGCGCTGGCCTTGAGCTCCAGTGGTCCCGTCGTCGGCGGCGTCGTCACGAACCCGGTTCCGAATCCGGCCGTCGCGTACTCCAACGCAACGTGCGGCTTCTCGCTCTACGGCAATCGCACCGCGATCGACGTCGGCGGCGTGCTCGATTACGACAATTCGAGCCCGCATCACGACGTGCGCTTCGGCGGCGTATATGACGCGACGACCGTCGCGAAAGACTACGCGATCACGTTGCAGCCCGGCAACTTCTTGGCTCCGATCTTCACCCCGGCCACGCCCGATGCACCGTACACCGTGGTCGACAATGCCCCGAACGTCGGTCATCTTGCGGCGCTGTATCTGCAAGACTCATGGAAGATGGGCGACTACCAGCTCGATTACGGGCTGCGTCAGGATACGTTCCTCGTATCGTCGACGCAGTTCGCGGTCGGCTATGGCCAAACGAGCCCGCGCATCAAGCTCACGCGCAACCTCGGACCGCGCGACAGCGTGTACGTGTTCTACGGCCGGTACTTCACGCCGTTCTCGCTCGAGAACGTCTCGCCGCTCGCGGCGTACACGTTGAATCTGCCGCTGCAGACCTCGGTCGCGCAGTTCGACCTCAAACCGGAACGCGATTCCGCCTACGAGATCGGCGGGCACTTCGGCATCGGTAAGGGCGATCTCGGGTTACGCGTGATGCAGAAGGACGCGACGGATCTGATCGACGACACGCAAGTCGGCAACACGGCTTTGCATCAGGACATCAACTACGCGCAGGGACGCATCGCCACCCAATCGGCGTACTACCAGCTCGGATTCGGTCAAGGCAGCCGTTTCTATGCGTCCGCGACACATACGTACTCGGTGAACAAGGGCTGCGAGACGCAACTGCTGGCGCCGTGCTTCGGTCAGCCCGGCGACTGGACGCCCGCCGATCACGATCAGCGCGTCGACATCTCTTCGGGGATCATCGCGAACGAACGGTCCGGCGGCTGGTTCTCGTTCGACGGCGAGTACGGCAGCGGTCTATCGACCTCGCTCGACCCGACCGGCGGCATCACGTGCGCCGGCCCGGGCTATACGGCGAACGTGGGCGGTCCGTGTAAGTTCACGCCGCATCTCACGTTCGACGCGGAGAAGGGCGTGCCGCTGGCGCCCGGGATCGTGCTCACGTTCCGGATTGCGAACCTGCTCAACGATCAGTATCTGGTGACGTACTTGAACGCGCAGGGCAACCATTATGCCCCGCCCCGCACGTTCCAAGTGGGCCTCCGCATCAGCGGAAAGTAGACTAGAGCGGGGCGCCGCCGGGATGGCTCACCGCGTAGACGTGCTTCTTCGCGGGGTCCCATTTGACGATGATCAGCGAGGTGATGTGTTCGCCTCGCTGATCATCGGCGCGGTAATCCATGATGCCGTTGATGCCGGGCAAGCCGTGGGCCGATTCGATGTACGCCAGCAGCGACTTCGCGTCGGTCTTCGTGCCGAGCTTGCGCAGGCCGTCGATTACGATGAGCGTCGGATCCCACGGGAAACCATTACCGACGTCGGGATCGATGTTCTTCGCGTTGAACGCCTTGTAGTACGCGACTTCGGCGTCGCGCACGGGGCCTTTGCCCGCGACCTCGCGCGCGTAGAAGCGCGGCGCGGTCGAGTAGAACTCATTCGGCATGAAGCTCGAATACTGTGCGAGCCCTTCGTTAAGCACGTTGCCGAGGTTGGTCATGAACGGGACGTTGGACAGCCCGGCGTCGCGCAAGCCGCGCAGCAGCGTGCCGGTTGCGGTTCCGACCGTCATGCCGAAAATCGCGTCGGGATTGGCCGCTTTGACGTTGGCCAACTGGGCGCCGACGCCGACGTCGGTCGCGTTGTAATGCTCGGTCACGACGAAGCTCATGCCGCTGAAGCGCGGATCCCGTATGGCCAGATTGAACTGTCCGCCGATGTCCTGACCGGTGGCATCGTTGGTCGTGACCTCGGCGAGGCGCTTCCAGCCCTTCGCCTTGGCGAAGATGAGCGTCTCGATGGCTTGATCGTAACTCGACGCTCCGCCCGAGAAAACATAACTGCCCGGCGCCGGATGGATCGTCGGCGCGAAGCAGTAGTCCACCGGTCCGTTTTTCATCAGCGGCGCGATCGCCAAGCACGAGGCCAGGAACGTCGGCCCGAGCATCACCGGCGGGTGTTTGGCGATGATGCCGTTCGCGAGCTGCACCGCAACGGCCGGTTGGGTCTGATCGTCCAGTAGATTGAAGTGCACCGGCTGCCCGTTGATGCCGCCCTCTTTGTTGATCAGCGTCTCCAGCGTCTTCAGCGATTCGCCTTCGGCGGTGCCGAGAAACGCGAACGCTCCGGTCAGCGAGAGGATCACGTCGATCTGGTAGGGGTCGGCGGCCCGAACGGGGCCGGGCGAGAGCGGTCCCGCGACCAGCACGGCAACGGCCAGGGCACCAAAGATGCGATACAGGCGGTGTTTCACGTGAGCCGCTTTCGGTGGCTTCGCGCGCGGCCCCCGCGTGGAATTAACGGACTTCGGGCGTGTGGATGTGTTCGGGCCGCGGACCGATGCCGATGATGTAGCCGGGCAGACGCCGCAGCAGCGGGAACGCTGCGAACAAACGCAACGCGAGCGGCGGCTTCATCTTGGCGTTGCCGGCGAGGATCTTGCCCAAGAAGCCGTTTTGTACCGCGACCTGGATGGCTTGGATGACGGCCATCGGGAAGACGCGCCGCCGCTGCACCGCGCGCAAGTCGGACGTCGTGGGCACGCCATGTCTGAACGCCGGATTAAAGAATGTTGGCCGCCGCCACCGCGTCTTGCACGGCGCGATCGCCAACCCACGGAACGAGCGCGGCGATCGCGGTACGGAACGCGTCGATGCCGGCGCAACGTCGACGGATGGATCGTGTCGCCGCGAAAATCGCGGAAGAAGTCGGCGTGTTTTTCCAGCACCGCGACATCGATGCCGGCGCGCGCGAGCAGGAAGCCGAGCATCATGCCGGCCGGACCGCCGCCGGCGATGACGCAGCGGGTCGAGGTCACGAGGTGCAGATGCGGTCCACGGGTTCAAGCACCATGCTCTTGAGTGAGGCCACGAGTGGCCCGTCGCTCTCGGTTGCTTCGCGCACCGCCGCCCAGTCCGGGTCGGCCAGAAACGCTTTCCAGGCCGCCTTCATCGCGGCTTCATCGTCAAACCGACAAACGTAGTACAGCGCCTCGGGCTCCTCGCGCACCGTCCAGAACGAAGTCACCGCGATCTTGTGCCGGTCGAACAGGGGCTTGGTCTCGTTCTGAAAGCGTGCGACGAGGGCGTCACGCTTGCCGGGTGTTGCGACGTAGTAGCGCAGTTCTTCGATCATGTGCGTCCTCCGATGGCAGCGGCGTCGAGCGCCGGCGCGTTTGGCTTCCGTTCGCGGGGAACCGGTGCCCCTAGCTTTCATGGGGAAAGGCGGGACCACGCACCGAAGGCAGAGCCTTGTGAAAACGTTGTTTTTGAGCCCCCCGTCGTTCGACGGCTTCGACGGTGGAGCGGGCGCGCGCTATCAGGCAAAGCGCGAAGTCACCTCGTTCTGGTACCCGACCTGGCTAGCGCAGCCTGCGGCCCTCGTTCCGGGGAGCACCCTGGTCGACGCGGCCCCGCACGGGCTCTCGACCGAGGACGTGCTGAAGATCGCGGTCGGACACGATCTGGTCATCATGCACACCAGCACCCCGTCGCTGCCCAACGACGTCGAGTGCGCGCGCCGCATCAAGGCGCAGAATCCGAACGTGAAGTGCGGTTTCATCGGCGCGCACGTTGCCGTGCTGCCGGAACAAACGCTCCAGATGAACCCGGTCATCGATTTCGTCTGCCGCAACAACTTCGACTACACGTGTCTGGAGCTCTCGGAAGGCCGCCCGTGGGAAGAGATCCTGGGGCTGTCCTATCGCGACGCGAACGGCGAGCTGCACGCGAATCCGGAGCGCCCCGACATCGCCGATTGGGATGCGATGCCGAGCGTGCTGCCGACGTACGACAAGTTCCTCGACATCCGCAAGTATTACAACGGCTACTTGCTGCACCCGTACGTCTCGTGGTACACAGGGCGCGGTTGCGTGGCAAAGTGCACGTTCTGCCTCTGGCCGCACACGATCGGCGGTCACAAGTTCTTCCACAAGTCGGCCGAAGCGGTCGGCCGCGATCTCGATGAGGCGAAGAGCATCTTCGGCGACCGCGTGGCCGAGTACATGTTCGACGACGACACGCTGACCGGTGAAAAAGAATACGCGATCGCGCTCAGCAAGCACATGAAACGTCTGAAGCTGAGTTGGGCCTGCAACGCGCGCGCGCACGTCGACTACGACACGCTCAAGACGTTGCGCGACAACGGCTTGCGCGTGCTGCTCGTCGGCTTCGAATCGGGCAACCAAGAGATTCTGCACCGCATTCGCAAGGGCCTGAACCTCGCGATGGCGCGCGAGTTCATGAAGAACTGTCACAAGCTCGGCATCAAGGTGCACGGCACGTTCATCATCGGCTTGCCGGTCGAAACGCCGGAGACCGTGCGCGAAACGATCGAGTTCGCGAAAGAGCTCGATCCGCATACGATCCAGGTGTCGATCGCCTCGCCCTATCCGGGCACGGTGCTCTACGATCAGGCGCTGGCCAACGGCTGGTTCGCGCGTCAGGACCTCGTTTCGGGCTCGAACGGCATTCAAACGTCGACCTTGAGCTACGACACGCTCTCGACGGCGGAGATCGAGGATTCGGTCGAGCGCATGTATCGCGAGTTCTACTTCCGTCCCAAGAAGATCGCGAAGATCGTCGGCGAGATGGTGACCAGCCGTCAGATGATGGTCCGCCGTCTGCGCGAAGGTGGCGAGTTCTTCGAATATCTGCGCCGGCGTCACACCTCGACGGCCAACCGCCGCGGCGAGGCCGTGACCGCTTGAGAAAGCCTCGCATCGGATCGCTCGAACACCGCGATCTGTTCTGCCGCACGTTCATCGAAACGCATCGGGTGTTCGAGCCCGAAAACTTGCCGTGGCCGCGCCTCGAAGCGCGCTACGTCGAGTTGCTGCGCGCGTTTCCGTTTTGGAGCTTCGCCCGCAGCATGGAGCAAGAAGCGGACCGCATGATCGCGACGTTTGCAAAAACGCTCACCGATCCGGTGATCCGCGAAGCGGTCGAGCTGCAGGGCTATGAGGAAGGCCGCCACGGCCGCCTGCTCAACCACATGCTCGAGCGCTACGAGATCGACGTGCCCGACGTGCCGCTGACCAACTTGCCGGTGACGCGCGAAGACTTCGTCGTGTTCGGCTTCAGCGAGTGTCTGGATTCGGTCGTCGGATTCGGCGGTTTCGCGCTGGCCCGCGAAAAGCAAATCTTCCCCAAAGGGTTGCTCGACATCTTCGAACACATCTTGTTCGAAGAGGCGCGGCACATCGTGTTCTTCATCAACTGGTGGCGCTACGAAGAAGAGCTGGCCGGGCGCACCAATCCGGTCGCGCGCCTGCTGGCCACGCTTCAGTATCACGTGCGCGCGGGGATGCACCAAGCCCAAGGTGCCCAGGGCGCGGCCGTCGTTCCGGCGCCCATCGACTTGACGGGCGGCGGCTCGCAAGCGATCCTCGAAGGCGTTTCGCCGAAGATGTTCCTCGAAGTGGCGCTGGCCGAAGAGCGGGCGATGATGTCGCGCATCGACCCGCGCCTGCTGCGGCCCCGGCTCGTGCCGGTGCTGGCAACCGTCGCGCTGCTCGGGTTGCGCCTGTTGCCGCCGCGCGCGGAAACCCCCAAGCGTTCCTTAGCGGTTGCTTCGTAGTAGAATGGCGACCGTCGCAGAGAAAAAGATCCTGTTGTGCCAACCGCGCGGCTTCTGCGCCGGCGTGGAACGCGCGGTGCAGATCATCGACGAGCTGGTGCGCCGCTCGGGCGAAACGGTGTACGTGCGCAAGGAAGTCGTTCACAACCGCGTCGTCGTGGATGAGTTCCGCCGGCGCGGGGTGATCTTCGTCGACGATGTCGAGGATGCGCCCGAATCGTCGCTGCTCGTGTTCAGCGCGCACGGCATCGCGCCGGAAGTGCGCGCGCGCGCCGAGAAGCGCGACCAGCGCACGATCGACGCGGTGTGCCCGCTCGTGGTGAAAGTGCATCGCGAGGTCTCGCGTTTCGTCGGTGAAGGCTATCACGTGCTGCTGATCGGTCACGCCGGCCACGAAGAGGTCGACGGCACGATGGGTCATGCCGGCGGCCACGTGACGCTCATCCAGAACGAAGCGGAAGCCGAAAGCTATCAAAACACGAGCGGCAAAGCGCTGGCGCTCGTCTCGCAGACGACGCTCGCCGTCAGCGAAGTGCAGCGCGTAATCGACGTGCTGCAGCGCCGTTTTCCCGGCATTCATTTGCCGGCCAAGAGCGACATCTGCTATGCGACCGAGAACCGCCAAGTTGCGGTGCGGGCGATGGCGCCGTCGTGCGACGCGATCCTCGTCATCGGCTCGAACAATAGCTCCAATTCGCGCAGCCTGCGCGACGCGGCCGGCGAGGGCGGACGCCCGGCGTACCTGATCGACGATCCCGCGATGATCCAGCCGGTATGGCTCGCCGGCGTTACGACGCTCGGCGTCACGGCCGGCGCGTCGACGCCCGAAACCCTCGTTGCCGACGTGATAGAACGCGTGCGGCAGTTGGATCCGGCCTTCGTTACGGTCGAACCGGTCGGTACCGGCGAACCCGCCATGACGTTCCGCCCACCCCGCGAACTCGCCGAGCTGTTACCGCCGGCGTAATCCGCAGCGCCGTAGATCGTAGCGGCATCGATTGTGGCGGAAGATACACCTCGGCCCTACGGCCATCGGCTGCGTGCGCCAACGTAAGAGTTGCAGTCGTTGTGTCTTTCTGAGCGGAGCGCCGAAGGGCGCGTAGTCGAAGAACGCGCCGCACCGTTGCCTACGTACCAGGGCAACGCCCATAACAGCGAGTACGCTTACCACGTGGTGGCAATCTAGCACGTTCGTGGAGTTGCCCTGGCAATCGCGGAAGATACGGGCTCGTTCCTCGACTACGCGCCCTTCGGCGCTCCGCTCGGAATGACACAGGATCGTGTCACAAAGAATTTTACGTTCCGTTCGGATCCCGAGCTTCACGTTCGCGTGCGCAGCCGATGGCCGTAGGGCCGAGGTGTGTCTCAATCAACGCAGTTTATCCCTAACCCACTGCGGTGGCGAGTTTTAGCACGGTGTTCCAGTTGCGGGCCGTGCAAGGGACGCCGAGCTTGCGTTCGATCAGTGCGTTGGTCAGCTTCGAGTTGCCCTGGCCGTCCGGGTAGATGATATACGCGTGCCGGCCGGAGACCGTTACGGTTTCGCGGCCGACGATCGCCGCGCGCAGGGTTGCGACATCCTTCGCGGCCGGCGCGGTCTTGAAGGCCATCATGACGAAGCGGCCGGGATCGTCGCGCGCGGCGTCAGGATACGGGTTGTTCGCGACGATCGCGCTCCATTCACGCGCCGTGCGGGCGAAGATCGCGGTCTGCACGCCCAGGGCGCCGGCGACCGCCGTCTCCAACTGCCGTTCGAGCACCGCGCCGCCGCTGCCGCTATAGCCGAAGACGACGTTGCCGCTCTGCAAGAGCGACTTCACCCCGGTGAAACCGAGCTCCGTCAGTAGCGTGCATAACGCCGGCATCGCAAGGGCTTTCGTTCCGCCCACGTTGACGGCGCGCAGCAGCGCGACCACGCGCGTCATGCCAGGCGACCTGCCGCGGCCAGCGTTTCTTCGAGCATGTTGCGTTGGAACGTCACCATGTCCGCGACGTGCGGGAAGCGCGCGTCGGCGCGCGCAGCGGTGAGGCGGTAGCGTTTACCTGCGGCGGCGAGGATGCCCAAACGAATCAGGACCGTCAGCGCTTCGTCGACGATGGCGTCCGGCCGGCTGCGCAATTCCGGGTCGGCGAAGACGATCGGCGGCAGCGCGGCCAGTTGTTCGCGCACGCTCGTCCGCGCGTCGCTCGCCTCGAACGGCGCGTCGACGCCGCACAGGAACGTCGCCACGAGCGCGCTCGTGGTCACGGCGCGCGCGGCGGCGAGTGACGTGCCGAGATCGTCGCGATCGGCGGGCGGAACGATGCGGTAGAGCATCGAGAGACGCCGTCCGCGGAACGGATCGTAGGCGATCGCGCACAGCCACGGTTCGGCCACCGGCAGCACCGCCTCGGTGAGGCCGTTGCGCATCGGGCGCATGCGCCCATCGCGGCTGAAGTCGCCTTCCGGCGTCACGTAAAACGTCGCGCCCTCGCGCACGCGTTCGACCACGGTCGCGATGTCGGCGGTCATGGTGGCGCGAAAATTTTCCAGCGCTTCGCGCCGGTAAGGCTGTTTGAGGTTCGCGAGCTTCACCGTCGCTTGCGCGCGCGCGAAGTACGCCGGCGTCCACAGATCGGCGAGTCGCCGCCCGCTCAGATCGAGGTTCGCCAACACGTCATCCGGCAGGATCGTCTCGAGCGGCAGATCGCCGTGCGCGGTACGGATTTCCTCGGCGAGGCTGATCAGCGCGCGCGAGTGCAGGTGGTTCTCGATCGGCAAGAGCCCGAAACGCAACCACAGCCCGGTCGGATTGATACGGCGCGTCAACGGCGCCGTCCACGGCATACGCGCCGCGAAGAAGCCCGTTTCGAACGTGCGTCGCGAGTTGACGGCGATCAGCGGGACGTGCGGGTGCTTCAAGTACGTCCGCGAGTACACGATCTCGCCCTCGTCGACGTGCTGGTGATTGGTCACCAGCACCGTCGGCCCGCGCGGCGCGGGCAGCGCGCCCCACTGGCGAATCCGCATCTTCGCGGGCAGATACAACTGACGCACGCCGCAAGCGGCGAAGAGCATCAGCGGGTTGGTCTTCACGCGGTCTTTCCGTTGGCGTTGCGCACCGCGAGCACGGTGAGCGAACCCAACAAGAAGCACGCGCTGGCGGTCGCGAACAGCCAGCGATATCCATCGCTCGGCGTCGTGCCGTGCGCGATGATCACCGCGCCGAGCGCGGGTGCGATGACCATCGGCGAGTTGGAGAGCGTTCCCCAGATGCCGAGGTCGCGCGCAACGTCGCCGAGTTCGGGCACCGCGTCGAGCGCAAGCGCCCAGCCCACGGAAAACACGCCGCCGTAGCCGAGGCCGAACAGTGCGGCGAAGATGAAGATCACGCGCGGGTCGGGCAAGAGCGCAAAGCCGAGCGCCGCCAGCGTCATCGGCAGGCCCGAGAGACACACGACGAGCCGGCGATCGAGTTTGTCGGAGAGGACGCCGGCGGCCACGCTCGAGACGACCGCGCCGACCATGGCCGATGCGGCGACCAGGCCCGTGTTGAACGATGCGTTGCCGATGCCGAGTACGTCGTGGAAAAAGAACAGCACGTAGGTGTTGAGCAGCGTCATGCCGAGCACGATCCACGCGCGCCCGATCAGCGTGACGAAGAGATCCCAGCGGTCGCGCACGCTCGCGCCGGAGCGCACCGCTTCGACGTACGGCGGCGACGGCGGGACGAAGAACAGCGTCACCGCGCTCAGCGCAACGCCGGCCGCATCGACCAGCAGCGCTTGCCGCGCGGGCAGCAGCGCGGCGAGCGCGAGGCCGACGATCGTACCGACGAGCGTCATCGCGCCGCGAAAGCCGGCCGCCGTGCCCCAGAAGCGCCGCGGCACGATCTCCGGTAAGAGCACCTGGTACACGGTCGATCCGCTCATCAGCGCGACGGTGGCGACGACGACCGCGCCGGTGAGGCCGACGATTGTCGATACCTGCGCCATTACGAGCAGCGCGATCGTATCGACGGCCAGGATCACCGCGGTCTGGATGCGCCGGTCGCCGCCCAGACGTCGCGAGCGGTCGGAGAACGCGCCGGCCAGCGGTGGGACGAGCGCCGTCGCAATCGCTGCGATCGTGGAGAGCGCGGCCAGGACGTTGGTGTGGTTCGCCGGCGCGAGCACGAGCAGCAGGGCCGGTACCAGGATCGTCATCAGCGCAGCGTCTTGAAAGTGGACTCCCACCCACAAGGCATTGATCGCGAGGTGATCGCGGTTGCGAAAACGCTCCGTACTCGTACTCTCCATCGACCAGTACCGCTTCGCCCATAGGCCGAGCGGGCCCGCCTTCGGCGATGGGGAACCGTGCGACGTGGGATTCGGCAGAACATTCCGGCGCGCGCTTGCACTGACGGCCGAGATCGCGGCGATCGCGTCGCTCGGCTATACGGCCGCTGCCATCGCCGCCTCCGCGCACTTCGGCCGCCGCGAACGTGAGGAGGCGCCGGCGCAACCGCCCGTGACGCTGCTGGTGCCGCTGCACGGCGACGAACCGCTGCTCGAAGAGAACCTGCGCGCGTTTGCCGAGCAAGACTATCCGGATCTGCAGATCGTCCTCGGCGTCGCGCATGCGGATGATCCGGCGCTGCCGGTTGCGCGCCGGGTCGCCGCGTCGCTGCCCCATCACCGGATCGATATCGACATCGGTGAGGTCGCCGGCGCGCGCAATCCCAAACTCGCCAACGTGCTCTCGATGATGCGCCTCGTGCGCAACACCACGCTGATCCTGGCCGACAGCGATACGCGCGTCGACGCCGACTACGTGCGTGCCGTTACGGCGCCGTTGCAGACGCCGGAGATCGGTGCGGTGACGTGTCTCTTCGCCGGCGTACCCGACGACACGTTCGCATCGCAGCTCGGCGCGATGTTCATGAACGAGCAGTTCATCCCTTCAGCGCTGGTCGACCGGCTGTTCGGGCCGCTGCGCCACTGCTTCGGTCCGACCAACGCGTTTCGCGCGGCGGTGCTGCAATCGATCGGCGGGTTCGATGCGCTCGCGCCGCACCTCGCCGACGACTTCATGCTCGGCCACTTCATCGCCGAGCGCGGTCTGCGCGTGGTGATCTCGAAGTACGTGATCCGCACGATGGTCTCGGACTCGACGCTGCCCGTGTTGTGGGATCACGAACTGCGCTGGCACCGCACGATCCGCGGATTGCAGCCGCTCGGCTATGCCGGCATGTTCCTCACCTTTCCGGTACCGCTCGCGCTGCTGGCGTTCGCGCTTGCGCGGCGCCGCGTTCCGGCCGGCATGCTGCTTGCAACCGCCGTCCTCGGCCGCATCGCACTGCAGCGCGTCGCCGCGCGCGCGCTCGGTGTGCCGCCCGCGCCGCTGTGGATGATCCCCGTGCGCGACGCATTCGGCCTCGCGGTGTGGGCGCGCGGGCTCACCGGACACGACGTGCGCTGGCGCGGCGCGCCGCTGCAAATGGCCGCCGGCGATCTGCTCGAAGAGCGGTTGCCCACCGGCGCCGAGGAAGCTGGAAGGGCCGTCTAGAGCGCGAAAGCCGGTCGCGATGAACAGACAAGCTGCACTCGCCCTCGGAAGCGCTTTCCTCGCCGCCCCGGCCGCGCTTTCGGCGCAGACGACCATCCAGATGACGCTGGGCGCCGTACCGGAGGAGTCGGTCACACCCGCCCTGTGGGCAGCGCAAAGCGGGATGTTCCGCAAGGCCGGGCTGGACGTCGACGTGCAGTCGGCAAGCAGCGGCACGGCGATCGCGGCCGGTGTCGCGGGCGGATCCTATGCGATCGGCAAGTCGTCCCTGGTCGCGATCATCACGGCGCACGCCAAAGGGCTGCCGTTCGTGTTCGTTGCCGGCGGTAGCCTGTACGATACGAAGTATCCGTACTCGGTGCTCACGGTGAAGGCCGACTCACCGCTCAAGACGGCCAAGGATCTCAACGGCAAAACGCTGGCTGTTCCCGCGCTCAGCGATCTCACCACCTACGCCACCAAAGCGTGGGTCGATTCGCACGGCGGGGACTCCACCTCGTTGAAGCTGCTCGAGTTTCCGTTCTCGCAGATCCCCGATGCGTTGGCTGCGGGCCGCGTCGACGCCGGCTTCGTCGCGGATCCCGTCCTCCAGGAAGCACTGGATGCCAAGAAAGTGCGCATCTTCGCGCACGCTTTCGATGCCGTGGCGACGCAGTTCATGGTCACCGGCTGGTTCGTGACGCCAGAGTACGCCTCGAAGAACCTTGCGGAATTGCAGAAATTCAAGAACGTAATGAACGACTCCGCAAAGTACATCGTCGGTCACCCGGCAGACACGGTCAACGTGCTGGCGAAGTTCAGCAACGTCGATCCGGCCGTGATCGCCCGCACGCACCGCATCGGGTACGCGCCGCTCGAACCGAAGTACATTCAACCCGTGATCGACATCTGCGCGAAATACAAGGCCATCCCGGCGGCGTTCGACGCCAAGGATATTATAGCGGCAGGGTTACGCTAACCGGGTCGAGCCGTTTGGGATAGCGGCGCACGCTTCGGTAGGTTGCGATCGCGCGGGCAACGTCATTGTCCGCGACATCGAAGATGAGATGTTCGGCGATCGCCGCTGCGTAGGCATAGCCGCGGATCGCGCGTTCGAGATCGGCGTCGCGCAGCCACTCGCGGTGGCGGCTGCGGTCGCGCCGCGCCATTGCGTCGGCAAACGCGCGCAGCCGTTCGGCGCCGATTCCGGCGGTTGGGAGCTGGCTCCTGAGCGGTAGCATGCCCATGTCCTGTATATACCCGCTTTTGGGGCGCTGGACGCGCCCGAAGATAGGTCCCTCTAGTAACGCGAAGAAGGGTCGTTTAGTCGCTTGGGACTGAGGATTTCTCATGTTTGCGAAGCTCAATCACGTCGCGTTGATCTCCGACAACTACGGTGCGCAGTCGATTTTCTACAAAGCACTTTTCGACCTGAAAACCGGCTCGAGTGCGAAGTTCGAGTCGACCGCAATCGCGATCGGCGACGGCTACGTGGGGATGAACATCATCCCGCGATTTCCGGGCCGGCAGGGCGGTTTCGACCACTTCGGCATCCAGGTCGACGACGTCGACGTCGTGCGCGAACGGGTGGCCAAGAGCCACCCCTCGATCGAGATCATTCAGCGCCCGAGTAATCGCCCGTTTGCCGCCTTCGGCATGTACGACCCGGCCGGCAATTACTTCGACCTCTCGGCGAAGGGCCTCAAGAACCGCGACGGCATCTACGAGAAACCGGCTTGGGAGCAAGACCGCGTCTTCACGCACTTTGCGGTCCGGGCGCTCGAGCCCGAACGGCTCGCAACGTTCTATCGCGACATCTTCGAATTGGAAGCGACGCAAGACGGTACCACCTACCGGCTTTCCGACGGCCGTATCACCTTCGTGATCATCCCGTGGCGAATCTCCGATTTCTTTGGGTCGGGTATCGAGAAGCCGGCGCTCGATCATCTGGGTTTTTCGGTCGGGAGCATGGCGGAATTCAAGGCGGATCTGGCCGAGATGACGTCGCGCAATCCGTCGATGATCCCTAAAGCCCTGGGGGCGGGCGACGAGGGAAAAGTTCGCCTCGCCCTGTTCGAACGTACCAACCTCGGCGATTACTATATGTCCGACCTCGACGGCGTCCTCATCGCGGTCAGCGAACGGCCGGCTGCATGAAGCGTGCCTTGCGGATCGCATGCGCTGCGCTGCTGCTCGTTCTGCCCGGGACGCTCGCGTGGGCGCAGACGGGCGACGAAATCGCCGTTGCCACGCCGCCGATCGATTCGTCGGGCGAAGTCTTCTACGCCGCCGACATGGGCTTTTTCGCCAAGGCCGGCCTCAACGTGAAGATCGTGCCGATGAACAATGCGGGCGCGATCGCGCCGGCCGTCGTTTCGGGTACGGTGGCGATCGGCGGATTGACGGTTCCGGCCGTTGCCCTGGCTCGCGAGAAGAACGTGCCGATTACGATCGTTGCGCCCGGTTCGGTGTACTCGACCGCGGCGCCGACGTCCGGGATCGTCGTGCTCAAAACCTCGGCGTTGCGCAAGGCCGCCGATCTGAACGGCAAGACCATCGGTACGCGCGACATCTCGAACATGAGCTACTACGGGTCGAACGAGTGGATCGACAAGAACGGCGGCGATTCCAAATCGATCAAGTGGGTCGAGATCAACGACAACGTCGCCGTCGCCGCAATGCAACAGGGACGTATCGATGCCGCTTCGCTCAGCGAACCCGGGCTCGACGACGCCGTTCACGGCGCCGCGCGCATGCTGGGGCCGGTGTATGATGCGGTCGGCGACAAGTTCCTCATCGCGGTGTTTTTCACGACCGAGGCCTACGCCAACGCGCATCCGGACGTGATGCGCAAATTCGCCGCCGCGATCATCGAAGCGGGAAAGTGGGCCAACAAAAACCACGCCGCCAGCGCGAAGATCCTCGAGAAGTACGCCGGCATTCCGATCCCGCCGAATTATACCCGCGTGACGTACGCCGAGCGGCTACGCGCGGCCGACGCACAGCCGGTCCTCGATATGCTCGCGACGTACGGCGTGATCAAACCCAACCCGCGCGCTGCCGATCTCTTTTCGCCGACCGTCTACGCGCCGTAACGGGGCTGGCTCAAGAAGCCGTGCATGGCGTGCCAGAAGAGCTGGCGATTGATGCCCCACACCACCGAGTGCGCCATCCCCGGTAACACCGCGAAGGCCCGGTCGCCGTTCGGCAAGTTTTGGTAGAACGCCAGCAGGTCTTCCATCGTCGCGATGCCGTCGTACTCACCACGCAGCATGAGCACGGGATTGGACAGCTTGGCCGGGTCGACCGTCGGCAAATTAGCGACCATATCCAGATAGGTTCCGGTCGGAACTTCCGCGCCGTACCGCAGCTCGACTTTGCCGATGGCAACCGGTACGCGCGGATCGGCCGTTCCGGTCTTGTCGCGCGTGAAGATGCTGTTGATATCCGCCTGCGTGCGCGGCCGGCGATTGTGGGCTTTGTAGTATTCGAGATCCTTGGCCCGCGTTTGGAGCGTCGGCGAACCGGCACCCGTATACGTGTAGGCCGAAAGGACGAGACGGTCCAAGCGGTCGGGATTACGGGCCGCAAAGAGCGCCGCGCGAAGCGCACCGGAGGACTCGCCGAAGAGATGATATTTGGTCGCGCCCGTCTCGCGCCCGACCACGCCCGCTAAGGCCAGGAGATCGTCGGCGCCGCTCGAGATGTTCGAGCTCGAGTCCGTTCGCGAGGACCGGCCGTAGTTTTCGAAATCGACGCTCCACACGTCGTAGCCGAGCCGGGAGAACACGTCCATTACCGAGTACTCGCCGGCGCCGGGAACCACGAGATCGTACGTTGCTTGCGCGGCGATGGAGGAACCGTGCGCGAGGATCAGTCTGGGCCGCGCTTTCTCGCCGGCGCGCGGTGCGCCGAGGCGCTTGCGGTAAATCGCCAGCTGCACGGGGCCTTTGGTCGCGGTATAGTTTTTGCTCCAGATCGCGCTCGTGGACGGCGCGTTCTGCGCGGCGGCGGCAACCGGCGCGAGCATGGCTGCGCCCGCGAGGATGCCGGCGCGTGATATCCGATGATCGTCGATCAACTGAAGACTCCTAAGGGGCGTGTCCGGGTGAGATGTCGCGCACCGATGGCGATCCGAGTTGTGGCGCCGGTACATGTTCCTCGCCAACCTCGGCGATTTCGAGCACGTGCGCGACGTGATCGCCGCAGTCGAAGCGTTCGAGCACGCGCCCTGCGAGCCAATCGCAGCCG
>Ga0182030_10002750_pt1 | contig 37484 bp, 25 predicted proteins | sample 812S3MmetaG_FD_121299 | JGI IMG/M metagenome (GOLD analysis project Ga0182030, IMG submission 121299) | Permafrost microbial communities from Stordalen Mire, Sweden - 812S3M metaG (Illumina Assembly) | ecosystem: Environmental > Terrestrial > Soil > Wetlands > Permafrost | place: Sweden...
AATTGCAAGGATTTCGTTCTGAGCATTCACCACGAGCGCGCGCAGGCTCGTTCCCCCCATGTCGATCCCCACCATAATTTCCTTCGTTGAAACCATCGGGACACCTCCGCAATGTCCAGGATGCTGGGTTCGTGAGTCTATCGCAATATTGGGTTTCAGCAAATGGCTGTTTGGCGTGGTGTCAGAGTCGGGTTAAAGTCGACTGGAGTTGAAGAAGCCCACTCACCTCCCCTGGTGGCGTACCCCAGGTGCGTGGGCGTCTGTGCGGAAAGGCGCAGCCTTCCCGTTACGCTTATGCCCTAACCAACCTCCTCCGCGCACGTTGGGAGGCCCGGCCTTCCAGCCTCTGCGCGGAGCAAGAAGTGGGCCTAGCCGGAAAGCCAGAGGCTTTCCGAACAGTACGGTTGGCTGGAATGGTCTATCGGCGAATTCGGCAGCTATCCTGACGGCAGGAATATCATGGTGAACCTCGTCCCGATGGGCTCGCGGGAAGGGACGCACGCTATGCGCCAGGCAGGAGCAGATGGAAGCAGTTGTCAGGTGTGTTTGGGAACCCCACCCCGAGGTGCTTGGGGAGACGAACCACACGTATAACCCATGCGGTAGGAATTGGCGCGCTAAAAGATCCATTCCATAGGTCATTTTGAGAGCGGAGGGAGAGGATGGCGGCAGCCTGCCGTCGGGCAGTCACGGCAAAATACCGCGGAGGACCTATGTTCTTTGCAACCAACAGAACTGCTCACCCTCGCGGGACTCGCCCCGACAGTTCAGTGCGGTACGCCCTTCTTCTGTAGGTAAAGGCAAAGGGGTGCTTCTAATCCGATCCCCTTAGCCGGCTGGTCGGTAACTGCCCGCGCTTCAAGCTCACTGACGTTGAAATCTGGCTGCAGGCTCGCAAACCCAATTCCATTTATGATAACCTTGGAGCAGGGAGCGTAGCTCGTTCACGAGCACGACGCAGCGGGACATGCAGTGAAGATCCAGCGTGAACTTCCCGCTGGCTGGACGAAGAAACATCCCGCAAATGTTGCCGCAAGTGTTGCCGGAAGCGATAACAAAGGGTGATTTGTTGGTGTAAGCTATTGGAAGGAAAGGGCTGGAGGGATGGGTGAGCGGTTGAAACCGGCGGTCTTGAAAACCGTTAGCCTCGAAAGGGGCTCGGGGGTTCGAATCCCTCTCCCTCCGCCATCAAAATATCCTGTAACGTGAGTCAAACCCTTCCAAGCGCGCTCACCTCAACACTTATCGTAAGCACAACTGGGGCGGAAGCCAGTTCGGAATTTCTACTTGAGTTTTAAAAGCGTGACCTGGGAGGTGTTATTGCCTGCGTGATCGAAAGAAATAACCCCGGATGCCCCGTTGAAGGCAGAAACTCCGGCCAGCGCGTCGCGCAAGCGTGTGCGGTTGGGGCCGGACTGCCGGAGCGAAGCGGCAAGAATGCGCACGGCGTCATACGCTTCGGCTGCACCGATGCCGGGCTGCGCGCCGAAACGCAAGCAATAGCGTTCGTAGAAACCTGCCCAAACTTTCCGGTTTTCCGGCACCGCGGCGATCCACCGATTGGCATCATTGTGGCCGCACGCGGAGCAGGGCGGCCGCCCTTCTTCGCTCGAATTACCTTCCGCCGCTTTGCGGCACAGGTAAAGCGGCGCCGTGGGCTGCAACTCGCGCACGCGGGCGGCGAGGCGGTGGGCCGTAGGGGCGTCAGTCCAAATCACTGCGGCCTGGTCGGTGGCGAGTTGTTTCCAAACCGTTTCTTCCGGAAATTTCCCGGGCTCGACGATGATTCGAGTGGGCGCGGCGGCATTTAACTCGCGTACTGCTTTGGCAAACTCCTCACTGCCGAGCCGGCCATCGCGGTCGTCTTGGGTCAGTAGTACCACGCGCCGTAATTTCCTGTTTTGGTAGATGTCGCGCGCGAAGGCTCGCGCCTGCGCCGTGTCGGTGGGCCCCACACGGAAAATCCAGGGCAAATTGATTTCGGTCGTCGTGCTGTCCGTGGAGAGTGTTAATACGGGCACCCCGATTTTGTTCCCCACCTGTTCGGCCAGATGCGCCGCGCCCCCTTCCGCAGAAGTGATGAGCGCCACGGCTTGATCGTCAAATACCATGTGCACAACTTGCGCGGAATCTTGGCCCCACGGCCCGCTCTCGTCGCGGGCGACCAGAAGCAAGTGATGACCCCCGGGCAGGGCAGAAGCATTTTCTTCATCGACGGCCATCTGCGCTCCGCGTCGCAGCGCTTCGCCTTCTACTTGGCGCGGGCCAGCCAACGGGGCGAGCAATCCGATGCGGACTTCCGTGCCCGCCAGATCCTGCTCGGCATCGCGCCCTGGACCGTTATAGTTTACCGCGTCATGGTTGATAGCGGCGTAGGGCTTCGGCTCCTGTGCGAAGCAGGGTGCAACGAACAAGGCAAAAGGTAAAAGACAAATGGCAAAGATCAAAAGTGGCAGGCTTTGCCTTTTGACATTTGCCATTTGCCTTTTGCCTTGCTCTCTCCGTTGCTGGGAACCAAAATTAATTTGAATCAATGCCGCCCGTTTTGTCCTTTTGCCTTTTGCACTTTGCCTTTTGCCTTGTTCTTCCTGTTACTTTCCGCCGGTCTGCGCAGCCCCCTCGTGGCCGTGCTGGCGGGGGGCGAGCCAGTATTCGAACTTGCCGTCCTTCACACGCGCCAGGTTAACGGGTGCGAGATTATTAAGGGTATGGTCAAAGTAGATTGTGCCAGTCACACCCTGGTAAGTCTTCATCTGGTAGTCGCGAAGGGCGTCCATGATACGCCCGCGGTTAAGGCCGGCTTTGCTGATGGCGGCGAGAAGGATATTCATGCCATCGTAGGCATAAGCCGCATAGTCGATGGGATCCTCGTGGAACTTCTGCCGGTAGGCATCGCAGAAAGCCAACCATTGGGGATCTGTACGGTCAGGATTCAAAGGCGAAGTTACTACTAATCCTTCCGCAGCGGGGCCGGCGAGAGCGAGCAATTGCGGATATGCCAGCCGGCTGCTGCCAAACACCGGCTGCTTCATGCCCATCTCGCGCATCTGTTTCAGGATTAACCCGGCTTCTGCAGCCTCGCCCCATATGACCACACCTTCAAGCTTGGCGTCGCGCAGCATTCGAAGCTGATTGGAAAAATCCTTGTCGCCGCGCTCGAATTTAACTTCCAGCACCGGCTGACGCCCCATACGGCGCGCTTCGTCGTTGAACTTGGCTACGCCAATGCGCGCGTAGCGCGTCTGGGTGCGCAGGACGCCAATCCGCTTCAGTTTGAGGTTCTTGAAGACGTAATCCGCCAGGGTGTAGCCCTGCTGGCGGTCGTCGGGGAAGTTGTGGAGCAGCCACGGGATGCGGGTTTCGGTCACCGTTGGGTCCGTGGTACCCACATCGACAATGGGGACCTCCAGTTTCAGCGTGGTACGCAGCGCGATGTGGCAGTTCTGCCCATCAACGCACCCGAGCATCGCCCAGCAGTTCTCGTTAAAAAGCATTTTGACAAGTTCGGCGGAGGACGCTCCCCACAAAGCCGATTCGTTGTGAATCTTCAGCGCGAAAGACTTCCCTTTGTACCCGCCGCGCGCGTTGGCTTGTTCGAGGGCCAGTTGCGCGCCATGGAGTTCCGGGAGGCCGAAAACGGATTCAGGATTATTTTCGACGGGGCTCATGAAGCCAATGGGAATTTCGGGAAGTTGGACAGGATTGCCATTCGGCCGTTGGTCGGCCGCGCCGTGGTACTCGAGGGTGTCCTCGCGTGTGAACCAGTCGAAGTAGGGCTTGGTGAAGCGGCGGTAAGGCACGGCCTCATCCGGCATGTTGGCGTAGCGGCCATCAGGTTTGACCGTTTCATCCCGCTTGATGACGGTGTCTTTGGGAGTGTCTTCAGTGTCTTTGTACTGCTGCGCCGCGACAGGTATCGCCACGGCAAGCAGAAGGAGTGCGGATAATAATGGTCTTTTCATAGGTTCTACCTTGTTCCCGATTCAGAAGCCTCTGGAGCGCGTTCGCGCCACACGGCTTCTCCGAAACCCGTGAGGAAAAAAAGGTTCACCCCTGAGGCACAAAGAGCACAGAGAGAGGCACTTCTGTTTATGCGGGTAGCGATTGCGCTTCCTTATTTGTTGATCCACAGTGTTTCTCTGCCTTCGCTTCGTACCCTCTGTGTCTCTGTGGTGAAATCCTTCTTTGGGGTTGTGGCTCATCCGCGCTGGTATCCCTCACCCTATCTGCTGCGCCAACACTAGCCGCTCGTGGCGGTCGTGCGCAAACTTCACGATGCGCGCCAGGGTTTCACCGTTGATCGCCTGGTCGGCGTCGCAGCGCGGCCGCCCGCTGGCGAAGTCGGCGACTTCAATCATCAGGCCGTGGCTACCGAAGTCCAGTGCCGCGCGGCTGGCAGGCTCGACCATGGAGGCGACCCCCGTGGCGTGGCTGGGATCGACGATCACGGGCAAGAAAGTGTTCGCCAGCACGGCGGGAATGACATTCAAATCGAGCACATAGCGCGAATATTCTCCGGCTGGAAACGCCTTAATGCCCCGCTCGCAGAGAACGATGTTGAGGTTGCCTTGCTTGGCAATGTACTCGGCGGCGCCCAGCCACTCGCCAAGGCTCGCCGCCATGCCGCGCTTCAGCAGCACGGGTTTGCCCGCGCGCCCCACTTCCGCCAGGAGCGAATAGTTCTGCATGTTGCGCGAACCGATCTGGAGCATATCGGCGTAATCTGCCACCTGCTCCACCAGCCGCGTGTCCATGACTTCCGTAACGATAGGCAGGCCGGTTTCCTCTCGCGCGATGCGAAGGATGCAGAGCCCCTCGACCCCCGTTCCCTGAAAGTCGTGCGGCGAGGTGCGAGGCTTGTAAGCGCCCCCGCGCAGCATGTCGCCTCCGGCGCGCTTCACCGCCCGGGCCACGGCCAGCGTCTGGTCATGATTTTCCACCGCACACGGCCCGGCGATTACCACCGGGCGGCCGTTACCGAAGCGCACGCCACCCACTTCCACCACCCGGGTCTGGTCCTCGCCGTAACGGGGGTTGGTTTGGCGGCAGAGGAGTGGCGCGACACGCGGCAGATCATCCAAGGTGAGTTGTCCGGATATCTTCATCGGTCACCTCTTTGGCGACGGCTGGTTGGTGCTAGCCACTTACAACTAGCCTCTAGCCACTTCTCTTCTCACGCCGCCACTTTCTGTTCCCCTCCGTTCTTGCCGGCGCCGCGTTCGGAATCGAAGATCGCCATCGCTTCCATCTCGACCAGCAAATCCGGCCGGCACAGAATCGCCTGGATTCCTGTGGAGGCGGGCAGCGGATCGAGCCCCTGCTCCTGGAAGAATTGCGTCCGGGTTTCGTTGAAGGCTTCGTAGTCACGCTCGATGTCGCGCAGGTAGCATGTGGTGCGAACAACATCTTTCCAGGTGGCGCCCTCAGCTTCCAGAAGATGGGTAATGTTCTGGTAAGTCCGCAGGGTTTGGGCGGGGAAGTCGCCCACGTGGATCGTCCTGCCGCTCTCATCAATGCTGGCTGTGCCCGAGATCAGAAGGATGGTGATGCCTTTGATGTCCAGCCGCAGTCCGCGAGAAAACGACGACGGCTTGGAGTAGTGGTAAGCCTCGTTCAAAATCTCCGGAGCACTAATTGCTTTTTTGGATATGGCTTGCTGCGATGTCTCCGGTTCGACGAGAAATTGTGGTTTTGGCATAAAGTTGATTCTCCTTTTGCGGTTCGCGAATTCCGTGGCTCAGCCCCAGGGCTGTAGCCACCCAAATGTCCTCTCCCTGAAAATCCATATTCAAAATGTAGTTGTGCGCAAGCGCCGTGGGCGTTGCGAGTCTTTCCTTTTTGTTGTCGGGCCACGTAATTTCAATTTCGCCCTGGCTCTTCTGTTTGCCGGGCCAATAGCTGACCCAGGTATTGGTGGAATAATCGAGCATGCTGAGCCCCTTGTCCGTGCAGGCCCAGACCTCGTTGCGTCGTGACTTGGGGGCGTTGATGAAATCGGAGGCGAGACCGCTGTCCTTGGTCAGATAGTTGTGCCAGTTGCGGCCGTCATAACCGCTCAAGCCGAAATATGTGGAGGCCCAAACCATTTTGGTGTCGGGATTCCAGGCGACGCCCGAAACGATGATGTGGATAAGCCCCTGGTTCTTGAACAGCACGATTTCCATTTCCTCGTCCGGGTCGGTGTAGGGTTTCCAATAATTGCCTTGCACGTCATACTCGAGCAAGCCGCCGCCCCAGATGGCGAAATACATCTTGTTTCCCGCGGGCGCTATGCCATAGGCCCAGGGTTCATGAAAGGGGGCGTTCTTCTCGCTCCAACTGCTCCATTCTCCGTTATAGGTGTTGTAGCGGCTGACACCCGCGGTGGTGGCCACCCAGACGTAGTGGTCCACCACGGCGATCCCGTAGCAGATGTCGTTCAGCAGGCCGCTGGTGAGGTTGGTGAAGTTTTCAAAGCGGCCGCCGGAAAGGTGGCTTACGCCGCCGAACGTGGCGATCCATAGGTCGCCGTTGCTCTTGTCCACGGCAATGCCCATCACCGCGCGGTGCGCCAGTCCGTTGGCGGGGCCGTAAACTTTCGCCACCTTTCCGTTTTCGATCAGCGCCAGGCCGTCTTCCGTGCCTGCCCACACGCGCTCGCCGTCAACCGTCACGCAGAAGACCTTTGCATCGGGCATGCCGTTGGCGGTGGTGAAGTTTTCCCATCGCGTAATCAGGTGCGGGCGCTCCGCGGCGTGGGAGAAAGAGCAAGGCAAAAGGCAAAAGGCAAATGTCATAAGGCAAAAGGAGGAAAAGCAGTAGACCGCATACGGCATATGGTAGGCGGGGAAGTTAGTATTCGGTCTACCGTATGCTGTATTCTGCTCTTTCCGGCTTTGCGTTTTGATTTGTTCTTCAAAACCCGGGGAACTGAGATTAATTTTTATCATTGCCGTCCGCCTTTTACTTTTGCCTTTTGCGCTTTGCCTTGTTCTTCCCCAACCCTACAGCGTCTTCAAGAACTCAATCAGGCCATTCAACGTAGAAGAGCCGTAGGGCTGAAGCGCGAGCCCCGCGCTATAGGGTTTTCAAGAACTCAATTAAGTCGTTCAACTGGTCCTTACTCATATCCGACGTGATGCCGTGCGTGTCCTGGTTGTTGAACACCGTCCAGATTTCTTCGAGCGTCAGGGCTTCGCCATTGTGCATATAGGGTGCATCTTCGTAAACGCGGTCGAGTTGGGGAATGTCAAACATTCCACTAGTGTCGTACCGGGTTGCCGACCCCACCTCAGTGCTGTAACGGGCGGTGTAATGAGTCTCTGCGGGGTGGCAGGTGTCGCAACGGTTCTTCAGAGGAATGACTTGGCCGTTATTGGTGTGTTGGCGGTAGAAAATGGTTTTGCCGCGGTCCTGCGCATCGGTCAATTGCCCGTCGGGAGCGAGGTGCCGGTTGGGCGCGAGAGGAATGTTATTCAAATAGGTGAGCAGCGCCTCCAGTTCCTGCGTGCCGAATCCCTCCGAGCGGAAAAAGTACTTGGCAATGCGTGGACCGCACTGCGTGGCAAGGTCGGGATTTTTGCCATTCCACTTGTAAGGCGCCGTTTCACGAATTCCCCGCAGGGTGCGATTGGCCACGCGGTCGCGGCCCAGTTGTGGAGTCTCAAGATTCCACGATAATCCGTCCAGGTGCGAGTTGGGATGGCACGTGCCGCAGGCGAACTGCCCCTGAAAACAATACTTCGCGGCGTGAAACATTTGCTCGCCGCGACGCATAAGCGTGATTTCCTGGGGTCCACCCAGATCGATGGTGGACGCCACCTTCGCGTTCGCGAGGTCCACGACGGTCACGGAATCATCCAGGCGATTGGTGATATATGCCCAGCGGCTGTCGGGTGAGACCACCACCGAGGTGGGATTGTGGCCGGTCGGCAAGCGTTTCACCACGAAGGCGGCGGCAGAATCCAAGCGGTTGGCAAGTTCCTCCGCGGGGACTTGCCGCAGCCGTTGCGCGAGGCGCGCAGTATCGAGAATAGAAACGATGTCGGCGTCGGCAGAAGTCACCAAAGCGCGGCGGCCGTCGGGCGAGAAGGCCACACCGGAATTCGTGGCAAAGTAATAATCGATATCGTCAAGCACCACCTGGGTTACCTTCGATTGCGTATCGCCCATCGGCGCGCCCGCAGCGGGACGGACCACCGCCATGCCGTGGGTCATCATCCATCCCTGACTTACCTGAATGAGGGGTCCCAGGTTCTTAGGGCGCATTAATGGGACGAGGAGATATCCGCCGAGTGCGGGCGGCGCTTCGGCGATGTGGCGCAATTCGATGGTGCCGGGAATCAAAATGCGCTCAGCCACCACTTGCTTGGTTGTGTCGAGGGAGAGCAATTCGGAAACCGGCGGCTGATCGTAAGGTCCCAGGTGCGGCAGGATGTTGGCAACGTAAACCCGGCGGCCATCGCGCGAAAGCGCCATCTGCTCCGGATATCGATGCGTGACAAAGCGCTTGATTTCCGCGCCTGAGGCGAGATCGATCAGCGAGACGCTGTCGGCGATGCTGTTGGCAACGTAAAGGGTTTTGCCCGAGCGATCGGTAACCAGGCCTACCGGCCCCCAGCCGGTTTTGAGCGTTCGTTTCACCACCAACGTGGCCGCATCGACCTCGCTGACCGTGTCGCTCCATTCATTGGAAACATAAAGGGTCTTGCCGTCCGGTGAAAGAGCCAGGCCTTTGGGTTTGTGGCCCACCTTGGCACGAGCGATCACGCGTTTTGTTCCTGTATCAACAGCCAGAACGGAGTCACCATCCTCACAAACCACGAAGATTGTTTTGCCCTCCGCGGAGAGCTTGATTTCAACGGGCGTTAAATATGTGGGTTCGGCAGTGACATTCGCTTGCGCGTCGAGGGGCGCTGCCCTCCCCGAAGAGCAAGGCAAAAGGCAAAAGGCAAAAGGCAAAAGGCAAAAGTAAATAACCAGGATCAATCCTTGGTTCGTAGGTCGCAGGTAATTGGAACAATGCCTACGCATAGGCACTTTCCTTGGCCTTTCCTTTGGCGGTTGCGACGGACTTCGAGAGGATTGCCCGCAATTGATTCGATTCGTCGAGCAGGCCGGCAATGCGTGCCTCCGAGACCTTTCTGGACTTGACTAGCAGGCGAAGCCAGTAATTGGACTCCCGCAATTCCTTGAGCGCAATTTGGGGTTTGTGGGCAAAATCGACTTTGGACTCTGCTCCGCAGACTTCTTCGTAGTTCGCGCCGGCTGACGTGCCACTCCGCAGCAGTTGGTTCGCCACGTGCCGCCCGACCAGCGTGTTCGGCAGGGACTCCACCAGTTTGATCAGTCGTGCGCCATACTCCAACAGACGCTCTCTCAGACCGTTAATCATTGCCGCCCGTTCCATACTTTTGCCTTTTGCCTTGCTCTTGCCGCTTTCTTACTGTGCTTTGCCTCCCGCACCGGGTGCGGCGATCGGTTCCTGAACGGTCAAAATCTGGTCCGCCTTCACGTGTTTAAGCACCTGCTCCGTGCCGCTCGGCCAATGAATGATGAGTTTGTCCACCTCAGGGTGCTGGCCCAGGCCGAAATGCGGACGTGGGTCTCCTTGAGAGAGATAGCCGTTCTCGGAAACCGCCTGAATGTATTGGTGCGAGTCACCGGTAATGGCCTCCAGGCTTGCGCCAAAGCCATCTCGATTGCTCCGTGTGCCCACCAGTTTGAGGGTCAGCCAGTGATTGCGCGGGCCAGTGGCGGGGGGCCTGGCGTGCAAGAGGATGCCCTTGCCGCCCAGCGTCACGATGAAAACGTCCGTGTAGCCATCGTTGTCATAGTCACCAAAGCACGCGCCGCGTCCCACTTTTTTAAATTTGAAATAGTCGCCCGCTTGCGAGGACATGTCGGTGAACGTCGAGTCACCATTATTGCGGAGCAGGGAATCTTCCATGGGGATCAGCCAGTGCAGGCCGCCGTTGACGATGAACAGGTCCTTCCAGCCGTCATTGTCATAATCGTAAAAGCCGTCGCCCCACGCCACGTACTGGCCCGAAACCGCCGCTACGCCTGTCTCCACCGTGGTGTCGAGCCAGAAGCCTTTGGGGCCGGGATTGTGAAACAGGCGGTGATATCGCATGTCGGAGACAAAGAGATCCTGCCAGCCGTCGTTGTCGTAATCGCCGAAGATTGGGTTCATGGCGGAGGTCGCTTCGCCATTGGCGCCGAAGGCCGTGTTCACGTCCGGCGCCACGTTGGTGAAGGTGCCGTCGTGATTGTTGTGGTACATGTAGCTTTCCATCGTGTCGTTGGCGATGTAGATGTCGGGCCAGCCGTCGTTGTCGTAATCGCCGACGGTCACTCCCATGGCGCGGCCCATCGGGTTGTCGATGCCGGCTTTGTGGGAGACGTCTGTGAACGTTCCGTCGCCATTGTTGTGAAAGAGACGATCGGCGTCGCCCTCATAGTCGAGCGGCCCGGGGAAGGCCTCGGCGGAGAAGAACTCACGCTTGGCGTTGGGATCAAACTTCAGGTAGTTGCCCACGAAAAGGTCGAGCTTGCCGTCACGGTCGTAGTCGATCCACGCCGCGCCGGTGCCGAAGTGCGGATTCTCAACGCCCGCCTTGGCGGTCACGTCCGTAAACGTCCCGTTGCCGTTGTTGTGGTAAAGGATCGAGGAACCCCAGTTGGTCACGAAGATGTCTTCATAGCCGTCGTTGTCGTAATCGCCCACGGTTACGCCCATGCCGAAGCCTTTGCCGCCTACGCCGGCCTGCGTTGTGACATCCGTAAAGGTTCCGTCGCCGTTATTGCGATAGAGATGGTTGGTGGCGTCCGCGCCCTCGGGCTTGGAGAACTTGGTAACGCCGTCGAGGTAGCGGCCGCTGACTACATAGAGGTCCAGCAGCCCGTCATTGTTGTAGTCGATCCAGGCGCAGCCCGAACCTGTGGCTTCCATGATCGAACTCAGCTTCTGTTCACCGAAGGAGTGCTTAAAGTGAATGCCGGCCTTCTCCGTGACATCCTCGTAGGTCACCAGCGAGGCAGGGGGTGGATTTTTCGGCGCCGGGCCCTGGGCGGGGGCCTTGAGGTCGGTCCAAAGCAAGCTGGCGGCTAGAGCCGCGAGAACGAGTTGGCGGAGAAGAGACATCTTCATTACGACCTCAATGGGCGCTTACGGGATGATCTGCCACACCCAGCCGCGTGGGCGTGTCAAAGCGGCGCAGCGCCTGCGGCCAGCGATTTTCCGGAGCCACGGCGCGGTCTTCGTGGCAGCCCACGCAACCGTGCTCCTCGCCGGAACGCGCCCAGATCCAGCTTCGCTGCTCCCGGACCACATGGCCGGTGCCGTCGAGCACTTCAAATCTCACCGGCTTGTCGGGCGGCACGGCGATGTAGAACGAGCCGTCTTCCTCCATGGGCGCTTCCCCCAACAGGCTTTCCCGTTGGGTGGCGGCATCGAGCGTCAGCACTCGAACCCGTGTGAGATTCGACGCAATCCTTCCTTGGGGAACGCCCTCGGCCAGATGGCCGTCGAGACAAATAAAATATCCCCTCTGAAGCTCGGGATTCAGCGTGCTCCAGTACCAGCGCGGCGGTTCGTGGACCGCCACGGGGACGGCTTCCACTGCGGAGAGCTTGGGATCTTCGTAAATGGGTGTGCCGAACCTGGCCAACGCCGCGTCGAACGTGTAGAGGGCAAGCTTGGTTCCTACCGGGCCGGCGGAGGATTCGCGCGCCACCACCAAATTCTCTGCGCCGACGGACTGGGGCGAGGACGCGAGAATGGGCGGGGCCGTAAGCGGTGCATTGTGCAGAGCGCCCCGGCGAATCCAGGCGAGATCCCCGCCCAGGCTCTGGCTGTTGAGCGATGCCTTCACAAAAACCACCGCGCCGTCGTCGAGTTCTTCTGCCTGGCTGCGAATTGCGGGGTGCCGATGGTCGCAGCGCAGGGTCGCCAGAGCGGTGCCGTCGAGGCGCAATGTGTAAAGCTCGCGGTCAACCGGCAGTCCGTTGGAAGGAAGAAGCGGGGAGCGCGCTGTCGCCAGAATCATGCCATTTTTCAAGACCGTTTCCACCTGGAAGTCGCCCGGCCCGAAGGTGATGGGGTGAGGGTCAGACCCATCTAAATTGCTGACCCAGAGTTGCGAAGTCTCGTCCGCCCGCGTGGTTGAATTCGACGTGGGGAGCGCCATAACTTGTGCCCGGGAGCCGCTGAAGGTCTTCGCCGCCGGCCCCTTTGAAAGCGCTGTATAGACGATCAGGCCCCGAGCCAGATAGGCAGGCTTCAGGCAGTCGCCGGGGCATTGAGTGACTTGCCGGAGGCCAGAGCCGTCCACGTTCATTTCCCAGATTTGCCATCGTGAATCCGCCGTCTTTTTGCCAGCGAATAGAACGCGAGCGGCGGCAAATGAGGTTCGGGGATCGGCAGCAGCGAAGAGGTCGGGAGTCAGTGCCCGGGGAGTACGCTCGGATGGAGCCAGCCTCACCAATCGGCTGCCCCGGGGGAAGTGCTGGGAGAGGGCACCGGATCGCACCTCGGGTGCCTGGACAATTATAAGGTCAGGCCGCCCGTCGGCTTGAGTTGCGCCAACGCCCTCTTGCGAATTTCTCAGTTGTTTGCTTTGGACACAAACGTCACGGCTCCCACACTTTGGGGCATGTGGCATTGCCGCGAACCCCCAGGGTGCGAACAACAGTGCCAGCCCGAAGATGAGAATTAAGTGCCAGGATCGTATTGATATAGCCATCGACAAAACAAACCTACTCGGACGGTTCGTGGGTAGGGAAGCCGTAGAATCACACCGGGTAACCTGATATTGAATACCGAACATCGATTCCCATGAGGTTCTGAAAGCCTGCGGCAACCCGACCCGAGTTTTGACGCTGCCGTGAGAAAACGTGCATCCCGATGACCATTACGAGGAACTTTCATGACGATGGTCATTTAATTTGGACGGAGTAATTGTTTTATTGTCTTGGCCTAATGGTTCGTATAACCAGTGAGATAGAGTGATAGAAGCTTGAACGAGCAGCAGGCTCGGGGGTACGGAAAGAGAAACCCCAGGCGATCAATATTGGGACTAAGGCTTAGCCGCGACGGGTGCCACACTCTTGGTCACGGGGCTGGAGGGAACAACGACCGGGGTTGTGTTGGCGGGTGGCCTCGGCGGGGCCATTTCTTTCTTGGGAGGTTCGGGCGATTCCCCCGGAGGCGTAGTCTGCGGAGTTGGCTTGCTGGCCGCAGGCTCGACGACGGGGGAGGCTGCCGGGGCAAGCATACGTTCCGGCGCAGCATTCGCCAAAATATCCTTTACCTGATCTGCGGTTTTTAAGAGGGGCGAATGAGCGAAATCCTCCGCCGGCCGGTCTTTCAAGATTTGCCCCATGAAGTCCAGCCAGATCGGCAATGCTACGCGGGCGCCTTCTTCCTTATCCCCGAGGGTGCGATGGTCATCAAAGCCCACGTAGACTCCGCAAGTTTGTGAGGGCGTGAAACCCAGGAACCAAGCGTCGGTGAAATCATTGGTGGTTCCGGTTTTACCCGCCACCGGGTACTTGGCCGCAAAGGCCCTTCCGGAGACGGCGGTGCCGGAGTTGAAGACCTCGCGCAACATTGAAACCATGATGCGTGCCGTCGAAGCGGGAATGACGTCGGCTACCTCCGGCGGAAAATCATCGATCAACCGTCCATCGTAATTGGTCACCCTCGTCACCATGCGCGGGGCGATGTGGACACCGTCGTTGGGAAATGTGGTGAAGGCCGAAGTGTGCTCGAGGAGTGTCAGGTCGGAGGCGCCCAATGCCAGCGGCAGGTTGGGTACGAGGCGGGAAGTCAGCCCGAATTTGCGGCAGAGTTTGATGACCTTGTCCACTCCGATCCGGGCCAGGGTGCGCACAGCGGGAACATTCCGTGACTCCGCCAGGGCATGCAGCACGGTGACGGTTCCCTCGAATTTATCGTCATAATTGTGGGGCGCCCAGATTCCGGAAGAAGTGTGGTAGCTGACGGGTGCATCCACTACCGTGTCAAAGGGAGAGGTCCCGTCCATGATCGCTTGCGCGTACACATAAACCTTAAATGATGAGCCCACTTGGCGCTCCGCCTGCACCGCGCGGTTGTACTTGCTTTCCGTCCAGTCGTACCCTCCCACCATCGCCTTGATCTCGCCGGTGGCATTGTCAAGGACCAGCATGGCGCCTTGCACATCGGGTTCCTGATCCAGGATGGCCTTGGCGGTATTTCCCTTTGCCTCTTTGATCAGAAAAAGGTCAACATCGCCGGGAGCGAACAAATCGGCGGCAAGAGCCTTTTTCGTCCAGGCAAAATCGGGTGGGTTAATTCGCGCCGTCACGTCGCCAAAGCGCACTTCAGCGTGATCCGCTTTCACGTCCATCACCAGGCCGTGGACTAAATCATCGGGGGCAGCGGGCTGTTTCCAGTCGTCGTCAACATAGGTTTCAAGGCTGATGGGTCTGCCGTCGGAGGTAAGAAGTGGGGTCTTCAGAATGTTCTTTTCCGGCCCTCGCCAGCCGCGCCGCTTGTCATCGTTGTGCAAGCCCTTTTTCAGGGTTTCCTCCGCCACCTCTTGGGTTTTGATGTTGAGCGAAGTGTAAACGCGCAGACCTTTTTCGCGCACGGCTTCCGGCCCGTATTTCCTCTCCAGGAACTGCCGGACCTCTTCCACAAAGTAGGGAGCAATCGTGTAATTCCAGCGTTGGATGTTTAAGCCGAGGGGAGCAGCCACGGCGTCGTGAAGCTGGGTGGAATTGATTTTTCCCGTTTCATACATGGCGAGCAGCACTTGGTTGCGCCGCCGACGCGCCAGTTCGGGATGCACAATCGGGGAGTAGGCCGTGGGCGTGCGCGGAATCCCCGCCAGCAGCGCCGCTTCCGGTAGGGTCAAGTCATTCAGATGCTTGCCGAAAAAAAACTGTGCCGCGGCCTCAAATCCGAAATTTCCGTGGCCCAGGTCCACCTGGTTAGCGTACATGGTGAAAATCTGCGATTTCGTGAAGTATCGCTCAATCTGGATGGCCAGCAGCGCTTCCTGGATCTTCCTCCGGAAACTCTTGTCGGGCGTGAGGAACAGCATCCGGCTGAGTTGCTGGGTCAAGGTGCTTGCGCCCTGGGTCTTGCGCCATTCCAGCAGGTCTTTGCCGGCGGCGCGGATGATTCCGAGAATATCCACCCCCACGTGGCTCTCAAAGTGCCTGTCTTCGACCGCAATTACGGCATTGCGGAGGACGGGAGAGATCTGGTTGTACGTTACGATGACGCGGTGCTCCAGGGCAAAAGTGCCGATGGCCGTGCCGTCGTCCGCGTAAATTTCCGTCATTACATCCGGGCGGTAATCCTCCAACTCGCGCACCTTGGGGAGATCGGAAGAGTAAACAAAAACAAGGCCCCCCAGTGCGCCCACTCCGGCAGAGAGAAGGAGCAGAATGAGGAAGACAAATTGGCCAAAGATCTTCCGGCTGCTCACCGGATGTGGTGGTTCACGACGCGGTGGCACGGAAGTATTGGAATAAGAATCTGGTGGCATTAGTGGTTCATCCGAAATTCATTTTAGGCGGACGCAGCTTAGCAGTCAAACCCGGGATCGCGCGCGCTCCTACTGGCAGGTACACGGTTTGGACCGTTTTCTTTCCCATCATCATAAAGCCTGAGAATTTCCGTTCAAAGAGGCGTATTGATCACTCGATATCTCGTCCTCCGTACCATTGTTTTCATGCTTATCCCCGAGTCGGCCTTCATTTTTAACCTCATTTTGGGCGGCGCCTCATTTCTAGCCGTGATGAGCACATGGGTGAGCGCGTCAATTGGGGCAGGCGGAAATCTTCCATTCATTGCAAGAGTAGGGCGTTTTCGTCTCCGGGAGCCATCCGCACGCATCGCAGCGATGCTCTGTATCAGGTCCCCGGCTTTTCAAGTCAGCGGGCGCCGGCCGTATGAAAAGATATGCATACAGTTCTAGCCTTTGTCTAGTTAATAATGAGGCTACAGGAAAAATCTACAGGTCAAGTCAACACCTCAGGACAGGAGGTCCCGGGAAATCGCCGAAACAAATTCTCTCGACGAATAATCCAGACCTATCATCGAGAGGGCGGGTAGCGCTGCGGAGCCGCAAAGGAAAGCCAAAAGGCCAAGGTTAAAAGTCCCCCATCCCGAAATCCTTGCCAACGCATAAGCGGGGAATTGGAGTTCATAACCTTCGCCTCCCTGGGGGGAGAGTGTGGTGCGCCGCCGGCCTTTTCGCCAGCCCGGGCGGGCCTAGTGAGGGGGGTAAGCCGTAGCACCACTTTCAAACCTGGCCCAGTGCTTTCATGCTTGTGCCGACCCCTCACCCACTGTCTGGCGGTTCCCCTTCTCCTGTAAGGTAAGGAGAAGAGTCTACAACGCTGGAGCGGGTTGAAATAAGCTGGAGAAAGCTGGAAAGATGCTATAAACAATTGGTTCAAAAAGGATGAGCGGAGAGGCCGAGCTGGGATTGGAAGTGGAATAGATTGCAGGGAAAGCGGGATTATCTCCAGTTCCTATCTCCCGATTCTCTGTAATCTATCGATCTCCGGCACGAGGTGTCTCCAACCCGGTCACTCCCCCCGCATCCAGCGCCGCGCGATCGGCAGGGCTCGAGGCCGTTCAAGCCTGCCGAAAGTCGAAGGGAATAAAAAGATGAATATTGGGAATCTTAAATCTGGAATCAAAGCGGCGTTATTGTTATTTACTGTCCGCTGCCTATTGCCTCTTGCCTACCGCCTTCTATTTTTCTGCCTACTGCCTGCTGCCCTCTTTGCCCAAATCAAGACCACAGTGACCGGCTCGCTGAATGGACCGGACGGCTCCCTCGCCAATGGCGTTGTTTCTATGACTGCCGCCGTCCCCTTTGTCAGCGCGGATGGGTTCAACGTGAGTTCGGGGCAGCCCATCCACGTTAAGATTACGAACGGCACCTTTTCGGCGGCTTTGATTCCTAATGCGGGATCGTCGACATCAACTTGCTCGGCTCCCAGAGTCTGCTCGTATTATCAGGTTCAGTTCCAGCTTACATCCTCTGGGGGTAATTCCTTTTGGAGTCAAACCTGGGAAGTGCCCGCCACTGGCCCCGTTGCCTTCCAAAGCATCGTCGTCACGTCCCCTCCCTCCGTGAGTTACCAGTTTGCTCTCGCGCAGTTGAGCCCTCCCACAGGCTGCGTGGCCGGCCAGATTTCGGTGTGGACGGGGAAGGGCTGGACGTGCGGTTTGCCCAGTTCGACTTCCGTGGGCAACGGCACCAGTGTTCGCGACCCGACCCTGCTCCCCTGCGCAACATTCGATCTCTGTGTGGGCGCAGCCTATTCCGCCCTTCCCTCCGGCGGCGGGACGGTTGATGGCCGCGGCCTATCCGGCAGCCAAAGCATGGCCTCCTCGATAACCTTCCCAGGGAGTACAACCAAGCCAATTAATGTCGCTCTGCCAACAGGGATAATCTCGGTCGGCAATGGCAGCACTTGGAATCTCACGAGCTCGGCAAGTCTTGGAGGCCAAGGTATTTACTCGACAGTATTTTCTGGGTCATTCCAATCGACACCGCTCGTGAATTTCGCATCTGGAGGTGGGGGTTTGGTGTTGAAGGATTTTGAGTACAAGAACGGCGGGCCGGGAGTGTCCGTCACCAACGTGAATAACTCGGTGTTCTCCAACTTGTTATTCTACAATGGCGTACCTCCCGCTTTGACGCTAAAGGGCGCAAATTACTATAACGCTGTCCGAGATGCTGCCTTTCTGGAGAAGCCTAACCAGGGTGGTGATGCTGTTCGGATCATGGGCACAACAAACAGTGTGAGCTTTGAAAACGTCAGCCCTTGGAACACTGGTGGGACCTCGGTTTACCTCGGCCCGAATGCGGGGGTTGATCAATTCCTCCATACCGACACGGAAAGTAGCGGGATGAACTTCGATATCTGGGGTGGCTACAACACGTTACTTGCCCCTTATCAAGAGGCAAGTGGTTCTACCAGGATCACTTGGGCAGCCAACACGGCCTATACTCGTGGGACCGTCATTAAGGATACACATGGAAACGTTGAGCTCTGCGTTTTCCCCGGCACGACGGGCAAAACGCAACCCACCTGGCCGACCGCGAACCATGTTGTGGGTGGAGCGTATTTCATGTCCAACCTGTTCGGCGCGCAGACCCAAGACGGCAGGGTGATATGGGCAGTGTTCCCCGCGCAGGGAGGTTATGCTTTAGAACCAGGCTCTACAGCTAATATGATTATCGGTCCTCAAGTGGGGTCAATTGTCGACGCTTCATGGTCGCCGTGGAATACCTACATGAGTTCGACCGAAAACACATCGAGTACTTGCCCATCGACCGATTGCTTCCCCAGCGTTACTACCGCCCGAGGACTGACGAGCCTCGGTGGAGTTGCTGTGCAGGGTGGACTGACACTTCTTCCGGTGACGCTGCCAAGCCTGACTTCCTCCAACTTTGCCGCTTACCCCGGCACGGGTAGTACAACTGTGCAGTATGCGATCAACGCCAGTCTTCCAGGGGGGATCAGCAACCTTGCCTCGTCAACGAGTACTGGGTTGTCGAGTTTTTATTCACTGAGCAATTCCGTGCCGCGCAGTCAGCTCGGCACGATTAACACCGTAGCGGTTTCGCATGGGCGTGGCTATGAGGGTTACTCTTTAAACGCCATTTGTGGTTCCGGTTACCAGGTGGGAGATACCTTCAAGTCGAATACGGGCAATAACGACAACACTTTGACGGTGGCTGGAACCACGGCCGGTGGGTGCGTCACCTCGATCACTGTCACTCATCCGGGTACGCGTAATCAACCTACGTACGCAGCCACGACCACCACTTTAACGGGCTCCGGGACCGGCCTCCAGGTGGATATTACGCCCTATTATAACGTCATCCTTTTCCCCCCTTTGGAGATGGGAAACGGCAACGTCGGTTACCCCGATATCAAGACTACAGGTTACGTATGGGACATCGCGGTGAACCGCTCCAGCACCTGCCTGGTGACGGGATTCATGGCAGGCGGCTATGGCTTGCAATCGGGATTTCTCAATGGCAGCGTCGGGGTGTACTTCGACTACGGGCAGACGCTCACAGGTTGCACCGAACCCACGTCGAACACCACGGGCAACGCGGTTCTTGGCAATGCAACGACAATAGAGCGCATCTCGAATTTCAACCATCAAAGCAAGCCGCTTTTACCCTTCGGTACGGGTCTAAACCTCTTCCCCCAAGCCGCTAACTCCAATATGCCTTTTGCCATTTCACCTTCAGGGTCGGGGACAGAGTCGATATTCGAAGTCTGCTACAACGCCGATGTGGCCAAGACCCATTGCATCGCGCAGGTCGCAAGTTCCTCAGGGTTTCTGATTGGGCAGGAAGGTGGAAATCCGCCCATTCAAACGATGAATGGCAGCGGTACCGCTCGAAACACCCTTGATGACGGGTCCGGGGACATGCTCGCGCATCTCTCCCTCGGCTCCGGCACTCTTCCGGCAAATACTGGGACCAGCGCGTGCATCAACACCTCAGCTCTATCCGGATATAGCCTATTGGCAGGCTGTACGTCCCTGCGCCGGTTCAAGAAAAACATTCTACCCCTTCCGTCATCGCTCATGGAATTGATGGCGCTCAAGCCGATATCTTACATTTCTCGAACCGACACGCAGCGGAAGGTGCGGGAGGTTGGCTTCATCGCGGAGGACGTCATCAAGCTCGACCCCCGTCTCTCCACGTTCGACAAGGACGGCAAGCTTCAGGGCGTTATGTACGACCACATAACGGCATTGTTGGTCAAAGCCCTCCAGGAGCAGCAGGTGGAGATCGAGGAGTTGAAACAAGAGGTCGAGGATCTGCGGAAGGGGAAGTAAGTGTACGCCAGGGAAGCAGCAGACATACTGTGCAGCCGCGCGACGGATCCAACTTGTGCCCGGCGCTGGCCTAGGCGATAGCGAGGATTCCCTAACTCGGAAGGATTTGAATTCTACGCACCCATGCCAAGTCTTGGAGGCGCTAACCCGCATTTCTCATCTCGCTTGAACGGGGTTGCTGGAAGGGGGGGCTTCACAGGCTGCGGAAAAACTCGAAAGCGCTGTCATTCTGAGGAGCGGCGGCGACGAAGAATTTCGCATTGCCTTGAAAATGCTCAGAGCGAGATCCTTCGCTGCGCTCAGGATGACAGCATTGTAGAGTTTTTCCGCAGCCTGTTCAGCCCCGCCCTTCCAAAATCGTGGTGAGAATTGCGGGCGAAAGGGGCGACCGAAGCTCAAGCTTTGTGGCCGCTTGGCGGCGCCTGCTAAAAGAGGAGCATTACCGCACGCGCGGCGAGGCTTATGACGATTGCCAGCGCCAGCAGTGCGGTAGAGGCGGCGAGCGTCAGGCGCCAGCCAAGTTCGCGCATCATGGAGGCCAGGGTGGCCATGCAGGGAAGGTAAAAGGTCACGAAGAGGGTGAAGATGAGGATTTGCGCCGCGGTCATGACGCCCAGCACGTGGGTGGTGCCAAGCGCCTGCATCAGCATTAAAAGCGAGAGTTCCTTCCGCAGCACGCCGAAAATCAGCGTCAGCCCGACCGAGCGTGGCAGTCCTAGGAGCGCCGTGAGGGGAGAAAGGGCCGAGTTGATGCCGTGCTGCCAGCCGTAATAATCCACCAGGCTCAGCAACACGCTGCCCACGACCAAAAGGGGGAACGCCACCAGCACAAATTCCCGCAGCCGCCACCAGGTTTTCAGCGCCACCACGCGCGGCGCCGGCACGCGGTAGGCGGGGACTTCCATCAGCATGCCGGGCGAAATCTCCGGCCAGATGCGCGCCAGCGCATGCCCCGCCAGGGCGACCACAATGATGTTCAGCGCGTAGATGCCCAGGGCGTAATTTGCTCCCAGGTAGAATCCCACCAGCGCGAAGATCACCGTCATGCGGGCGGAGCAGGGCACCAGGACGGCCAGAAATGCCGCGATAAAACGGTCCCGCCGGGTGGTGAGAATGCGCGTGGCCATTACCGCCGGAACGCTGCATCCATAGCCTACAAGTATCGGCAGGGTGGCCGTGCCGTGCAGCCCCAGGCGGTGCATGGCCGCGTCCATCAGGTAGCCGACGCGCGAGAGGTAGCCGATGTCTTCCAGAATCGCCAGGCCCACCAGAAAGGGCAGCAGGTAAGGCAGCACAATCGCCACGGCTCCGGCCGTGCCCAGCACCGCCCCCTTGACGCCGGCGTAAACAGCGCTCTGGGCGTCCATGTGCCGTGTCAGCACCGCGACCAGGGCGTCGAAGACCGTCAGAATGCGGTCCTCGCCCAGCTTTCCCACGTCGAAGATCAGCCGGAAGAATCCCAGGAATACTCCCATCAGTACGGCATACCCCCAGATGGGATGCATGGCCACCCGGTCCACTTGCTCGCGCCAGTCAGTCCGCGGCCGGGCCACGCGCGCCACCCGCTCGAAGAGGGTGAGGCAGGCCGCATGACGCCCCGCGGAGACCGCGGCATCGGCAGGCTGCCCGGTGCCCGCGGCGATTTCCCCTTGCGCCCACTCCACCACCGGCGCCATTTCCGGCGCTTCGCGGCGGAGTTGGGCGGGATCGCTCTGCACCCATTGCAAAGCTCGGAAACGCGCGGGAGGGAAGGCTAATATTGGTGATGGGTGATTGGCGATGGGTGATTGAAGCGGCAACGCCTGGACACCCGGCAATACCTCCGGCCGTTGAGCAGCAGGCTCCGCTACGGCGATGCTTGCAGCCGACTGCTTGGGGACAAAGCGGGTGGATTCCACGCGTGGTCCGGCGCTTGGCGTAGAGTGTCCACCGCATGACGAGTGGCACTGCCCTCCGCCGCAGGGTGAGATTGTTCCGATTATGGCTTGGGGGGGTAAGGCGGGCGCCAGTGCAGGCCGACGATTGGCGGCCGGCCGCGCCGGTTTGCCCTCGCCGATCTTTTTCGCCAGATTTTCCACCATGCCTTCCGCCTCCGGCGCATACACAAAGGCGCGCGGGCGGTGGCCCGACGCGGCCACCTGCTGCGCGGTGCGAAAGGTTTCGATAATGCCGCGGCCGCGGGCCCCGATGGCCTCGACCACCGGCACCCCCAGGGCGATTTCCAGGGCATGCGTGTCGATCGTCATGCCTTTGCGCGCCGCCTCGTCCATCATATTCAGGCAGACCACCAGCGGCGATTCCAGGTCCAGCAACTCGAGCGTCAACTCCAGGCTGCGGGCCAGTTGCGAGGCGTCCAGCACATTGACGATAACGTCCCAGTCTCCCCCCAGCAGATAGTCGCGACTGACCTCTTCCACCGGAGAGGTAGGCGTGAGGGAATAAAGACCGGGCAAATCCACGAGTTCCAGTACCTCGCCGCCAACCCGCGCCTGTCCGTGGGTGTACTCCACCGTGGTCCCGGCAAAGTTTGAGGTGAGTGAGCGGTAGCCCGCAACCGCATTAAAAAGGGTACTCTTGCCTGAATTGGGTTGGCCGACCAGTGCGACCTTCACGGTAGCACTTCAACGCGGATCTTTTCCGCGAGTTGCTTGCCGACTGCAACGTGGGTGCCTTGATTGTCGATCATCAGGGGGCCGCCGAAGGGGGCGCGGCGCATCACCCTGACCCGGTCGCCGGGTTGGATGCCGATTTGGTTGAAGGAACGACGAACTTCCCAACCGCCGGTGATTAAGAGGATTCTAAGCTCGGCATGGTCACAAGCTTCATAGAGGTTCATCGGTGAGCCAAAGTTCGCGGTGTCTCGCATAACACCCTAATAGCGCAAAATGAGTTCCACAACACATTCAAATCTTCTAAAAAACCGCTGATACCGAAAGTGGCTAATTGCAAATGATTTGCATCTGACCTAGGCCCCGCAGGACCGTTAAGTTAAGCCTTTCTAATAGCCTGGGAGCAGGGGGATTTCACGCCATGGGTCTTTTCCCCGCGCCGCAGCACCCGCAAGAGTCGGGGCTCGGGTTCGGTCTCTGAGTTTTGACCGAATGTCCGATCTCTAACCCCGACTCCCGAGCTTTTGCAGGCGCTCCTTGATTTCCCTCAGCCAGGATTCGTCCTGGACGCCGGGAAGGTTCGCCCGGACATTCTCGCCCCCCCCGCGTTGCGCCGTCGCCGCCAGGTTCGACGCCACGCTCAGGTCAGACGCGGCTTGCGCAATGGTAATCCCCACCAGACCGGTGATCTCATGCCCCACCGCCGAGGCTAATTCCGCCGTTTCCAGCGGCACCACCGACGCCTGCTTGCTGGCGGCCTCAATAGCTTGGTTGCGGGCGGCTTGTTCTGCTTGGGTGGATTTGGGTAACTTGCCAGCGCGCATGACGGCTTCATAACTCTGTGCGTCGCGATCGACCGTTTCCATCAGCCTCTCGCGCAGTCCCGCCAGGCGTGTGCGCGCGGCTTCCAGCGCGGGATGATGGGCGGTCAGCGATTTGCGTTTCAGCGACACGCCGCAAACCATTTCCCCCAGGCCCGCCGCCAGCGCCCCCGCCAGCGCCGCGACGCTGCCACCACCGGGGGTAGGCGTGGGGGCCGCCACCTTGTTCACAAACTCCTCGACCATCGCCCGCAGCGGGGCCTCAGGAGGAGCGGTTCGGCCCGCCGCCCGCGGAAAAGCCGCAGGGCTGGAGGGTGAGCCCTGCGCTACAACCTGCTCCAAGCGATTCTCCACAATCAATTCCGGCCGGAAATTCTCCACCCGCAAAAAATGGACCGCGGCATCATCAAGCGCCCGGCGCGGCACCAGGCCTACAATCTCGCTGCCGGCTACCTGAACGCCGAGCGCCGCCGCTTCCTGGGCCACCGCCTCAAAAACCGTAGCCAGCGAGGTGGTCTCAAAGTCTGTCAGGTTCATCGATACCTGCGCCAGGTTGCGGGCTTTCAATTCCACCCCCATTGCCTTGACGCAGGGGAATCCGCCGCTTGAGGCTCGAATCTTTTTGGCAATGGTCTTGGCCGCCGCGAGGTCCGGTGTGTTCAGGTTGATGTTGTAAGCAATCAGGAATTTGCGCGCGCCCACCACCGTGGCGCCCGCCGTGGGGTGCAATCCAGCCTCGCCGAAATCCGGGAGGCGCGCCGGATTGGCCCCCATCTCCTCACGCACCCCTTCAAACTGGCCGCGCCGGATGTTCTCCAGATTGACGCGCTCGGGCTTGCGCGCCGCAGCCTCATAGAGGTAAGTAGGGATCTTAAGGCGCCGCCAAGTTTCTTCCGCCACCCATTCCGCGATGCGCACGCAATCTTGCAGCGTCACGCCGGCGAGGGGAACAAACGGTACAACGTCAGTGGCTCCCAGGCGCGGGTGCGCCCCCTGATGGTGGTTGAGGTCAATCAACTCAGCCGCTTCCCCGATGCCGCGCAACGCCGCTTTGCCCACGCTCTCCCGGGTTCCGACAAAGGTGATCACCGAACGGTTGTGGTCAGCATCCATCGCCCGGTCGAGCAGGTAAACGTCCGGCCCGGCAAGCAGGGCGCGAACAATCGCTTCCACCACGGCCGGATCACGGCCTTCACTGAAGTTGGGAACGCATTCGACAAGGGTTTGCATGGTGTGAATGTAGCACAAGAGTTTGTATGTGTCCGAGGTCCGGAGTCCGAAGGTCAACACCGCCCCGTCGCTCGGCGCGCCACCCCTCCTGATTCAAGAGGGGTGGCGGCTCGGACGCCGGGGTGGTTGAATCTGAAGCGAGTCGTCAGCATAAAGCGGCCAGCCCTTTTCGCCCGCAGGCCTGAATTCTGAGTAATGACTTTCGGGCCGCATTCTCCCGGGATTCCGTGCCCTGCATCTCCGATTTTTCCAGAAGGATTCTAGGAATAGCATCCCTTGTGTTTTCATAGACATTCCGGAAGGTGAGCTAACCAACTTTGTTTCCTATAACATTCCGGCGAAGCGGGACAAGCCGCAATTTGCCGCGGCTATACGCACTATCTCCTGTGTTTTCTGATACATTCCTGGAAGCTCGCTAACCACATTTGTTTTCAGTAAGATTCCAGGATAGGGTCCTATCGGCCTACTATCTGTTTTGTATTCAAATTTATTCCAGGGAAATATCTAAAGGGCTTGTCTTCAATAATATTCAAGGATACTCCGATTCGTCACCCTGTGTTTTCAATAACATTCAGGCTTTGCTTGCATTAAAAAAAGAATCCTTTTTCCGCAAGCCCTCATTTGCAAACTGCCGCCTGAACTCCTCCGCCACTTCGATTTCTGCCTGGCGGAACATGTCCACGGCGTCGCGAAACATGGGGTGCGCGGCCTGTTCGGGAGTCAGGATAGCCCCAGCCGTTTGGTCCACCGCGCCGGGCGGAGCGTCGAGTAGCGCCACGTAGAGGGTCCGATGAAAGCGCGAACGTCCTCCCGTTCGCAGGCTGCTCATCCGCGACTGCGCCTTCCCGCGCGCCGTGCGCGGCCCCATGGATTTCTGCGCATTGCGGCGATGGGCCTCGATGCGGGCCGGAGTCATGGTGGGAGACTTCCGTAGCGACATGGCGGCGCCTCACGTTTAACTACCAGTCTAGTTTACATCATAGGCTAATATTGTCAAGAGGCAAGCGGTCGCAAGCGCGGGTCAAAGGAGTGTTTTGTAGCGGCGGCTTTACGCCGCCAGATGGCATGATGGAGCGGCGAGTTTACCTCGCCAGATGGCGGCGTAAAGCCGCCGCTCCAACAAATTATCCCACTACCGGAGAGTTCTGCCCTCCGGAGAAACGCAAGAAAATGTAGCGCCAGGCTCGCTCTCCCGCCTTGCGGCTTTTCCACCGCGCCCTGGTCTTGGCGGCGCGACCCCGGTGAATTCGGATTATCCTGTGGGCGGTGCGGCAAGACCCCGCGCCGCTGGAAGAGTCGCAGGGCCGGACCGCGGGCCCTGCGCTACCCGCTCCTGACTGCCCCCGAATGCCATTGCCAGTCGCGCTTCCGCGTGCTTCCACGGGCCGCTCTCGAAGTCATTGCGGATTCTCAGGTTCCAGGTCCCCATTCAGCTTGATCTCGCCGGTAACGACTTTCATCCTCCTCTGCCACAGCTTGTACCCGGTTTTGCGCAAGACAATGGTGTGTTCCCCGACACTGAGATCGAGAACCGAAGGGGTGGTGCCCATGAGTTCCCCATCGACTTCGATCTCGGCGTTGTCGGGATTCGATGTGACGGAAAGTTTCGAGACGGTGGCGGATTGCGTCGGGGGGACCGCGGAGGTTTCCGGCGGGGCTTTCCGGGCCTTGTAGTCCTCTTGGGAGACTTCGATTAACCCTTGGCCGGTCTTAAGGTACACGCCCTCGCGATCTGTGGTTTGCATTTCACACGTCTCGTACTTCCCCTCTTTTCCGTTCACCGGTACCAGAACTTCGAGTTGAAGCTGGGGCTTCTTCCACTTGGCAAGATAGGTCTCATTGGGGACGGTCAAGGGTACGTGCATGGCACAATCGTAGGTGAAATCGACCGCGTGCAGGGTGGGGCCATCCTCAACATTGCCACGGCCGGTCACCCTGTATCTGAAACTTGTAGGTTCGCGGTAAGGGTAGGGACGATACGAATGCCAGTTATTTCCCAGGAGTTCCACCCTTAGCGGGTAATCAGCGGGGTCTTTCGCGGTTAATGCCACAGCCGCAGATAGCACGATAATCAGGATTAAGAAATCCAGTTTCGCTGTTCTCATCGTGCTCCTCCCTGTCAATGAGGATGTCCGATTTATCAGTTTCGTTTGTGACGGTCAAATTATAACTTGAAACCAGGATGATTTGAACCCTGACTCAATGCTGTTCGCTTAAGCCGACCGTTCCCAATATTCGACCCCCTCGGGGAAAAAATGGTGAATAATTTCCTCCGACCAAAACTAACAACTGAGCCCCGATGACCGATTACCCCTGTGAGTAGATAATCCTTCCCCGCTTCACCGTCATCACGCAATGGTTCACCGCGAAATAATAAGGAATTTCGCGATAATCGTCGACGTCCAGGACAATCAAATCGGCCTGCTTGCCCGCTTCCAGTGAACCGATGCGGTCGGCGCGGCGCCGCGCGCAGGCGCCATTGATGGTGGAGGCGGCGATAGCCTCCGGCGGCGTCATCCGCATCTGCGTACAGGCGAGAGACATGATGAATTGCATATTCAGCGTGGGACTGGTGCCCGGATTGAAATCCGTGGCCAGCGCCACAGCGGCTCCGGCGGTTATGAGTCGGCGCGCAGGAGGATACTGCTTCAATCCCGGATGGAAATTCACCCCCGGCAGAAGCGTGGCGACCACATTGGAACGCGCCAGGGCACGGATATCTGCGGGTGAGACCTTGTCGAGATGCTCGGCGGAGGCGGCGCCACACTTGATGCCGAGAAGTGCGGCGCCGGTGCGGGAATGTTGCTCGGCGTGGATCCGCGGCACCAGGCCGAAACCGCGACCAGCGGCCAGAACGCGGCGGCAGTCTTCCACGCTGAACGCACCGCGGTCGCAGAAGCAATCGATGAATTCCGCCAGCTTCCCATGCGCCACAACGGGAATCAGCCTGGTTATAACCTCTTCCACATATTGCGCGGCGCGCCCTTTGAAACTTGCGGGAAGCGCATGGAGGGCAAGCAAGGTGGAAAGCAAATCCAGCGTGGTATCCTGTTGCAGAATTCGAATAACGCGCAGGATTTTTAACTCCTGCTCGATTGCCAGCCCATAGCCACTTTTTACTTCCATCGTAGTTGTGCCGTGGGCGGCAAATTCGCCGAGGAACTTTCGTGCTTGCTCAGCCAAAGATGAAACGCTTGCCGTCCGAACCTTCTGCGCGGAGGATTGAATCCCGCCCCCGGCACTGGCGATTTCCTCGTAAGTCTTGCCGCGTAGGCGCAACTCGTAATCGTTCACCCGGCTGCCGGCAAAGATTAAGTGCGTGTGCGAATCGACAAAGCCGGGCATGACCACGCGCCCGCGACAATCGATGGCCTGAGCGCGCAGGCGCATCGCTTGGCGCTCCAGCGAGCGCGGACCTGTTTTTTAGGTCCGCGGCACGTCCCCGATGGACAAGGAAAAGCCGCGGACCTAAAAAACAGGTCCGCGCTACCCTTCCTCGGCCCGAGTTTCTGCCCATCCTGGGCAGCCGTAAGGCTGTCGATGCTCGGAATGACAGCGCTTTCGAGTTTTTCCGCAGCCTGTTTGGCCCCGTCGTTCCGCCCCACTACAAATAGTGTCGCTAATTTCTGCAACTTGGCACTAGAATACTGCTCGCCGCATCCAGGAGGTAATTCTTTATGCCCAGCTATGAATACAGATGCAAAGAGTGCAAGAAAAATTTCACCCTGACCTTGACCATGGCAGAACACGATAAGAAACGAGTTACTTGCCCCAAATGCAAGAGCAGGAAAGTTGAGCAACAGTATGGCTCGTTCTTCACGGTGACGTCGAAGAAAAGCTGATAGGAAGTGAAAAGTGACGAGTGACGAGCCACAGGATTTGGCTGCTCGTCACTTGTCACTCATCACTCTTCACTTTCGGTATCCGCACTCCTGCCTTCTCAGCAAAGCTGACCGCTTCTTCGTAACCCGCGTCCGCATGGCGCGCCAATGGAGACCGTTGACACCATCGACTGGACTCGCCGGGACTGCGTACTGGCAGGAAGGAGTTCGGACTTGTGTTCATTGAAGTTTCCGCAGCGACCATCCGGATTTCTGGGCAAGCGACCGCGCCGTCTCTTTCGATTTGCCCTGTTGACATGCCACAGGAAGGGCTGCCATACTCCTGTGTGCAAGCCACAGGAGGCCGGATGACGAAAGATCGTTTGGAGATTCTTCAAGGCACGCTCGATCTGATGGTGCTCAAGACCCTTGACGCCATGGGGCCGCTGCACGGCTACGGCATTGCCCGCCGCATCGAACAGATCAGCGAGGAGGCGCTTCAGCTCAACCAGGGAACGATCTACGCGTCGCTGGTTCGTCTCCTCCAAAAAGGCTGGATCTCCGGGGCCTGGGGCGCCTCCGAGAACAACCGCAGGGCGAAGTTCTACTCCATCACCAAGCGGGGCCGCAAACAGCTCTCCGTCGACACGAAGAACTGGGAGCGCATCGCAGAGGTGATGGGACGCGTGCTACAACTGGCGGAGCGGAGGTAGAGCAATGTTCGGTTGGTGTAGAGTTGTGGCGTCCCGAATTCGCGGATGCTTCACGATCCGGCGCCTTGATGACGAGTTCCAACAGGAACTTGATTCCCACCTGGCGCTGCTGACCGAGGAAAACATTCGCCGTGGCCTGACGCTGGAAGAGGCCCGCCGCGCCGCTCGGGTGCGCTTGGGTGGCTCTACCCAACTGCGGGAAACTCATCGCGAACTCCATGGGCTGCCCTGGATTGAGGCTCTGGCCCAAGACCTTCGTTATGCGCTTCGAATGCTGCGCAAGAACCCGGGCTTCGCGGCCGTTGTGGTGGTGAGCATCGCTCTCGGCATTGGCGCCTCAGCGGCGGTTTTCAGCGTGGTTGATCCTCTTCTGTTTCGCCGGTTGCCTTATCCACAGGATGACCAGCTTGTTTCCGTTGGGTACCTGGGGCCAGTTGATAACAACGAGTTCAACGTCGTCAGCAGCTACTTCGATTGGCGGCAGGGGCAGACGCCTTTCCAGTTCCTCACCGCGATGCGGCCCGGTTCGGGATGCGATGTGTTGATCGGCGATACGCCGCAGCAGGTCAGGTGCTACGCCGTGGCGGCTGACTTTCTGAAGACATTCAGAATTGGTCCTGTCATCGGGCGGGATTTCAGCGCTGAAGACGACCAGCCGCGGGCCCCCATGGTCGTTCTGCTTTCCTACGGTTTCTGGCAAAGGGATTTTGGCGGAGACGCGAAGGTGCTGGGCAAAACCATCGTCCTGAACGATGATCCTGCCCGGGTGGTCGGAGTCCTTCCCAAGGCGTTTGAGATGCCACAACTGGGTGAAATTGACGTGATGCTGCCGGCGCGCCTGGATGCCAGTCTACCCCGGTCGGCAAATTCCAGTTCGTTCTTGCGCACCTTCGCACGGCTTCAGGAGGGCGTGTCGATCGAACAGGCGCGCGACCGGTTGCGCCCGCTTTTTGAAGAAAGTATGCGGAAGGATGTGCCCGTTGAGTTACGTTCTGAGGTTCGTCTGGTGGTTCGCTCGCTCCGAGACAGGCAAATTCAGGACGTGAAACGCGCGTCCTGGTTGTTGTTGGGTTCTGTCCTCGCCCTCTTTCTGGTGGCATGCATCAATGTGGCGAACCTGATGCTGGCGCGGTCAGTGGCACGTCGCCGGGAACTGGCGATGCGAGCCGCCCTGGGTGCCGGACGCGGCAGGCTGATGCGCCAGACCCTGACCGAGTCGCTGATGTTTGGGCTCCTGGGAGGTGTGGCGGGTTGCGGCGTCGCCTGGGCGCTCCTGCGGCTTTTCGTTAACCTGGCGGTCGATCAGATGCCGCGGCTGGACCAGGCCAGAATCGATATGCGTGTCCTGTTGTTCGCCTTGGCCGGATCCATGGTAGCCGCCATGCTGTTCGGGGTGATGCCCGCACTGGAACGGCCTCAGGCAGAATTTCTGTTCGGAGGGCGCACCGCAGGGACGGGACGAACGGTGTTCCGAAAGGCCCTGGTCGCAGCGCAAGTGGCAATTTCCCTGGTACTACTGACGGGGGCCTCGCTCTTAATTCGCAGCCTGGAGAAGCTGGAAAACCAGTCGCTGGGTTTTCAACCTGAGCACGTCCTCTCTGCCTCGTTCACTTTACGGCATCACCGGTATCAGCCCACGTCGGCACAAATCACGTTTTATGACGAGTTGGAGGCAAGATTGAAGCGGCTCCCCGCGGGCGGGTCCTTTGCCCTCAGCGATTCTATTCCTCCCCGAGGGTCGATGGGACGCCCCTACTCGAACATGCGCATTTTCGGTCACCCACCCCTGGCGCCCGATGGGGGAATGGTGGAGTTTCGATGGGTGACCCCCGGATACTTCCCGACCCTTGGCATTGCCATCCTATCGGGACGCGCCTTTGAAGAAGGGGAGCGCGTTTCCGGTGAATCGCCCGTCATTCTGAGCGCTACGTTGGCGCGCCGCATATTCGGCAACGAAAACCCGGTAGGAGAGCAAATTGAATTGGACGGCAACGGGCATTGGTGTCCCATCGTGGGAGTGGCGGCAGACACGAGGAACAACGGCTTAACGGAGCCTCCCGATCCCGAGTATTACCGCCTGCGCATGAAGGGTTCCGATCAACTGGGCGCCAGTGGGGTGGCGCTTTTTCGGACCTCACTCGACCCGGCGGCTCTGGTGCATTGGATGCGAAGAGAGTTTGCGGCGCTTGACCCCTCACTGCCCGTGACGGTCGAGACGATGGAGGGACGCGTTCAAAAATTTCGGGAGCGCCCCCGTTTTGTCGCCATGCTCGTTGGGCTCTTTGCGGCGCTGGGTTTATTGTTGGCCGCGGTGGGACTCTATGGTGTGCTCTCCTTCCTGGTGGCGCAGCAGACACGGGAAATTGGCGTGCGCATGGCCCTGGGTGCCCGGCCGCGGGATATTGCCTTGCAGGTTCAAAAGCACGTCGGGATCTGGATGGGGATGGGCGCGGCCGCAGGGTTTGCCGGATCTTTTGCTCTCGCCCGGGCAATTCGCGGCCTCCTGTTCGAGGTTTCACCCACGGATCCCCTATCGCTCATTGCGGCTGTCAGCGTGCTGGCCGTGACGGCCGCGCTCGCGGCCTGGATTCCGTCTTCCCGTGCGGCCCGGGTAGACCCAGCCATTGCCTTACGTAGCGAATAAGTTCTTCCAGCATCATACTGCGTCAACGGGTCACAGAGAATACCTGGTGTTGACCCCAAGATATCTTGATCAGGGGAATTCCGCGGGCAACACGTGCGTGCAGCGTCCGATGCAGGACGGCTTCGTTAAGGTGGCCTGTTCATCGCCTAATTCGACTGATCGCTTGCAGGGTACGAACGAAGCTTAGGGGACCATCGTTGCCTTTGAATCGGCAGTGGTGTCATTTGGAAGTGGCACGGGCGTCCCGCCCGTAAACGCTCACGGCCAAGATGGCCGTGCCACAGCAAATGACACCACTACCGTTTGAATGTTTGAATCATAGCAATTGATTAAGCTCGCCGGCAGGATTAGAATCGAGGGTTTTGTAGGCTGCCTATCGCGCTTCCTGTAGTCCGCTCTCTCTTAAGTGTCACCAGCAGGCGGGGTGGTTTGCTTCTGCGCCCAGGGGAGGCGTGGCGTCCGCCTGTCCACGGGCAAGGCTAGTTTTGGGTTGCGATAGTGGGTTTAACCGTAGCGCCGGCCTTTAGAGCCTGCCCTGAACGGGGCGAGGGGTCGGCACATGCCGGGCTATAGCCGGCGCTACAACAAGTTTATGCAAGCCGCATAGGTAAACCATATTTGCCGAACGCAACACCGGGAGAGGAAAGGCGATCACGAGGCTTTAGATGAGTGGACCGGATCGGCTGTTATTGAGCGGGAACGAGGCGGTGGCTCTGGCTGCCCGCGTTGGCGATGTCAAGCTCGGGACCGGATATCCAGGAACGCCCTCCACGGAAATTCTGGAGAGTTTTTCCCACCTGGGAGGCCGCGCCCAGTGGGCGCCCAATGAGAAAGTTGCCCTGGAGGTGGGGCTGGGGGTGGCTTATACCAATGCCCGGGCCCTGGTCACCATGAAGCACGTGGGCCTGAACGTGGCCGCCGATCCGCTCTTTACCGCTGCCTACACCGGCGTCACCGGGGCCCTGGTAGTTGTTTCCGCTGACGATCCCGGCATGGCTTCAAGCCAGAATGAACAGGACAATCGCCGCTACGCCGTGGCGGCGGGCGTGCCGATGCTGGAGCCGGCGGACTCCCAGGAAGCCTATGACTTCACCCTGCTGGCCCTTCAGGTGTCGGAACGATGGGGGATTCCGGTGCTCCTTCGCCTCACCACCCGCGTGTGCCACTCCCAGACTGTCGTCCGCCCTGCCGGTGCCTTCGCGCCGTCGAGTGCCCCGGCAGAGTTCGTGCGCGATATTAAAGGACGGGTGATGATCCCCGCTTATGCCCGGCCTGCGCATCGGCGGCTCCGCGAAAAGCTCGAGCGCATTTTGGAATGGAACGAAGCCGAGGGACCTAACCGGGAAATCGATGGCGACCGGTCCCTGGGGATTATTACCGCCGGGATCTGCTTCATGCACGCTCGCGAGACGGCGCCGGAAGCGGCAATGCTGAAGCTGGGCATGACCTATCCGCTCCCCTTGGAGACTATCCGCCGCTTTGCCGCGAGCGTGTCTCGTTGCGTGGTGATGGAAGAGGGAGATCCCTACATGGTGGAAGCCCTTCGCGCCGCGGGCCTGCGGGTGGAAGGGAAGCCGGAGGGGTATCGCTTCGGCGAATTGAACGTGGATCGAGTCAGGCGCATTCTCGCCAACGACACTTCGCCGGAGCCGGTTCCGCCGCCGGGAAAGCCGCCGCAATTGTGCCAGGGTTGCCCTCACCGTTCGGTCTTCACTGCCCTGCGCAACCTGGATTGCATCGTGGCCAGTGACATCGGTTGTTATACGCTGGCGGTGCTGCCGCCCTTTGAGGCTGCGGATACCTGCGTCTGCATGGGAGCGAGTATCGGCGTGGGGCTGGGTCTGCGGCACGCGCTGCCGCCCGAGCAGGGCCGCCGGGTGGTCAGTACCCTTGGTGACAGCACCTTCATCCACAGCGGGATTACGGGCTTGGTGGAAATGGTTTACAACCCGCCGAAAACCGGCCACCTGGTCATTATCCTCGACAACGGGACTACGGCCATGACCGGCTTGCAGGAGCATCCAGGGACAGGCCGGACCCTTGCACACCAGCCCACAGGCAAAGTCGTGATCGAAAATCTTGTACGCTCTCTAGGCATTACCAGCGTTCATATTACTGATCCGACGATTAATCCTTCCGCGTTCCAGGAATTGGTAGCGTCGAGCCTTGCCAGCGGAGACCTCAACGTGATTGTGGCCCGCCGCAACTGCCTGCTGGCGGCAGGCAGCATCAAGGAATATGAACGGTCCGCTGCCCGCGAGGAGCTACCGGAGAACTGCGTTGAGCAACAGGACTGACCCGGCTTCCCGCCACGGACAACCACCCCGGCGCTCGGCGCGCCACCCCTCCTGATTCAGGAGGGGAATTGCCCAAAGAACTCCCCACCTCAGATGAGGAGGGGTGGCGCACCGAGCGCCGAGGTGGTGCTGATCAGGGGACAAACAGAGGGCGGGAGCCGCGATTTCGGCGGGGCGGAAGCTCCGCCTTTCCAAATCCGCAGTGAGAAATGCGAATGAAGGTAACCAACATTGTGATTGCCGGCCTGGGCGGACAGGGAGTGCTAAAAGCCTCTGACATCGTCGCCGAAGTCGTTTTCCGCGCCGGATTTGATGTGAAGAAGAGTGAGATTCATGGCATGAGCCAGCGCGGTGGCTCCGTCTCGAGCGATGTCCGCTTTGGCGAAAGAGTTTACAGTCCCATGGTGCCCTTGGGAGAGGCGGATTATCTGGTGGTTCTATCGCCCGATCAGGTGGAACCCAATCGCTGGCAATTGCGGGAGGGCGGTACGTTGATCACGCCTGACGCGATTCCAGAGGGCGCCTTGCGCGACAAGCGGAGCCTCAACGTGGCGCTGCTCGGGTGGTTAAGCGTGAGCCTTCCGTTTCCTGAGACTGCCTGGCTGGAAGCTATCCGCCAGAATCTGGCGCCGAAGCTGCATGCCGCGAATCTTCAGGCGCTCGCCATCGGACGCGCGGCAGCAAATAAAACCTTGAGCGTACCAAACCCATGACTGGCCTCTCGAACGACGACTCCCTGGAAATGCATCCTGCCAGCGCGCCGGATTACCTGCCGGTTCCCCAAATGCGGGATTTACAGTTGGGCCGGTTGCGGAGTACGGTTCGCCGTGCTTACCTGCACGTTGAACTCTATCGGCAGCGAATGGATGAGCGAAACGTCTCGCCGGAGGATATGCGGACATTGGCGGATGTGACCCGCTTGCCTTTCACGGTGAAGGCGGACCTGCGCGATAGTTACCCCTTCGGCCTGTTCGCGAGCCCCCTGCAAGACGTCGTCCGGCTGCATGCATCGAGCGGAACCACCGGCAAGCCGATTGTAGTCGCCTACACCCAGCACGACCTCGCTGTCTGGACCGACGCTATGGTGAGGACGCTTGCGGCGTGCGGCCTGGGGTGCGGCGATATCATTCAGAACGCTTATGGCTACGGCCTGTTCACCGGAGGGCTGGGGGCCCATTACGGCGCCGAGGCACTGGGGGCGACGGTGATTCCTATTTCCGGCGGCAATACCGATCGGCAGATCATGGTGATGAAAGACTTCAATGTGACGGCCATCTGCTGCACGCCGACCTACTTTCTTCACTTGCTCGACCGTGCCGCCGAGATGGGAGTTGATATTCGGGAACTACCCCTGCGGGTGGGAGTCTTCGGCGCCGAACCTTGGAGCGACTCGCTGCGCCGCCACATTGAAACCGCCGGCGGCATCAAAGCCTACGATATCTACGGGCTTTCGGAAATTACCGGCCCCGGCGTGGGTGGCGAGTGCTATTGCCAGGCGGGCTTGCACATCTTTGAAGACCACTTCTACCCGGAAATCATTGACACGGATACCGAACGGCCGGTTCCCGACGGCGAGGAAGGGGAGTTGGTGGTGACGACCTTGAGCAAGCACGCCATGCCCATGCTCCGCTATCGCACCCGCGACATCAGTTCGTTCGTGCCGGGCTCATGTCCCTGCGGTCGCACGCTCCGCCGCATTAAGCGCATTAGCCGGCGCAGCGATGACATGTTCATCATTCGGGGCGTTAACGTGTTTCCGTCCCAGGTTGAATCCGCCCTACTGGCGGTGGAGGGCACGCTGCCTCACTATCAGATCATCCTCACGCGTGAGGAAGGCTTGGACCGGATGGAGGTTCAGGTGGAAGTGACACCGGCGGTCTCCAGCGACAAGGTTGGCGCGATTGAAAAACTGCACAACCAGCTTGCCCTGTCTTTGAATCAGACGCTCGGACTGCGAGTGGAGGTCCGGCTGGTGGCGCCGCAGACCCTTAGGCGCAGCGAGGGAAAGGCGCAACGGCTCATCGATCGAAGAAATCTGGACCAGTGAATTGCGATGTAGCGCGGGCGTCCTGCCTTCACTCGATTGGGACTAAAGGGAATAACCACCCCGGCGCTCGGCGCGCCACCCCTCCTGAACCAGGAGGGGAACGGTTAAAGAACTCCCCTCCTCAGATGAGGAGGGGTGGCGCGCCGAGCGCCGGGGTGGTGCTGACAACGAGATAAAGTGGTTGTGCTGATAATGACAGTGCCAACGAGCTTTTTCCGCAGCCTGCGAAGCTCCACCCTCCGGTTACGGCCCCGGTAGGCGGAGCTTCAAGGAGAGAGTGCCCATGAAGATTCATCAGCTTTCGCTCTTCCTGGAGAACAAGCCGGGCCAGGTGACGGAACCATGTCGGCTCCTGGCCGAAGCCGGCATCAACATCCGGACCCTGACCTTGGCCGACACGGAGGAATTTGGCATTCTCCGCTTCATCATTTCCGATTGGGAGAAGGGTGCTCAACTGCTTCGGGAAGCAGGCTACGTCGTCGACGTCACGGAAGTGGTGCCAGTGGAAGTGCCTGACCGGCCCGGAGGTCTGGCTGCATTGCTAGGTATCTTCGAGCAGACCGACATTAACGTCGAGTACATGTACGCGTTTACGTACGGGCGCGGCGACACTGCTGTTATGATCTTCCGGTTCGATAACCCCGATGCGGCCATTGAGCAACTTCAATCAGCCGGCATCAAGATCGTGGGAAGTACAGAAGTCTACAGGCGCTTCGAGAAATGAAGGTGCTACCCGCGAAACGGCGAGTCGCTGGAGCCACTTGTTCCGCCCGCGCCCCGGCGATTCCCTTGATCTTGAGATCTTCCATGAGCATAGGCAGAGTTATTGCGGAACAGATGGAGCACGCCTCCTGGATCCGGCGAATGTTCGAGATTGGCGCCCGGATGAAACGCGAGCGCGGGGAAGAGAATGTTTTTGATTTCACTCTGGGGAACCCCGACGGCGAACCACCGGAAGAGGTGATCTCGGCACTGCGACGGGTCATTGATAGGAATGCGCCCCGCAGCCACGCCTACATGCCCAATGCGGGCTTCAACCCGGTACGGGAAGTTATTGCCCGGCAACTCTCCGGGCAAACGGGCCTCGCTTACACCGCAGATCACATCCTGATGTCGGTGGGCGCAGCGGGCGCCATCAACGTGGTGCTCAAGTCGCTGCTCGATCCCGGCGATGAGGTCATCATCATGGTTCCCTTCTTTCCCGAATATCAGTTCTATATTGAGAACCACGCCGGCCGCATGGTGCTGGTTGATACCGATGACAGGTTCCAACCCAACCTCGGGCGCATCGCCGCCGCCATCACCCCGCGCACCAAGGCGATCATCCTTAATTCACCCAACAATCCGACGGGCGCGGTCTACTCCACTGAATTCCTGCGGGGTTTGGATGCTTTGATTTCCGGGCTGGATCATCCCGTAACGGTCATCTCCGACGAGCCCTATA